>ERZ780128.10-NODE-10-length-111967-cov-34.883998_pt1 | contig 111967 bp, 85 predicted proteins | sample MGYA00511170_ERZ780128 | MGnify/ENA primary metagenome ERZ780128 (study PRJEB29588, sample SAMEA1970465) | human gut metagenome | biome: human gut; feature: human-associated habitat; material: faeces | place: Denmark | collected 2008/2010 ...
CTCCAGGATTGAATGTCTCCTTATTGTCGCGAGCCTTCCACCAGCGGGTTCCCTGTCCGTCGATGATGGAGGTCTCACCTTCACCCTCTATGACAATGTCGCTCTGGTTCTTGTTCTTGCAACCGATGAATACGGTCTTGTTGTTGGGAGCCTTGCCGTATTCCACAAGCTTCAGGGTGGCACCTGCGCAAAGGTGGAGTACGGTTTTGGACTTGATGCTGAGCACCTCGGTCTTGCTGGTCATCTGGTCTGTGCTGCCAAACATCCATGTACCGGCAGGAATCACCACCATACCACCTGTAGAAGGAACCGCATCCAGAGCTTTCTGGATAGCCTTGGTGTTGTCTTCTGCCGTAGTGGAAGCGCCATAGTCCTTGATGTTGAAGGTGTTGGCAGATGTGATTTCCTGCAAATTTGGAAGGGCTACTGTAGGCCAGTTCTCTGGAGTGTTCTGGGCACTCTTTTCTGCTTCTATTCCCGTGAAAGTCTGTGCTTTTACAAACATAGGGAATGCCATTAGTGCTGCAAGCATCATTGTTTTGAATGATAATTTGTTCATACTTTATACTCTAGGTCTTTTGATTTTTTGCAAAGATACTACTTTTCCGTAGAAAAGCGTCCGTCTTTAAAGTTTAAATATACGAAAACGATTACGTCATCAGTCTTTTTGTGTCTTTGGAAAACGGAAAAGAGAGTGTGCCATAAATTCTTGACGCACTATCTTGTTGTTGATATATTACTGAAATATTATTGGAAAAGACAGTATAAGTTTTTGAGTTAATCAGCTTCTTCGGCCGCACAACAGCTGTTGTGCTCTTGCATATCAGCTGATATGCGCTTGCACAACAGGTGATGTGCATGTGGTAGTCAACTGTTGTGCGCTAACTGTTTTCTAGACTTATGAATCGCCCGTGTTCAGTATTCGTTTACTGTAACACGGGCGTTATTTTTTTTTCGTTCTTCCTTTCGGACAATATACAAAGCTTTTATTTGTTCAATCCCTGCTGTTCCATTTCCAGGCTAGCCCAGATGAAAGGACCAACGCCCTTGGCATCGTTGTCGCGGATAGGCTCGCTCATGTAGTAGTTGAAGCTGCCATCGCGCTTGAAGTTTGGCTTCTTGACGTACGGACCAGGACCAGGGCCGAGACCACTTACAGAACAGCACTTGGTAAGACTGATGGTCTTGTCTGGGTTCACCTTGATGAACTGGTTCAGGATTCCGTTGTAAGCCTTTACACCGGCATCACGGTATTTCTCTGAGAGGTATCCCTTGCGGTAACCCTTGAGCAATACATAGGCAAACATGCTTGAAGCTGTACTCTCCAGATAGTTGCGAGGATCCTTGACGTCCATCACGTCATACCATACGCCTGTAGCCTTATCCTGGTATTTCACTACGCTAGCCATCGCCTTGTTCAAGAGCTTGATAACCTCATCGCGGCGAGCGTAATTCTCAGGCATTGCATCGAGACATTCTGTCATTGCCATTACATACCATCCCAAGGCTCTAGCCCAGGTATGCTGGCTCTTACCGTTCTCCTTGTCTGCCCAGAACTGCTCGTGAGTCTCATCCCAGGCATGCTTCCAGAGCTGGGTCTTCTCGTCGTAGGTGCGGAGGTCGGTCTTGATCATCTGGTCTACCGCATCGTTCAGATACTTCTCTGCCTTCTTGGGCTTCATGGTCTGTACGGCATAGTTGCAGTAGAAAGGCAAGCCCATGAAGATACCGTCGAGCCAAACCTGGTTGGCGTAGATAGCCTTGTGCCAGTAAACGCCTTCCTGGGTGCGAGGCTGGTTGACAAGCTGTTTGAAGAGAGTCTTCAAAGCTTTCTCAGTGCCCTTGGTTGGAGCAATGTTGTGCATGCGGAGGATAAACTTGGCTGTTCGAACATTGTCGAGGTTGAAATCCTCATACTTGTAGCCGGTAATATTACCCTTTTCATCAATCATGGTCTTAGGATATTCCTTCAGATATTCGAGGATAGACTCATTGCCTTCCTTGTATGCTTCGTAAGTATCGAGCATACCTTCCATTTCGATGCCCATTACATAACTCCACTTTGGTTTCTTGCTGAAATCAAGGAGATAAGAATGAGGAACGCGCTTCATCTCGCTGTGGGTAAGCCACTCGGAATAGTTCTTGTATGGCTGCTCGCCTGCGTTGAGAACAAGAGAACCGTTGATGTAGAGGTTGTCGAACTTCACGTTGCGGGTCTTGCCTGTAATCTTGACTGGCTGCTTCTGTACACCGTCGAACTTACAGTTCTTGATGTTGATGTCGTAAACATTCTCTATAGCGTCACGGCCAATGATGAGAACACCATAGTTGCTCTTCTGGCAGGTAACGTCTTCTACATTCACATTGCGAACGGTTGGTTCGAAACCACGGTAGCAAGCTTCCTTAGACTCGTAATCGAGGTTGATTTTTACTACAGCTTCGCCACACTGACCTACCTTGATACGGCGCATGTTGATGTTCTGAATCAGTCCGCCACGGCAATTATTGGTCTTGATGCGGAGGATACGGTCCAGATGCGGAGAGTCCATCTCGCAGTCTTCAGCGTAGACATTCTCGCATCCGCCGGAAATCTCAGAGCCGATAACCACACCTCCGTGACCATCTTCCATCTTGCAGTTGCGGATGATGATGTTCTTGGAAGGCTGGTTCCAGAGACGACCGTCATTGTTGCGACCGCTCTTGATGGCGATGCAGTCATCACCAGTATGGAAGATACAGTTCTGGATGAGAACATTCTCGCATGCCTCAGGGTCGCAGCCGTCACCGTTAGGACCTTCGTTCCAGATGTAAACCCCATCTACGGTAATGTTCTTGCAGAGGAGAGGGTGGATAACCCAGAAAGGAGAGTTGATCATCTTGACATCCTTGATGAGGATGCGCTCGCTGCGAACGAAGTTGATGAGCTGAGGACGGAGCCCCTGACCCATACCGAACTTTCTTTCATCAAAGGCCACGCCGTCTTCAGCCTGCTTCAGCAGTTTGGAGCGTGAACCCAACTTCTGGCTTTCGGTGGTTACTCCAGCCTTGAATCCGAAGCGTGGATTTCCGTTCCACTGCCACCATGTGTCGTTGTTGCCGCCACCATCGATGGTACCTTTACCTGTAATGGCGATGTCTTTAGCCTGGTAAGCATAGATGCATGGAGAGTAGTTCCAGCAAGCCAAGCCTTCCCAAGAAGTGCGAACCAATGGATAGAGCTTTGGCTCGAAGGCAAAGCGGAGTGTAGCACCCTCTTCGATAACGAGATTGACTCCCGATTTCAATTCGATGGCTCCAGTGTTCCATGTTCCAGCAGGAATCACCACCTTGCCGCCTTTCTTGGATGCAAGTGAGATGGCACGGTTGATTGCCTTCTGGTTCTGTGCAGCAGAAGCCGTTGTCTTAGCGCCATACGATGTAATGGCGTAAACTTTTTCACTCATTTTTGGCTGTTGGATGCTCTGCTCAATACGCTTGTATTCTTCATCGTCCCATCCAGCTGCATAGGAACAGACAGGAACGAGTAAAGCCACCAACAAAGATTTCAGTAATTTGATCATTGTTTGCTTTTAGATTAAATTAATACTGTGTAAAGTAGTTTATATCACTTTGCAAAGATACATAATTTATTTATATAAACGAGTTTTCTATATGTTAAAAAAGTGTTTTTTATGAAAAATAACCGGTTTTTCTTTGTTAAATAAAAATTAATTGCTACCTTTGTAGCGATAATTAACATTTATAATACAATAAACAAGGAGATAGCCTATAGATTGGACATTTACTTAATACAAAATAATTAAGAAAATGAGAATACTCGAAGAAATGACAGATGAGGAGTTGGCTTTGGCTTATGTCGAAGGCAACAACAAGGCTTTTGACCTTTTGCTTTCACGCAATGAGGTGAAGCTTTTCTCATATATTATGTTTGTGGTACATGATGAGCAATTGGCAAACGATATCTTTCAGGAAACATTTGTCAAGGCCATCGTCAAGTTGCAGAACCGTTTGTATTCCACAAGCGGTAAGTTCAGCTCTTGGCTCATGCGTATCGCTCATAATGTAATCATTGACGGCTATCGTGAACAGGGCCATTTCCGTATGATAGATCAGGGTGAGAACAACGACTTGTCCAGCCTTCGCGGTGATTCTATCCTTGATAGTTTTGCTGAGCGCGAAATGATTAGAAACCAGGTGTTGGATGATGTTCAGAAACTCATGATGTATCTGCCTGCCAATCAGCGTGAAGTGGTCTATATGCGATATTATCAGCAAATGTCTTTCAAGGAAATTGCCGAAACAACCAATGTCAGTATCAATACCAGTCTGGGCAGAATGCGCTATGCGCTCCTTAACCTGCGTCGTATGGCTAAGGAGCACCATATCTGCTTGCAGCTGGATTAGTCGTCCAGCTGTTTCAGTTCTTTCATTTCATGGATGATGGAGCATGGGTCTGTACTCTTGAATACATAACTTCCGCTCACCAGAACGTTGACTCCGGCTTTTACGAGTCGTGGAGCCGTTTCTGCTTGTACGCCACCGTCTACCTCTATGAGGGCATGGCTTCCGCATTCCTTGATCAGCTTGCGGAGGCGCTGAACCTTCTTGATGGTGTTTTCGATAAACTTCTGTCCTCCGAAGCCCGGGTTCACACTCATCAGAAGTACCATGTCTACATCACAGATGATATCTTCCAATACGCTTACGGGTGTGGAAGGATTCAGTGTGACACCCGCTTTCATTCCTGCAGCATGAATCTGCTGGATGGTACGGTGCAGGTGGGTGCAAGCCTCATAGTGAACGTTCATCATCATTGCGCCCGTCTTGGCAGTCTGTTCGATGTACTGTTCCGGGTGAACAATCATGAAGTGAACATCCAGTGGTTTGGTGCAGACTTTGGCTACAGCTTCAAGGACAGGGAATCCGAAGGAAATGTTTGGTACGAAGACACCGTCCATAATGTCCATATGGAGCCAGTCTGCTTCACTCTTGTTGATCATTTCTACATCGCTCTTCAAGTCAATGAAATTGGCAGAGAGGATTGAAGGTGATATTATTGTTTTCATCTTTATTGAGATTGATGTTTTATGACCCTTGGGTCGTTTGAATTCTAGTTGACATAATACGCCTGCTGGGATTCATCTTTATCGAATGCCCGATAGGTGTATGCCAGCTTCTTGATGAAATAGATAGTCTTGGCAGACGGTCTCTTTTTTTCCGAAGTAAATAAATGCTTCATAGGCGTATTATTAAATGATTATTCTATTCTTACTATATTAATAACGATGTGCGTTTGGCTTTATTATATTTCCATGCATTTTTTTCTCTATTTTTCTTTTGCCAGCCTATTCGGTGCATTTTCTTCTATATATAATAAGGTATATGAAAACTTTTTATGTTGAAAAGTGTATGAAAAGTAACTTTTTTCTGTTAAATACCTAAATTTTCTGATAAATAATTTGTTATTTAAAAGAAAAAGTGTACTTTTGCAAACGAATAGTTATAGTGACTATGATAATAAAGTAAAAAAAATAAAATACAATACAATTATGATGAATTCATTCGTATCTACAGCATGGTGGTGGCGTAACTCAAGATTTAAAAAGTCGTGAGTCGCGAACCCGTGTATGGATATGAATCCTAAGATACTAAGGGCCTGCCGTAACTTACGACAGGTCCTTTTTCTATATTCTACAGTACTGTATCGTATTTTTCAGATAGTGAGTATTAATATAAAATAGATAAACAGATAGGAGATAATGATTATGGAAATGAAGAATATCTTGAACAGAATGTTGAATCATGAAGAGTTGACTCGTGAGGAAACCAAGGATATTATCATCGGTATTACAAAGAGCGAGTTTCCTGAGGAACAGATTACCGCTTTGCTTACTGGTTTGCAGATGCGTGGCGTTACGGTGGATGAGTTGCTCGGCTTCCGTGATGGTATTTTGGCTACTGGTGTACCTGCCGTCCTGGATTGCGACCGCTATATTGATGTTGTAGGTACAGGTGGCGACCGCAAGAATACTTTCAATATCTCAACCACTTCCTGCTTTGTGATTGCCGGTGCCGGTTATAAGGTGGCTAAGCATGGCAACTATGCAGCAACTTCCGTGAGTGGAGCTTCTAACGTGATCAAGAATCACGGTGTGCAGTTTACTGACGATATGGACAAGTTGAACCGCAGCATCAATGAGGCGGGTATTGTTTATCTCCATGCTCAGCTTTTTGCCAAGGCAATGAAGTTTGTGGGTCCTATCCGCAAGTCTTTGCAGTTCCCTACGGTGTTCAATCTCCTGGGTCCTTTGGTTAATCCTAGTCAGCCTAAATGTCAGCTCCTGGGTGTTGCCAATCTGGATCAGATGCGCCTTTACAATCAGGTTTATCAGAAGATAGGTATTGATTTCGGAATCGTGAACAGCATTGACGGTTATGATGAGATTTCATTGACCAGCGATTTCAAGGTAACCACCAATAACTATGAAAAGATTTTCAAGCCACAGGATCTCGGTTTTGATTTGGCTAAACCGGAAGAGGTAAGAGGTGGAGCTACTGAGGAAGAAGCTAAGGATATCTTCGATGCAGTACTAGAAAACCGTGCGCTTCCTGCTCAGAAGAACATCGTTCTGGCTAATGCTGCCTTTGGAATCCAGGTGATGGAGAAGGGACTGAAGAGCATCGAGGAATGCGTGGAGATAGCTAGAGAAAGCATCGACTCCGGTAAGGCGCTAGCTACATTCAAGAAGTTCGTGGAGCTGAATAGAGACTAAAAACTGGGGGAATCCGATGGACTGGGGGGAAAATCCGGTGGAATCGGATTCAACGGTGGCCCAGAGGGGGGACTTGATTCCTATTTCTGTTTTTCAGGGAGGATAGGTAATCATAAAGTTCAAGGTTAAAAGTTCAAAGTTGAAAAAATGGCTGATATATTAGAAGAGATAGTGGCACATAAGAGGATTGAGATAGAGCAGCGCAAGCGCTTTATCCAGCCTCGCCAGATGATAACCCTCACCGAGCAGAAGATGCAGGAGAATGGGGGAAAGGTGATGGGAGGAAGTATGAAGGAGGCGCTGGTGAATTCTGAGACAGGAATCATCGCCGAGTTCAAGCGCAAATCGCCAAGTAAGGGGTGGATCAAGGAGGAAGGCAAGCCTAGTATCATTCCTTTGAGCTACCAGAAGAATGGAGCTTCTGCCCTGAGTATCCTTACCGATATCGATTACTTCGGTGGTTATGATGAGTATATCCAGGAGGCGCGTCATGTGGGTGTTTCTATACCTATATTATATAAGAACTTCGTCATCGAGGAATATCAGCTCTTGCAGGCTAGATATTGCGGTGCTTCTGCTGTATTACTCATTGCGGCTTGCCTCAGTAAGGAAGAATGCAAGCGGCTGATGAACATGGCTCACCAGCTGGGGATGGAGGTGCTGCTGGAGATGCATAACGAGCGAGACTTCGAGTATGCGGAGCTGGAGCCGGATATGTATGGAATCAACAACCGCAACCTGGGTACCTTCGTTACGGATGTTGAGAATAGCTTCCGCTTGGCAGAGAAACTTCCGAAGAATGTATGCAGGGTGAGTGAGAGTGGAATCTCCAATCCGCTGACCGTTCGCCGATTAAGAGAAGAGGGCGGTTTCCGTGGCTTCCTGATGGGTGAACAGTTCATGAAGCAGGCTGACCCGGGAATTGCGCTTGCAGAATTCATTTCTAAATTATAGGATTTTCGCAAGTTTTGCTCCCTACGCCCTGAACCAACGGTCACCGGCCGAAGGGAAAGGTAAAGGGCAGAAGTTCCTAGCTCAGGGCAACGCCCTGGGTATAGATAGCCGTCAGTAATGCGCCCTGTAAGGGCAAAAGCTTTAGAATCATAAATAATAATATAATGTTAGTAAAGGTTTGTGGAATGCGTGAACCTGAGAATATAGAGCAGGTTGCGCAACTCGGCGTAAACATGATGGGATTCATTTTCTATCCTAAGTCTCCACGATATGTTAGCCAGGCGGTGGATCGCTCGGACTCTGACCGGAAGGTTTGCAGAGTGGGAGTTTTCGTGAATGATTCCATTCCGGATATGGTGGATAGGATTCATTCCTTTTCCCTGAATGCGGTGCAACTGCATGGCGGCGAGAGCTGGGATGTTTGCGAACAGCTGCGTGAATCCAACGGGGAGATTAAGATAATCAAAGCCATCAGTGTTTCTGATGCCGGGGATATTCAGAAATATAAGGAGTATGTAGGCGCTGTTGACTACTTCCTTTTCGACACCAAATGTAAAACGGTGGGTGGAAGTGGTCAGCAGTTTGATTGGCAAGTTCTCGATGAATATGATGGCGATGTTCCATTCCTATTGAGTGGTGGCATTGGTCCGGAGGATGTTTCCCGCGTTCGTTCTTTCCATCATCCAAAATGCGTAGGTATTGACCTCAACTCCAGGTTTGAGATAGAACCGGGGGTGAAGGATGTGGAGAAACTTAGGAAATTCCTTTTAAAAGTAAAAAGGTAAAAAAGTAAAAAGGTAAAAAAGTAAAAAGATAAAAAGTTTAAAAAATGAACAAGATAAATGTATTATTTGCAAACAATAAAGACCGCAAGCTTTTGAGCTTGTATTTCTGTGCTGGCTGCCCAACCTTGGAAGGCACCGGCGATGTGATTAAGGCGATGGAACGTAAGGGCATCGACATGATTGAGGTAGGAATCCCTTTCAGCGATCCGTTGGCTGATGGTCCTGTGATTCAGAGCGCAGGAACCAAGGCCTTGAAGAACGGAATGACCGTGAAGAAGCTCTTCGGCCAGTTGAAGGCTATCAAGGATGAAGTCCAACTTCCATTGGTACTGATGGGTTATCTCAACCCTATCATGCACTATGGCATCGAGGAGTTCTTCAAGAGTTGCGTAGAGAGCGGAGTCAGCGGAACCATCATTCCTGATCTTCCTTTTGATGATTATCTGAAGGTGGTGAAGCCGATAGCAGACAAGTACGATATCCGTGTCATCATGATGATTACTCCGGAAACCAGCGAGGAGCGCATCCGCTTCATCGATGAGCATACCGATGGCTTCATCTATATGGTTAGTTCCGCCAGCATCACGGGTGCCCAGAGCAACTTCGGTGATGCCAAGCTCGCTTACTTCAACCATATCAACAGCATGAACCTCCGCAACCCACGCATGATTGGTTTCGGTATCAGCAACAAGCAGACCCTTACCAGTGCGCAGGATAACGCAGCCGGTGCCATCATTGGTAGCAAGTTCGTGACTTTGCTCAATGAAACCATGGATCCAGACAAAGCTCTGGATGAACTCTTCGAGGCACTCAAACATTAACATTGAACTTTATGATTACCAAGACAGCATATCATAAAGTTCCAAGTTCAAAGTTCAAAATTCAAAGTTTAAAGTATTATGTATCAAGTTGACGATAAAGGATTTTTTGGAAAATTCGGAGGAGCTTACGTTCCTGAAATATTATATAAGTGTGTAACTGAACTCCAGCAGGCTTACAAGCCTATCATCGAGAGCGAGGAGTTCAAGAAAGAATACTATGCCCTGCTCAAGGATTACGTGGGCCGTCCTTCACCTCTCTATTATGCCAAGCGCATGAGCGAGAAGTATGGCTGCCAACTCTATCTGAAGCGTGAGGACCTGAACCATACCGGTGCACACAAAATCAATAACACCATTGGTCAGATTCTGATGGCAAAGAAGATGGGCAAGACCCGTATCATCGCCGAGACTGGTGCCGGACAGCATGGTGTTGCTACTGCCACCGTCTGCGCCCTGATGGATATGAAGTGCGAAATCTTCATGGGTGCCACCGATGTAGAGCGCCAGCATACCAACGTGGAACGTATGAAGATGTTGGGTGCCAAGGTAAACCCTGTTCGCACAGGTAATATGACCCTGAGCGATGCCTGCTCTGAGGCCATCCGCGACTGGTGCTGTCACCCACAGGATACCTTCTACATCGTAGGTTCCACCATGGGGCCGCATCCTTACCCAGATATTGTGGCAAAGATGCAGAGCGTCATCTCTGAGGAACTGAAATGGCAGTTGGAGGAGAAGATTGGTCGCGATTATCCTGATTACCTCATCGCCTGCGTGGGTGGCGGAAGCAATGCTGCAGGTACCATCTATCATTACATCGATGATGATCGTGTTCAGATTTATCTGGCTGAGGCTGCCGGTCATGGCATCGATACCAACTATACCGCTGCCACCATGCATTGCGGAACAGAGGGAATCATCCACGGAGCCCGCACCCTGGTGATGCAGACAGAGGATGGTCAGATTGAGGAAGCCTTCACCATCAGTGCCGGTTTGGATTACCCAGGCATCGGACCTATGCACGCCGACCTTGCTACCCGTGGAAGAAGTCATGTGCTTGCCATCAAGGACGATGAGGCTATCTATGCCGGTTATGAGTTGACCCGCATGGAGGGTATCATCCCAGCCATCGAGAGCGCACATGCAGTGGCAGCCTTGAAGAAGATGAAGTTCAAGAAGGACGATGTCGTTGTCCTGACCGTTTCAGGCCGTGGCGACAAGGATGTGGAGACGTATTTGAGCCATAAGGAAATGGCAGGAGAATATGGCAATTTCTAAAGCATTATTTCAATCAATAAGAGAAAAATGGCAAAGTTTAATTATAAGACAGTAACCCGCAAGATTCTTGCTGACCTCTATACGCCGGTGGGAGTCTATATGCGATTGAGAGATATTTATCCCCAGTCGGCTCTGATGGAGAGTTCCGACTATCATGGTTCCGAGAACTCCAGATCCTTCATCGGTGTTCATCCGTTGGCAAGTATCGCCGTGAGCCATGGCGAGGTGATCAAGACCTATCCTGACGGCAGCGTAGAAAAGGAAACGCTCCCTGCTTTCGGCGAAGGAAAGGGCGAGCAGTGCAAGCTCGCCATCTCCAAGTCAATCAATGATTTCATCAAGAGTTTTCATGTAGAAGGTGAGAGCAAGGACTTCTGCGGCTTGTATGGTTTCACCACCTTCAATGCTGTGAGATATTTCGAGAATATCCCGGTAAAGGATACTACGATGGAGAAGAACGATGCTCCGGATATCTATTATATAATGTATAAGGATATCATCGTTTTCGACCACTTCAACAATACGATGGAGTTGATTGCGCTTCAAGAGAGTGAAGAACGAAGAGTGAAGAGTGAAGAATCTCACTCTTCACTTCCTGAGCTCGATGCCCTGCTCAAGGCCGTGAACAAGGCGAACGTGAAGCCTTATGATTTCCATCCAGTGGGCGAAACATTTTCTACCCTTACTGATGAGGAGCATAAGGAGAACATCCGCAAGTGCATCCAGCACTGTCTGCGTGGTGATGTCTTCCAGATTGTTGTCAGCCGTCGCTTCATCCAGAAATACGAGGGCGATGACTTCAAGCTCTATCGTGCCCTGCGCAGCATCAACCCATCGCCATATCTCTTTTATTTCGATTTCGGAGGATTCCGTATCTTCGGTTCTTCACCGGAAACCCACAACCGCATCGTTGGCGACAAGGCGTTTATCGACCCTATTGCCGGAACCACCAAGCGTACGGGCGATATGGAGCAGGATAGAAAGGCTGCCGAATTTCTCCGCAACGACCCGAAGGAGAATGCCGAGCACGTGATGCTGGTAGATTTGGCGCGCAATGACCTGAGCCGCAACTGCCATGGTGTGAAGGTAGATTTCTATAAAGATATGCAGTTCTATAGCCACGTCATCCACCTGGTGAGCCGTGTGAGCGGAACCCTGGATCAGGATGCCGACCATATCAAGGAGTTTATCGATACCTTCCCTGCCGGTACCCTGAGCGGTGCTCCAAAGGTAAGGGCGATGCAGATTATCTCCGAACTGGAGCCTCATAACCGTGGAGCCTACGGTGGCTGTATCGGTTTCATCGGCTTGAATGGTGATTTGAATCAGGCTATCGTTATCCGAACCTTCATCAGCCGAAATGGCGAACTCTGGTTCCAGGCAGGAAGTGGAGTAGTGGCGAAGAGCAACGACCAGTATGAGCTGGAAGAGTGTAATAACAAGTTGGGTGCATTGACCAAGGCGATACATATTGCAGAGAAGCTTTAGGCAGTGATTAGTGAGTAGTGATTAATGGTTAGTGAGGAATAATCACTAATAAATAATCAATAATAAATAATGAAGATGAAAGTAGTAATCATAGATAATTACGATTCCTTCACATATAATCTGGCACATCTGGTGAAGGAGTTGGGAGCAGAAGTTACGGTTTATCGCAATGACCAGTTCCAGTTGCGCGAGCTGGAGCCATTCGATAAGATTATATTGAGTCCGGGTCCGGGAATCCCATCCGAGGCGGGTTTGCTAATGGATGTCATCAAGAAGTATGCGGGCATCAAGCCGATGCTGGGCGTCTGTCTGGGTCATCAGGCTATCGGCGAGGCGTTTGGTGCCAAGTTGACCAATCTCTCTGAGGTGTATCATGGAGTGGCAACCCCTTGCACCCAGTTTGGCAACGATGTTATTTTCGACGGGTTGGACAAGCGCATAGAGATTGGCAGATACCACTCTTGGGTGGTAGACCGCTCGGGATTCCCTGACTGCCTGGACGTTACGGCGGTAAGCGATGATGGTTGCATCATGGGTCTGAAGCATAAGAACTATGATATTCATGGTATCCAGTTTCATCCGGAAAGCGTGTTGACGCCAGACGGCAAGAAGATGGTGAGAAACTGGTTGGAAAAAGCTTGATGACCTTAATGACCACCATGACCGCATGGTGGTTGTTGAGGTTTTTTGTTTATGATAAGAAAAAAGCAAAGCCTGACGCTCTCTCGAGTGCCAGGCTTTTACCATATAACCCTCGCTACATGCCTCTCACGAGGTTTCACGAGAAATACTAACCTAAAACTAAATCATTTCCCATAATGGGAAGATGAAAACATTTCTTTTTGTAAAATCTTTTTACATGTCCCAAGCCACAGCACTCGCACCGAGTACGGCAGCAGAACTACCATCAAGGGTAGAAACAAGGAATTTAGCCTTACCCTTGAAGGTGCGGAGCACGTGCTCATCATAAGCCTTCTGGATAGGTTTCATGATGAGGTCTCCAGCCTTGGTCAGACCACCGAAGAAGACAAAAGCCTCTGGTGAAGAGAAGGCTGCGAAATCAGCACAAGCCTCACCGAGCATCTTGCCGGTAAACTCGTATACACGCAGTGCCAGCTTGTCGCCCTTGCCTGCAGCAACGCTCACATCATAAGATGTAATATCCTCCGGATTCATCTCACGGAGCAATGAAGGCTCATCGCTCTTCTCGAGGAACTCGCGTGCTGTGCGAGCCACACCAGTGGCAGAGCAGTAAGCTTCGAGACATCCTGTACGGCCGCATCCGCAGATACGACCCTCTTTGCCACGTACCATGGTAACGTGACCCAATTCGCCTGCGAATCCGTCGCAGCCGTAAACCATCTGTCCGTTGATGACGATACCAGAGCCAACGCCTGTACCGAGCGTAACGTCGATGAAGTTTTTCATGCCTCTTGCTACACCGTATGTCATCTCGCCGAGCGCAGCAGCGTTGGCATCATTGGTCATACCTACAGGCAAGCCGCCGAGGGCTTTGCTGAACAAGTTGGCCAATGGTACCACTCCGTCGTGTGCCCAAGGAAGATTTGGAGCGAATTCAATGGTTCCATTATAATAGTTTGCGTTTGGCGCACCGATACCCATTGCCTTAATCTTGTCAATGCCGCCTACCGTATCAATGATAGGCTGGAGAGCTTCTACGGCTGCCTTCACATAGTCTTCAACTTTTTCGTAACCGCCTGTCTTGATGGCAGTTGTTGCTTTGATCTCTCCGCGAGCATCTACGATGCCGAAAACTGAATTTGTACCGCCGAGGTCAAGGCCTATTACGTACGGTTTAAGTGTATTATCTGTCATGTTAATTATTTAAAATTAGTTAGAATTATTTTATTTCTCGGCAAAGATACTGAAAACTTTTGAATCTCGTTTATTTTTAAATATAAAAAATTTTAATTTTCTTTTTTTCTGCCAGACGATTTGCTGTCCGAAGTTTCTCTGTTGCCCTAAATCCTGTTTATATTCATGCAGAACATCCGCATAATCCGTGTAATCCGTGCCCGAAAATATAAAAAACGGATATAAAATGAACTTTTAGGCGAAAAAATTGTGCTTTGTGCCCGAAATTTTGTAACTTTGCCGACTGTTAGAAATTGTAACGATACTAAGATGAATTTAGCATTTCCAATTGAGATAAACATCCTTGACTTCATATTCAAAGGAATTGTCATCGGTGTTCTTGCCTCAGCCCCTATGGGGCCGGTAGGCATCCTTTGCATCCAGCGTACACTCAACAAGGGTCGCTGGTATGGGTTTGTAACAGGTGTGGGTGCCGCATGCAGCGACATTGTATATGCTCTGTTTACAGGCTTGGGCATGAGTTTTGTGATGGATTTTGTGAGCAACTCCGAGAACAAGTTCTATCTTCAGATTTTCGGCAGTCTGATGCTCCTCGTGTTCGGAATCTACTGCTTCAAAAGCGACCCGATGAAGAACATGCACAAGTCGAGTAACAAGCAGGGTACCCTGATGCACAACGGCATCACGGCGTTCCTCGTAACACTCTCCAATCCGCTCATCGTGTTCCTCTTCATGGCCACCTTCGCGCAGTTTGCTTTCGTCGTACCGGATATGCCGGTAGAAATGGGAGTAGGGTATCTCAGCATCGTCTTCGGAGCCCTGCTGTGGTGGTTCGGACTCACCTGGCTCGTCGACAAGATTAGGAACAAGTTTGATACCAACGGCATCGTCATTATCAATAAGGTAATAGGAAGCGTGGTCATCATCTTCTCCATGATCGCTCTCTTCGGCACGATTTTCAATCTGTATCATCTGCCGGAATTTTAAAAGTCCTTAAACAGGTCTTTAAACACCCCTTCAATCAGAAGAAGGCAAAGCATAAAGTTCAAAAGTTAACAGTTCAAAGTTTATGTTTGTAGCACAAGAATTAAGAAAGAAAAGTATCGCAGAATACTTATTATATATGTGGCAGATTGAGGACATCATCCGAGCTTACGGATGCTCGCTGCCTGTCATCAAGAAAAATTATGTAGACCGGTTCGACTTTACACCTGAGCAGCGCGAGGAAGAACTCGACTGGTTTGGCAACCTGATTCGCATGATGAACGAGGAGGGAAAGCGCGAGGGAGGACACCTTAATATTAATAAGGTGATACTCAAGGACGTCATTGACCTGCACGGCATGCTGCTGCAGAGCACCAAGTTTCCTATCTACAATGCCGAATATTACAAGGTGCTGCCTTTCATCGTAGAGCTGCGCCAGCGGGGCGACAAGGATCTCAACGAGATTGAAACCTGCCTCGATGCCCTCTATGGTGTGATGATGTTGCGCCTGCAGAAGAAGGAAATTACGCCCGAAACCGAAAGGGCCATCAAGGAGATTACCGTCTTCATAGGTCTGCTCAGCGATTATTACATCAAAGACCGAACCGAGGGACTCAAGTTTGATGATGACGACATGTAGTGATTAGTTATTAGTGATTACTTTTTAAGAATATACATTATTATATATTTACAACAGGATGAACGAAATAGAAAGAAGAAGAACATTTGCCATTATCTCTCACCCGGATGCTGGTAAGACAACATTGACCGAGAAGTTTCTGCTTTTCGGTGGACAGATTCAGGTGGCAGGTGCCGTAAAAAATAACAAGATTCGCAAAACTGCGACTTCTGACTGGATGGATATTGAGAAACAGCGTGGTATCTCGGTATCTACATCTGTAATGGAATTTGATTATCTCCCTGCCGGACAGGAGGGAGAACCTTATAAGGTGAATATCCTGGATACGCCAGGTCACCAGGACTTCTGCGAGGATACCTACCGCACACTTACTGCCGTAGATTCAGCCATCATCGTGGTTGACTCTGCCAAGGGTGTGGAGGCACAGACCCGCAAACTCATGGAGGTGTGCCGCATGAGAAATACCCCGGTAATCATCTTCATCAACAAGATGGACCGTGAGGGACGCGACCCGTTTGATGTGCTCGACGAGTTGGAAGCAGAGCTCAAAATCAAGGTTCGCCCGCTGAGCTGGCCTATCGGTCAGGGCGCCCGTTTCAAGGGCGTTTACAACATTTACGAGCATCAGCTGAACCTCTTTACCCCTAACAAACAGCGAGTTACCGAGAAGGTAGAGGTAGACATCCAAAGTTCAGAACTCGACGAGCGGCTTGGTGAACGTGAGGCTGCACAACTGCGTGAGGAACTGGAACTGGTAGATGGTGTTTACCCTGAGTTTGAGGAAGAAACCTACCGTTCGGCCGAGGTAGCACCTGTGTTCTTCGGTTCGGCACTGAACAATTTTGGTGTTCAGGAACTCCTCGACTGTTTTGTTCATATTGCTCCATCTCCTAGACCCACCCAGGCAGAGGAGCGACTGGTGAAGCCGGAAGAACCTAAGTTCAGTGGTTTCATCTTCAAGATTACAGCCAATATTGATCCAAACCACCGCTCCTGCATCGCTTTCTGTAAGATATGCTCGGGCAAGTTTGTGAGAAATCAGCCATATTACCACGTGCGCTTGGATAAAAACGTGCGTTTCTCTTCGCCTACCCAGTTCATGGCACAGCGCAAGAGTACCATTGACGAGGCTTATCCGGGTGACATTGTAGGTTTGCCAGACAACGGTATTTTCAAGATAGGAGATACGTTGACGGAGGGAGAGAAGATGCATTTTCGCGGTTTGCCAAGCTTCTCTCCACTCCTTTTCAAGTACATCGAGAATGATGACCCGATGAAGAGCAAGCAGTTCCAGAAGGGATTGGAGCAGCTCATGAACGAGGGTGTGGCGCAGCTCTTCGTCAACCAGTTCAACGGCCGCCGCATCGTGGGCACCGTGGGTCAGCTGCAGTTCGAGGTTATCCAGTACCGCCTGGAGAACGAGTACAATGCCAAGTGCCGCTGGGAGCCAGTGCATCTTCACAAGGCTTGCTGGATAGAGGCAGATGACGAGAAGGAACTCGAGAACTTCAAGAAGCGCAAGTACCAGTACATGGCCAAGGATATTGAGGGGCGCGATGTCTTTCTTGCCGATTCGGGCTACGTGTTGAGCATGGCGCAGCAGGATTTTGAACACATCAAGTTCCATTTCACATCGGAATTCTAAATCAATGTAAAAAAGATGGATGAAGAAATTCTAGATTACAACGAGCAGAAAGAGGGATGGGTCAGTAAGATGGTGGATTGGCAGAAAAAACATATTTCTGACCGCCAGATGACCCTTATCCTGGCTTTTATCATCGGCCTTCTGGCGTCGGTGGCAGGATATTTCCTGCACGGCATTGTGCACGAAATACAGTTGCTGCTCACTTCGGGATTTAACAAGGGCACCTATAACCTGCTCTTCCTGCTCTTCCCGATTGTGGGCATTTACCTCACCATGCTCTTTATTAAATATGTGGTCAGAGATAATATTTCCCACGGTATCACCCGTGTGCTTTACGCCATTTCTACCAAAAATTCCAAGCTCAAGGCCCACAACTGCTGGTCATCGGTGGTGGCATCAGGTATCACCATCGGTTTCGGTGGTTCCGTGGGAGCCGAGGCTCCTATTGTGCTCACGGGTTCGGCCATCGGCTCAAACCTGGGACAAATCTTCCGCATGGACAAGAAAACCATGATTCTGTTGGTGGGCTGTGGCGCCTCTGCAGCCATTGCTGGAATCTTTAAGGCGCCTATTGCCGGACTCGTGTTTACGCTTGAGGTGCTGATGGTAGACTTGAGCATGGCTTCCTTGCTGCCTATCCTTATCAGTTGTGTAACAGCTACTTGCTTTACCTACATCCTGATGGGCTCCAAGAGTCTTTTCGATTTTACGCTTACCAGTCCGTGGGCGCTCGACCGCGTGCCTGCCTGCCTTTTGCTGGGCATTTTCTGCGGCTTGGTGAGCCTTTATTTCATGCGCACCATGTCGGCGTGCGAGGGCTTCTTTGCCAAGCTTTCGCCTTATCCCTACGTAAAACTGCTGTTTGGAGGACTGATTCTGAGTTCGCTCATCTTCCTCTTCCCTTCGCTCTACGGCGAAGGCTATACGGCAGTCAACGTGCTGCTGAAGGGGCAGAATGTGGAAGACTGGGGGCAGGTGATGAGCCGTTCGCTCTTCTACGGGCACAACCAGCTGCTCATCCTCTACATCGCTCTGGTAACCTTTACCAAGGTTTTTGCCACCTCGGCAACCAACGGCAGTGGCGGATGCGGTGGTACCTTTGCCCCTTCGCTCATCATTGGCGGTTTTGCTGGTTTCCTCTTTGCGCGTCTCTGGAATGTGAACCAGGTGGGCGTCTACATTCCTGAGCAAAACTTTACACTCTTGGGCATGGCGGGCCTCATTACGGGTGTGATGCATGCCCCGCTTACGGGCATCTTCCTCATCGCCGAACTCACGGGCGGCTACCAGCTCTTCATGCCGCTGATGATAGTGTGCATCTCTTCGCTGCTCACCATCAGCATCTTTGAGAGTCATAGCATCTACGCCCTGCGTCTGGCTAGAGAGGGTAAGCTGCTCACCCACCATATTGACAAGGCTGCGCTCACCCTGCTGGGCATGCAGGATGTCATTGAGAAAGATTATCATCCGGTAGGTCCGGATCTGCCGATGAGCAAGCTGGTGAGTGAGATAAGTCGCAGTAACAACAACTTTCTGCCTGTTTTGGATCAGGCGGGTGTGCTGTTGGGAGTAATAGATATTACGAAGATTCGCCACATCATCTTCCGCACCGAACTGTATCAGCATTTCACCGTGCGTCAGCTGATGATGCAGCCTTCTGCCGTTCTTACCGAACATGACAGTATGGACGAGGTGATGCAGAAATTTGATAAAACCGATGCCGCCCAGCTGCCAGTGATTGATGTGGCAGGCGTACTGAAGGGTTACATCAGCCGTACTAGAATCTATTCCATGTACAGGCAGATTGTAGCGGATATGTCGGCAGAGTAGGAGTTTTAAGTGAAGAGTGAAGAACGAAGAGTGAAGAATTCAACGGCTTTGCTGGTTTTATTTTAAAATATTAGTGTTTTATGGAGAAGAAGGATTTGAGAATTGTTTTCATGGGAACACCGGAGTTTGCGGTAGAATCCCTCAAGTGCCTGGTAGAGGGCGGTTACAACGTGGTGGCTGTGGTTACGCAGCCTGATAAACCGGTGGGCAGACATCAGGATACGCTGCAACCTTCGCAGGTTAAGCAGTATGCCGTAGAGCATGGTTTACCGGTGCTGCAGCCTGTAAAGATGAAGGACCCTGACTTTGTGGAGCAGTTGCGTTCTTATCAGGCTGACTTGCAGGTGGTAGTTGCTTTCCGCATGCTGCCAGAGGTGGTTTGGGCGATGCCGAAATATGGTACTTTTAATGTACATGCAGCCCTCCTTCCGCAGTATCGCGGTGCGGCGCCTATCAACTGGGCAGTGATTAATGGCGAGAAGGAGACGGGTGTTACCACCTTCTTCCTCGACCACGATATTGATACCGGTCGCATCATTCTGCAGAAACGTTTTCCTATTCCGGAGACGGCAAATGTGGAGTATGTTTACGACGGGTTGATGCATCTTGGTGCTGAACTGGCGCTGGAAACCATTGATGCGCTCATCGCTGCCGATGGCAATATCGGTTCCATTCCTCAGAGCGAAATGATAGGACAGGGTGCCGAACTCAAGCCGGCTCCGAAAATCTTCAAGGATACCTGCCGCATCGACTTCCACCAGCCAGCCAAGAAGGTGTATGATTTTATCCGCGGTCTTTCTCCATACCCTGGTGCATGGACCGAAATTAAGAAGAAGGAGACAGTAGTATTCTTTGACGATCCTAAGGGAGATGATGATCATGTGAGGTTCCCTGAGCCTACAACTCATCCATCCCATAAGCAGAGTACACAGAAAATTCAGGTACTTAAGATATTTTCTACCCGTCTTTCATGTATGAAGCGTGGTGATGCGCCTGTGGGATCGTTCCGCGTTGAGGGAAAGTCGTTACAAGTAGCCTGCCTTGACGAATGGCTCATTATTCAGGAGTTGCAGCTCAGTGGCAAGAAACGTATGGATGCTTCTGCTTTTCTCAATGGTATGAAGGACATAGCTTATTATGAGTGTTTGAAGAAAGATGTTAGTGACGATTTTTAAGATTCAAAAGATTTTTGATTTTTAGTTTTATAGTATTATGACTGTAGAAGAAGACATCAAGCGTGCTATAGAGTGCATGCGAAAGGGTGGAGTGATACTCTATCCTACAGATACCGTATGGGGCATAGGATGCGACGCCACCAACCCTGAAGCGGTAAAGAAAGTTTATGAAATAAAGAAACGTGACGATTCTAAGGCGCTTATCTGCCTGATAGATTCTGCTGACCGCATGGCGCGTTATTTCCGCAATGTGCCACAGGTAGCATGGGATTTCATCGATGCTGCCATGCCTGTAAAGCCTACTACGGTTATTCTGGATGATGCGAGTGGTGTGGCTAATAATCTGGTAGCAGAGGATGGAAGTCTGGCGATGCGTATAACCTATGAGCCTTTTTCCAAACAACTCTGTTACCGTTTTCAGAAGCCTATTGTAAGTACAAGTGCTAATGTGAGTGGTGAGCCTGCTGCACAGAATTATCGCGACATCTCCGAGGAAATCCTCAATGCTGTAGATTATGTTTGCTGGAGCCGCCGTCAGGAGCATAAACCTCATCAGCCTTCCAGCATCGTTAAGATTGCTAAGGATGGTGAAGTGAAAGTAATCAGATAAGTTTTCAATTCATCCTTATATGAAATGCCTGCTAGAGGGATATTTTCTTCCCTTAGCAGGCTTTTTTGTATGTTTTCAGTCTATAATATACTTAAAGAAGTACTATTGCAATTCGTTTATATGACAAAAAAGAATTTCCGCTCAATACGGATATATAACAAGAAACCCTGCAAGAAATGAATCTTGCAGGGTTTATCTTGGGTGGAAGGTGGGACTCGAACCCACGACATTCAGAACCACAATCTGACGCTCTAACCAACTGAACTACGTCCACCATATTGGTTATCTTTTGCTTTTTCAAAAATAGTTGGGTGGAAGGTGGGACTCGAACCCACGACATTCAGAACCACAATCTGACGCTCTAACCAACTGAACTACGTCCACCATATTCTTGTTAAGCGGGTGCAAAGGTACGAAAAAAAAATGGTTCTACCAAATTTTTTCGTACCTTTTTTCTTATTTTTTATTTTGCAGGGCTTGTTGGAACAACTGGAGCTGCCTTCTGGGCATCTGCACCAGCTGCAGGAACAGCCTTCTGAGCACCTGCTGCTGCATCCTTGCTAGCACCTGGCATAGCAGGAAGAGCGGTCTGCTCCTGAGTGGCTCCCTCCAAAACACTGCTTTCGCCAGCTGCCTGAGGGGCTACATAAGCACATGCCACGCTGATGACAACCAAGGCTGCAGCGAGGCCCCATGTTAATTTCTCAACAATGTCAGTGGTCTTGCGAACACCCATGATTGAGTTGGTTGAAGAGAAGTTACTTGCAAGTCCACCTCCCTTTGATTCCTGGATGAGCACGATGAAAATCATCAGGATAGCTACCAGGACGATTAATACTACTAATAATGTGTAAGCCATTTTTTAAAACTAGTTTTATTTATTTATTATTCTTCTTTATTTCTTCTTGCTGTTCAGCATCAGTTTCTCAAGGAATCTGAGCTGGTCAACATAATATCCGTTCTTGTCAGGATGCTGCTGATGCAGGCGGCTGATGATTTCGTAAGCCCTCTGATACTTGCCCTGCTTGATGTAGATGCGGGCGAGGGTTTCGGTGAATACACCGCTGTTTTCCTCTTCGCCATCCTTACCGGAATCGGTCTGAAGTTCGGGAGTAAATTCTGGTTTGTAATCTTCGTCCTGCTGGATTTTAGGCAGTTTGAAACCGCCATCCTCCATAAAGTCGTCGATGAGACTCATGGTGCGCGAAGTATCTTCTGGCTCCTGTTGGTCTTCGGTCTCCATGAGATAAGCCACATAGTCTACAGCCGCGTCAGCAGGTGTAGGCTTACGTTTCTCCTTCTTCTCTTCTTCGTCTTCTTCCATAGGAATGGATCCCAGGAAGTGGTCGATGAGGTCGCTAGTACGGTCTCCGTGTTTTTCTGCTCCTATTCCTCTTACGCCTTGCTGCTTGTTGGATTCAGCCTCTTCAGGGGCGTTTTTTATCTGATAGTGGGCTGCCTCTACCATCTCGAAGATAATCTTACGGTCGGTGATGTAGATGGCTGCACGGCGCAGTTCTTCGTCGAAACTCGGGTCGTGGAGCAGGTACAGATTCTTCAACATCAGCAGGCGTGCCGTCTGATAATACGGATATAAGGCCAAGAGGGCGCGCAAGTCGTAGAGCGTCTCTCGGTTCATTTCCTCCGGGTGTTGTATCAATCTGCTTAATTCCACGATATTTTTACTTTACTTTATTTTACTTTGAACTTTGAACATTGAGTTTTGAACTTTATGATTAGTAAAGCCGTTGATTTCTTCACTCTTCACTTTTCGTTCTTCACTTACTTTACCAGTTAGCTACCGTAGCGTTGAATATCTGGTCTACCAGGTCTTTGATAATCTGGGTTACCAGTTCTTCCTGCACCGAGGCAAGGCTCTGAGTGGTGTCGTAGGTCTTGGCAGATGTAAACTGCTTTTCAAAGTCCTCGGCATGGTTCTTGGTGTTGGTGAAACGTACGTTTACGGTGATACTGAGCTCGGTCTGTGCTGAGTATCCCTCAGAACTAACCGACTTGTTGCGCTGAGAATATTGGGTGATTTCGCCCTCTATCTTCAGGTCTCCGTTGCGTGACACCTGTATGAGCTGGGTGTTGCTGGCAAACTTATCCTTGAGTTCGTTGTTGAACATCGGACCCATCGGACCCCATACATACGAACTTCTGATAGGGAAGTCGGCTATCTGTATGGTCTTGGTTTTGGTGTAGTCGATGCTGGCACCGTTGAACTTGTAGCTCACGGAGCATGCTGCCATGACCGCCACCATCAGTGTGACTCCTATTATATATAGGTACGCGCGTATATGCTTCATAACTTATATTTGTTAATCTTTCTGTACAGAGTTCTGTCGGAGATTCCCAGTTCTTCTGCCGCTTTCTTGCGGTTTCCGTTGTTTCTCTCCAGTGCCTTTTCTATCATCTGCTTGCTAAGGTCGCTGAGGTTTAGATTCTCGTTTTCTTCCTTGATCTCCTCAATCTCAGCATCCTCGGCTTCGGGTTTGTAAGTGCCCCTCATGCCTCCTGTAGCTATTTCCTGACGGATGTGTTGTAGCTCGTCGAGATCGGTAATCGGAGGTACGGAAGATACCGGAGAAACCGATGGAACGGATGATACGGACGGAACCGGAGAAACCGATGAAACAGGAGATACAGATGATACTGGAGCTACCTGGGTATTCGGCTGAACCGGAGAAACATATCCGCCTGTACCGCCCAACTGGCGTGCCTCATCGAGTTGCTTGCGCAGGCTGTTCATCTCACGTCTCAGGTCGCTCACGTTGCCCCTCAGTTCGTAGAGAATCTTGTATAGCAGTTCGCGCTCGCTGGCGTAGCTATGGTCGTCCTTGCCATCTTTCTGTATGGTGGCGAGCTGTGTAGACTCCTCATCTCTCGGAATAAACTGGGTGAGTGTCTGTGCATCGATTTCTCTTTCTCGGCTCAGCACTGACATCTGTTCGGTAATGTTCTTGAGCTGTCTCACATTTCCCGGCCACTTGTATTTCAGCATGATCTGCTTAGCCTCATCTGAGAGTGAAATCTTAGGCAGACGGTATTTTTCGGCCATCTGCATGGCGAAGAGGCGGAAGAGCAGGAGGATGTCGTCGCCACGCTCTCTCAATGCAGGCATCTGTATCGGGATGGTGTTGAGGCGGTAGTAGAGGTCCTCGCGAAAGCGGCCTTCGCTCACTGCCTTGCGCATGTTTACGTTGGTGGCTGCCACGATGCGGACATCCGTTTTCCTTATCTCAGTTCCACCCACGCGGATGTATTCTCCCGTTTCGAGCACGCGCAGCAGTCTTGCCTGCGTCTGTATCGGGAGTTCGCCCACCTCGTCAAGGAAGATGGTACCCTTGTTGGCAATACCGAAGTATCCTTCGCTTTCGCCTATGGCTCCAGTGAAGGAACCCTTCTCATGTCCGAAGAGTTCGCTGTCAATGGTTCCTTCCGGAATGCTTCCACAGTTGATGGCGAAATATTTCTCTCTGCGGCGTGGCGAATTGTCGTGAATCACCCTTGGAATGATTTCCTTACCCACACCGCTCTCGCCGATGATGAGCACGGAGAGATCGGTCGGCGCTACCTGTAGGGCTACGTCGAGCGCATGGTTCAATCCGTCGCTGTTACCGACGATATTGTAGCGTTGTTTTATCTTTTGTAGTTCGGAAGTATCCATTTAGCTGCCAAAATTACTCATTTTTTCTGAATTATCTGCATTTTTTTTTTATTTTAACGTTCGGGAGGCCTGATTACAGGGCAGATTTGCCTTTTTTGCGTCATCTGCCCTCCCGAATCTTTCTTTATTCCGCTTTTTCTCGGGAATAGGGAATCTTTCTCTTATCCCTTTTTCTTAGGGATGGAGAATCTTACCTTCTCGCTCTCGTCACGCTTCTCGTGGTAGAGTTTAGGCAGTGGATTCTCGTAGGCCTCATCATAGTCTTCGCGGTTGCAGAAGGCATCCAGCGCCAAGTAGATGGCGTGGCGGAAGGAGATTGCATCGGCTTCGTTGCAGCCCGTGATGCTGTAGCTAGGAGTGGTGTTGGCGGCGGTGTGCACGAGTGGCAGACCGGCAGTAAAGAGTACGCCATCCTCGGTGTAGAGAGAATGGAACGGGGTAGTAGCCTGATCATGATACATGGCCATGATGCCGTCGAACTCTACGAAATGGCCGTTGCCGAAGAACTCGTCAGTAGGGTAAGGACCAAAAGCTTGTATTTTCTGCTCGGCAAGCTGGTCAATGGCTGGGATGATGATACAGGCTTCCTCTGGTCCGCAGCTCTCCTCACCGTTGTTGCTAGGATTCAGGGCAAGCACGGCGATGCGCGGGTTGGTAATCATGAAGTCTCGCTTCAGTGATGTGTGCATCTGCTTCACCTTCTCGATGATGAGCTCCTGGGTGATAGCTGCCGGCACGTCCTTGAGCGGAGTCTTTCCGGTTACGGATGCGATGCGAAGGTCGCCGCCGCAGAGAATGGAAAGGCCCTTGGCACCTTCGCCCAGGCAAGTTTCTATGTATTCCTTGTGGCCCTTGAACTGGAAGCCCTCAAATTGTGCGTTCTGGTTGTTTACCGGTGCGGTAACGAGCACGTCGAAGAGCTCGTCGCGGTAGTCGGTCATGGCTCGGTCAAGTGCCTTGATGGCTGCCGTACCCGATTCCTGAGTAGGCATGCCCATGTCAACCTTTACCTCCTCGTCTACGGCTGGCAGGAGGTTGATTCTTCCGTCTTCAGCATCTTCTGCTTTCTGGATGATGGAGAACTGGGCAGGCAGATTCATCGCCTTGCGGTAATAAGCTGCCACTTTAGGCGAACCATAGATGATAGGGGTACAATACTCCAACATCTCTGGCTCACTGAATGCCTTAAAAATGAGTTCGTATCCGATACCGTTGGTATCTCCGTGAGTGATGGCCACTCTAATCTTTTTGCTGTCCATTTATCGTTTTATTTTATAGTAGAAATCGCAGCTTCTAGCTGCTTGATTAATATTTTCTTTTTCATTTCGGGCGCATAGACGAAGCCGATGATGATGATTTCATCCCCCGTTTTTCTCAGGCGAATGCGCCTCATCGCGTAGGGGCCTCCCATGGCGTCGCCCTTCATCTCCCAGAGTCCTTTTTCTGAAAGGACCGGGATTATCATGTACATGCTGTCGGTTTCGCCGGGCATGTTTGTGCGGAGCATGCTGTCAATCTGCTGCTTCTCTTGAGCAGGAAAAGCATCAGAATTGGCTTTCCCTCTTCGTTCTTCCCTCTTCACTTTCATGAGGATGAGGTTCTTCATGCCCGAACTGGCGTTGTTTGAAATCCAGATGAAGTTCCCGGCCTTCTTGCTTGCTTGCATTTCGGCAGGGATGATCATGCTGATGCCGAAGTTCTTCTTTACCAGTTGTTGCATCTCGTGGTTCTGCCTGCTCGGGTTGGTGGAGATGATGGAGGCGAGGTGCTCCAGTTCAGTCTCATCTACGAGCTGGCGCAGTTTCTCGGGGTTGAGTTTCTCTCTGAGTTGCTGCGGCGAGCGTGCAGAGATGCGGATGACGGTCTGCGGTGAAGCATTCTCGTTGCGGCTCAGCCTGACTGAGAATTCCGCTGCCGGGATGTTCACTACGATGCGAGTTCTTACGAGCAGGTAGCTGCCGTGGATCTTGCCCTTCTTAACCTGGATGAGCCGGCAGAGCGGTTCGGGTTGGGGCAGGGCAGGCACCTCTTCCGTCAGTATCTTCGTCACGATGCTGTCGGTATCTCCCTCGAGCACCACCTCGTAAGGCTGTCCTGTGCTCTTGGGCAGTTTTCTGTTTCTTCCTCCTCCCAGGCTGCAACTTGCCAGAAAAAGGAACAAAAGACAGCCGGCAAGTAGGATCTTTAAAGATGCTCTAACCATTTTTCCCCCACCTTTCCTTACTTATTCATCTTCTCTTCATCCTCGTGCTCACGGATTTCTCCGATTTTCTTCGAGGTGCTGAGCAGACCGCAGGCGGCGTAGATGTCCTGGCCGCGGCTGGCACGGATGGTGGTGAAGACACCATGCTGGGTGAGGTAATCACGGAACTGCTCCATCTTCTCATCATCCACACCTTGCAGAGGAATGTCTGGAATTTGGTGGAAACGGATCAGGTTGAAGCGGCAGTCAAGTCCCTTCACCAGCTTGATGATGGCCTTGGCATGCTGCATACTGTCGTTTACGCCCTTAAACACGATGTATTCGAAACTCAGGCGGCGTTGATGAGAGAAATCATAGTTCCTCAGCAGTTCTACTACCTGCTCAATGCCCATGCCCCTTTCGGCAGGCATCAGTTCTGCGCGCTCAGAAGGGATAGGGTCGTGCATGCTGATGGCCACATGGCAGTCGCTCTCTTCCAGAAACCGCTTCAGCTTGTTCTTCACGCCCACCGAACTTACCGTGATGCGCTTCGGGCTCCATGCCCAGCCGTAGTCGGCGGTGAGAATCTCTGTGGCGCGCAGCACATTGTCGAGATTATCCATCGGCTCGCCCTGACCCATGAACACGATGTTGGTAAGCTTGTCCACCTCCGGCAGCGAGTAAATCTGGTTCAGAATGTCGCCTGCAGGCAAGCTGCCCTCAAACCCCTGCTTGCCGGTTTGGCAGAACAGGCAGTTCATCTTGCATCCCACCTGCGAAGAAACGCACAGCGTGGCGCGGTCTTTGTCGGGGATGTAAACCGTCTCGACAAATTTGCCGCTTCGGGTAGGGAAGAGGTACTTGATGGTACCATCCACCGAATGTTGTGCATCGGAATATCCGAAGCATCCTATTTCGTATTCGGCAGCGAGTTTGGCACGGTTCGCCTTCGAGATGTTGGTCATCTCATCAATGCTCTTCACATGCTGCTCATAGAGCCACTTCGCCATCTGCCCACCGGTGAAGGCGGGCATGCCTAAGTCCTTTGCCACCTGCTTCAATTCGGCAAGTGTAAGGCCCAAAAGATATTTTTTTTCATTATTCATACTGCAAAGATAGTGTTTTTTGCCGAAAAATTAGTATCTTTGCCACATATTTTAATATAATAAGATAAAATAAAGATAAAAAACACAGATTTAGCCCCCCGAAAAGGGCTGAAGTGAACAAAAATAACGTAAGAAAATGAGAGAAAAAATAGACCTTTTCTTGCCTTGCGAATACATCGACGATGCGCAGAATGCCTTGTCGGTGCTTCATGAGTACAAGACTGTACAGCATATCCACTTCCTGGTGAGTGCTGATTTTGCCGCTCATCATCAGGTGCCCGAAGGATGTACGTTTGTCATCACCGACCGCCTGGAAAGCAGTAACACCATTGTCAGCATCGCTGAAAATACAGATGCCGACTACGTGATGATCTGTACCCGCCACACCACCATAGGATGGGGAAACAACACGCTGGAGCGATTCCTCAGAGTGGCAGATGATACGGATGCCGTCATGGTTTACACCGACCACTACAAGATGGTGGAAGGCAAAATGGAGAAACATCCGGTAATTGACTACCAGTCAGGTTCTTTGCGAGATGACTTCGACTTCGGAAGTCTCTGGTGCATCAAGGCACAGGCGCTGGCCGACTACATCGCCCAACCCGACCGCGAAGAGTATCAGTTTGCCGCCCTCTACGACCTCCGTCTCTATCTGAGCCGTGTGGGCGAAATCTTCCATCTCAACGAATTCCTCTATTCAGAAGCCGAACTCGACACCCGTAAGAGCGGCGAGAAGCAGTTTGACTATGTAAACCCGCGCAACCGCGAGGTGCAGATAGAGATGGAAAAGGCATGCACCCAGCATCTGGGCAAGGTGGGCGCCCTGATAGACACCACCTTCTACCGCCAGCCCGACTTCGGTGAGCAGGATTTTGAATACGAGGCATCTGTCATCATCCCCGTCTTCAACCGCGAAAAGACGGTGGCTGATGCCGTGAAGAGTGCGCTGGGACAGAAGGCCAACTTCAAGTTTAACGTCATCGTGGTGAACAACCATTCTACCGACCGCACCGGCGAAATACTGGATGAACTTAAAGCCGACAACATGATACAGATTGTGCCGGAGAGAACCGACCTGGGAATAGGCGGATGCTGGAACGAAGCCATCAACAGCAGTTTCTGCGGAAAGTTTGCCGTACAGCTTGACAGCGATGACCTCTATTCTTCACCAAAGACACTCCAGAAGATAGTAGATGCCTTCTACAAGCAGAAGGCAGCCATGATTATCGGCTCGTACCGCATGTGCGACTTCGACCTCAACACCCTGCCACCGGGACTGATAGACCACAAGGAGTGGACCGATGAAAACGGATGCAACAATGCGCTGCGTATCAACGGATTGGGTGCTCCGCGCGCCTTCTTCACACCGCTGGTCAGACAGATCCAGTTTCCTAACACCTCGTATGGTGAGGATTATGCGCTCGGCTTGGCATTTTCTCGCCGTTACCGCATCGGCAGAATCTACGACGAACTCTACCTCTGCCGCCGCTGGGGAGGTAACAGCGATGCAGCCCTCAGCGTAGAGAAGGTGAACGCCAACAACCTGTATAAGGACCGCCTGCGCACCATGGAACTGAAGGCACGCCAGCACCTGCTGCAGGGCAAGGCCGACATTATGGAAGACAGCAGCATCTCGCGTTTCTTCAACCGTCAGCTGGAGGTTTGGACCGATGCGCGCCACCGCTTCCGCGACCTCAAGCATGTAGAAACCCGCCAGTTCTCCGACCAGCTGAAACTGCAGTGGAACCCAGCTCGCATCGTAAGTACGGGCGCCAAGATAGATAAGAAAACCCTGGGCGAGCGCCCTTGTTTCCTTTGCGACAAAAACCGTCCTAAGGAACAGATGTCGAAGCAGATAGACGAGAAATTCCATCTTCTGGTGAATCCGTTCCCGATTCTGCCAGTCCACTTCACCATTCCGGCACGCAAGCATCAGCCTCAGCTCATCTACAAGAACTATGGCGAGATGCACCGCTTCATCAGTCTGCACAGCGACCTGATGGTGTTCTACAACGGTCCGAAGTGTGGTGCCTCGGCTCCAGACCATCTTCATTTCCAGGCAGGAACCAACGGCATCCTTCCTCTTCAGACCAACTGGCAGCGTCTCTCCCGCAACCTGACCGACATCATCTCTCTCAATGATGAGGAGAAAATCTCTGTGGTTCGCGACTTCATCGTTCCCGCCTTCGTCATCATCTCGAAGAGTGCTGAGAGCGATGAGGCCCTCTTCCGCCGTCTCTACAAGGCAATGCCTCAGCGTGGCGACGAAACCGAACCGATGATGAACATCATCTCCTGGCGCAAGGGCGAGGAATTCATCAGCGTGGTCATTCCGAGAGAAAAGCACCGTCCGGAAGCCTATTTTGCCGAAGGCGACGCCCAGTTTGTGGTTTCGCCGGGAGCACTGGATATGAGCGGACTCATCATCACCCCTCGTGAGGAAGATTTCCGAAAGCTGACCGAGGAGAAAGCCCTCTCGCTGCTGCAGGAATGTGGCGTTTCGGAAGAAAAGATGAACGCCATCATCGCCAAACTGAAGGCATCTAAGGATGCCGAGGATGCAGCCGAAGCCTCTTCCACCTTATATAATAAAGGTAAGCAGCCCGACGTAACGGTGGGCATCGTGAGTGCGCAGAAGATTCATTTCTCGCTCAACAAACCTTATCTTGCCAAGGGCGAAAAGGTGCTGGGCGAACAGGTGGTAGAATTCTCAGAGGGCGGTGTGCTCTGGAACGGCAACCAGTACAGCCAGCTCACCTTCCATCCGCAGAGTGCCGACGCCTCGTTTTCGCTGAGCGACGTAACCATCGGTGTCAACTTCCACTGGGAGCGCAAGGAAACCCAAACCTTCCTGGGCACGCTCCGCTTTGTGGTAGAATCGGATAAGATTTTGGCAATCAATGAGTTGCCTGTAGAGAAATATCTTGAGAGCGTCATCAGCAGTGAGATGAGTGCCACTTCGAGTCTCGAACTCCTGAAGGCGCACGCCGTCATCTCCCGTTCATGGCTCCTGGCACAGATGAAGAAGCGCCGAGAGGTGGCTGAGAGCGGTAACAACTTCTTCTCCTTCACCAAGAAGGAAGATACGCTCATTCGCTGGTATGACCGCGAAGACCACACCCTCTTTGATGTATGTGCCGACGACCACTGCCAGCGCTACCAGGGTATCACCAAGGAAACATCGCCCCATGTAGCTGAAGCCATCCGCCAGACCAAGGGACAGATTCTGATGGACGGCGAAGAAATCTGCGATGCAAGATTCTCGAAATGCTGCGGCGGAATAACCGAGGAATTCCAGTATTGCTGGGAGGACACGCCGAAGACTTATCTTACGGCGGTTCGCGACATTGCCCTGGGCGTGGAACATACACTGCCTAATCTGACCAATGAGGAGGAGGCAGAGAAATGGATCCGCTTCAATCCGCCAGCTTTCTGCAACACGCAGGACAAGAAAATCCTGTCAGAAGTGCTCAATGACTATGATCAGGAAACCGTCAATTTCTACCGCTGGAAGGAAACGCTCAGCCAGGAGAAGTTGCAGCAGCTCATCGCCGACAAACTGAAGATGGACCTGGGTGCCATCCTAGACATGAAGGCCGTGGAGCGCGGAAAGAGTGGTAGAATCAGCAAACTCCAGATCATCGGAACAGAGAAGACCTTTACCATCGGTAAGGAACTCGAAATCCGCCGTACGCTGAGCGACAGTCATCTGCTGAGTTCAGCCTTTGTGGTGGATAAGTATGATAAGGATGAACAGGGAGTGCCTCAGCGTTTCGAACTCATCGGAGCCGGTTGGGGGCATGGAGTAGGCCTCTGCCAGATTGGTGCTGCCGTGATGGGCGAGCAGGGTTATCATTATGATGCCATCCTGCTGCACTACTATCAGGGTGCTGAAATCAAGAAACTTTATAAATAGTGATGTAAAATGGTAACAAAGAAAAACAGTCGGAGTCCATGGGCATGGATTCCGACCCTCTATTTTGCCGAAGGACTCCCCAACGTCATCGTAACCGCCCTCTCTGTGGTGATGTACATGCAGTTGGGGCTGACCGATGCAGAGGTGGGTCTCTATACCGGATGGCTCGCCCTTCCCTGGGTCATCAAGCCCTTGTGGAGTCCGTTCATAGATTTGCTGAAGACTAAGCGCTGGTGGGTGCTCACCATGCAGGCTCTCATCGGAGCTGCCCTTGCCGGCATCGCCTTCTCGCTGCCTACCGCCTTCTGGTTCCAGGCAACGATGTGCTTCTTCTTCCTCATCGCCTTCTGTAGTGCCACCCACGACATTTCGGCAGATGGTTTCTATATGATTGAACTGGATGAACATACGCAGACTAAGTTTGTAGGCTTGCGAAATACCTTCTACCGCCTCGCCATCATCTTTGTGAATGGTTTTCTGGTGATGCTGGCAGGTGTGCTTCAGGTTCTCTTCCGCAACCAGATTCGCTTCTCATGGGCGCTTATCTTTTACGGACTGGCAGGTATCTTTATCGGTTTGTGGCTCTACCACAGCCGCTTCATGCCGCGCCCGAAGGATGATGTGCAGACCGACAGAACGGTGGGTGAAGTGGCTCATGAACTGAAGAACATGTTCCGCACCTTCTTCGTGAAGTTCGGATTGGGTGAAACCGTCTGTGTGATGCTCTTTCTCTTGCTCTACCGATTCCCGGAAGCGCTTCTGAACACCATGACCAAGACCTTCATCCTCCGTCCTAATTCGCAGGGTGGACTGGGACTGTCACCTCAGGAATATGGCTTTGCCAATGGTACTGTGGGATTGATAGGTTTGCTGCTGGGTGGAATTCTTGGTGGTATTCTGGTGAGCAGGGATGGAATGAAGAAGTGGCTCTGGCCTCTGGTTTGCGCCATCACCTTGCCTGATGTGGTTTACATCTATCTGAGTTACTCGCTCAACAGCAACCTCATCGTGGTTTCCAGCTGTCTTTTTGTCGAGCAGTTGGGTTATGGTCTGGGCTTCACGGTTCTTACCCTCTACATGCTGTTCTACAGTCAGGGAAAGTTCAAGACCTCCCATTATTCCATCTGTACGGGCATCTCCTATCTCGGATTGATGCTGCCGGGCATGGTTTCTGGATATCTGAAGGATATGGTGGGTTACCGCATGTTCTTCATCATCGTGATGGCATGTTGCGCCATCACTTTCCTGGTTACTGCTTTCCTGAAGATTGATCCTAATTTCGGAAAGAAAGAGGAGAAGGAAGAGGATGAAGCGGAATTGGACGCGATAGAATAAATGATTATGTTAACGTAAAAACGAGGATGTGTGAACATCCTCGTTTTTATCTTTATTCCCCGATAATCGTTGCGATGAGGTGTCGGCTTCCGCCTCCCTCTCTGAATTCACAGAGGTAGATCCCCTGCCATGTTCCGAGGTTTAATCTGCCGTTGGTAATGGGAATGGTGAGCGATACACCCACCATGCTCGATTTGGCATGGGCCGACATATCCGTAGGTCCTTCATCCTGGTGCAGGTATCTTGGGTCGCCATCCGGAACCAGTCTTTCGAAGATACCCTTTAAATCATGTCTCACATCAGGGTCGAAGTTCTCGTTCAGCGACAATCCGCAACTGGTATGTCTTACGAAGAGATTCAGTATCCCCGTCTTAGGCAGCGCCGGCAAATTCCTCATCACCTCGTTGGTTACGAGGTGAAAGCCGCGAGGAAGCGGACGCAATGAAAATTCTACTTGCTGTATCATATTCTTCTTTTTGTTTATATTCTTATACTTTATACTTCTATCTTTATACTTTATAATTCCTTTTTCAGCCATTCACCGAAGAACTTATCGTACAGTTCGTAAGTTCCATCCGTCTCTGTAACAAAATCTTTCTCCAATAATCCCTTGATACCACCTTGTACAAAACTGGCGGAAGGAAGATTGTGTTTCTTGATGAATGCCGATGACATGATGTTTTGAGCCTTGCCAGCGTTGCAGATGGCAATGAGAAGTTCCTTTTGCTTAGCTGGCAACTGAAAGAGAAGTGCTTCGTATGCAAAAGCACTCTCGTCTATAATCGAGTTGAGCGCCAGTTCCATCATCTTATCATCAGCCAGTTCCATCATCTTGTCATCAGCCTTTTCTGTGAGCGAGAAAATCTTATTGAGCATTCTTTGCAGATACCAGGTGATGCCATCAAAACGGTCGTATATCTGATAAATGGTTTCTCGTTTGATAAACTTCTGTCTTTCCTCGAAAAGTCGAGTGGCGAAGTCTGCATACACCTCTCTATCAATAGCTTTCAGCGTTTTGATAGAGGTGCTCAGATAGAAAGGACGGGCATGACTCAAGAACATTTCCGACATCATGTTGCGTTGGGATCCGGCAAAGATGAAACTGGCGTTATGGCAGTGCTGGATGTAGGTGCGCAGTATGGCTTCCACATTCGCTTCTCTATAGCTGCTGATGGTTTGGAATTCATCAATAGCCACGATGCAAGGCTTATCAGCACTCTCCAGATAATGGAAAATTTCATCGAGCGTTGTGGTTGGACTGGTGATTTCTCCCAAATCTACTCCCCACGAAGGCACGCCGTTCATATCGAAGCTGATGGATGAACGGAGTGAGTGGAGGCAGTTAAGAAAATGTTCCACTACTTTGGTGCCTTTAGGTTTAAGACTTTGCAGAATACTTCTGCCTAGTTCCTGAATGAAGTCGGCTAGGTTTTTCGTGGCATAAATATCTACAAGAAAGGTATAGTATTTATCCTTGATTTCTTCTTGGGCATAGACGTGTTGCACCAACCCTGTCTTGCCGATTCTTCTAGGTGCAATCAGGGTGATGTTATTGCCATTCTTGATTTCTCTTATCAAGTCGATGGTTTCCTTTTCTCTATCACAGAAGTAAGCGTCGGATATGTATCCTCGCAGAATAAACGGATTCTCTATCATTGTATATTATCTTCTTTATTGTCTTTGAATAATCTTATATCTTTCTGATAATCATAGTGCAAAGATAATTATAATTTTATTATTATGATACTATTATAATGCAATTATAGGAAAGTTTAACCATTTAAGGGTATCTCTTCCTTGCTATCTGCTACCCCGAAAAATCTTCTTCTTTAGAAGAAGAAAAAAAACAGGAAAAATAATCCCGAAAAAATTTGGTGGTTTCAAAATAATGATGTACTTTTGCACCCGAAATCAAGCATTAAGAGTTGCCCAGTTGCGGCACACCAACCGAGTTTCGCATAGAGATAACCACGGTGGTAAAAGAATGTGTAAGTGTTTAACAACTTAAAATAATTATCTTTATGAATCCAAATTCAGATTTAAAGAACAATGAGAGTGTAATGGCAGCTAATGCCGAGTCTTCAACTGTTGATGCAGGCTATGCCGAGTCAAGAATTTCAGAGTATGCAGCCCGTTTTGCCGCTTACAGCGATGAGCGTTTGAAGCAGACCGTGGATCACGAGCGCAAGGTTCGTGGTTGGGGCAGCGAGCGCAGTTACTTCCTCGCCGCCCTGCGAGGAGAGTGCGAGAAGCGAGGAATTGATTACTGCTAATTAAGCCCCATCTGTGTGAATCTGTGAAATCTGTGGGAGCTTATGATTTGTGGGAGTTTATGACTTGAATTCCTCGATGAAGGGTTGCAGGTTTCCACCTTTTGGCGAGTTATGGTCTTCAAGGATGGCGAAGGCGATGAGCTTGTACTTGTCCTTGAACTCCTTCTCGTCGATGACTTCGTGAAACAGTCTTGCTATATGTTTCGGAGGATTGTGGAAGGCACCGCAACCGAATGCACCGAGTACGATGCTGTCGTGTCCGTTCAGCAAACCGATACGCAGCATCGTCCTCATTTTGTTTTTCGTCAGTGCGGCATCTTCTTCGCAGATGTTCCCATCTCTATCTAAATCAGGATGATTGATGGCCGCTACTGCCACGAACGACATATAATAAGGAGTATCGAGCAAGGCGAAGTCATCCTTGGCTCCAGCCCTGAATACGGTAGCATCTGGCACATAGATGCCTCCGAATCTCACAGGCATCGGATATTGGAACTTGCTTTTCTCCAAACCGTAATCCTCGGCATATTCTGCATAACGATACATAGAGAGAAAGAGGTTGGTGCTGCGGAAGAGGCTCTCCTCCTGAGCCCGGCTTCCGTTTTTCACGCCACCGCCCGGGTTGCGCCGGCTTGCCAGGTTGAGAACCACGGGATTGTATCCTTCCAGTTGCAACTGATGACCGCAATGGATGCTGTCGTCATTCTTCACAATAATCTTGGTGGAACCTTCTGCAAGGGTAGGTATGTTTGAAGCATCCAGTGGCTTGGTATAGAATCTGCTTCCCTTCAGCATCTTCGAGTTGTCGGGCAGTTTCACTTCCTCCCCATTCTCAGAGGTGTAATGTCCCTCCAGTACAATATCTATAGTTTGCTGATACACGTCAGCCAGTTGTCTTCTATCGTTTATCATGATTTCTTCTGTTTATTTTGTTAGTTTCACTAAAAATCCATTCTTTCAGGCAAAAATACAAGTTTTCTTTGTAATCTCCAAACTTTTATATATAAAAAATGTGGTATTCTCGATATTTCTTTGTAAATTTGCCCACAAAAGAAAAAATATATAATTATGGAAGGACAAACAAAACTTTCTGCCGGACAGATAGGCATATTGATTAATGCTCGTATCAAAGATATGGCAATGTGGCTGATGGAAGACTTCAAGTATTCTCTTGAAGAAGCTTTAGATTGTGTTTATAATTCTGAGTTATTCGAAAAACTTCAGGATTTAGAGACAGGACTATATTATCAGAGTTCTGGCTATAACTATGAGTTGCTGAAGGAGGAAATTAAATATGGAAAGGTAGGTTAAGAATTATGGAATTAGAAAGTAAGACTTATTACATTATATATTGTGTGAGCCAATTTGCACAGCGTTTTGGCATATCCTTGAAACAATCCTATGCTTATTTGAAAAGGCATAAGGGATTGGATTTCTTGTATGAATGTTATGGAGCAGAGCATCTTCTTTCTTTAGATGATGCAGTGGATGATTTGGCAGTCATTTGCCATAGGCATGGAGGGGCTTTGGTATGATAGAGTTGTATCATGGATCTAATCTGTTTATAGGCAAGATTGATTTTACAAAGTGTAAGCCTTATAAGGATTTTGGGCAAGGGTTTTATCTGACGGATATTTTTCCGCAGGCAATGGATATGGCTATCAAGCGAACTCGTATTGTTGGCTCAGGTTCTCCTGTCGTGACAAAATTCTTGTTTGACGAGAAACTTTTGAGTGATGGAAGTCTGAAAGTGTTGACTTTTGATAGTCCATCAATAGAATGGGCAAAATTTATTTTAGCTAACCGTAAAAGAGGTAAGGATAAATTTGTTCATGATTATGATGTAGTGGTAGGTCCTGTTGCTGATGATGGTGTTGCTTTTCAATTGGAAAGATATTTATATGGAGGAATGACTTTAGAGCAACTTGCAAAAGAGTTGACCTACAAAAAGCTGAATCGCCAGTATTTTTTCGGTACAGATAAGGCTATAAGTTATCTTCAGCTGATTTGATATGTGGCGTATAGATTCATTAAGAGTCTGAGCAAGAAGCAGAGAGAGGATTATATGATTATGGACGACCAGTATTTCTCTTTTGATGCTTCAAGTAAAATTTACTCGATAAAAGATATTTTGAGGTATTAAGTTGCATATTTCATTTATTTTTTGTACCTTTGCCCTCGAAAAGGGAAAGGTTGCCCCAGGCGGCTGCTCCCTTGTAACATAAGTTGAACAAATAAAATAGAATAATAAGAAACAGAAAGAATAAAACTTTAGACATATAATATATTAATATACAAAGCGTTTACGATATTCGGAATACTCTCGAAATTTGGCGATTAAAAGATGTAAAACCGAGATTAAGTGAACGCCTGCGCTATAGCGTGGGCGGAACTTATCGGTTTTACGGGCCACGCCAAATGCCTGAGAGTATGATAAGTGAAGCTCACGCTTCTTTTGTATCATGCTCTCAGGTATTTTTTGCATGTGGCTCGTACTTCCAGAATAAAGTTCAACGCTCATTTTTTTCTATAGCGACGATGAAACAGGAAATCCCTTATTCATCTGCGCAGCTCTTGTATTATGCCTGGCAGTTGTCACGCAATAGGGGCGGTGCAGATGATGATAAGTTGACGGGTGTCTTGTCGGAGGCACGTGTCGATCTGAACCCCCATCAGGTGATGGCGGCTCTTTTTGCATTCCAATCTCCTTTCTCCAAAGGTGTTATCCTTGCCGACGAGGTGGGATTGGGAAAAACAATAGAGGCTGGTATTGTTATCAGCCAGTTTTGGGCTGAACGTAAGCGTCGTATCCTCATCGTTGCTCCAGCTACCCTTCGCCGACAGTGGAGCATGGAGCTGGAGGAAAAGTTCTTTCTGGATTCTTTTATTCTCGAAAAGAAAAAGGGGATTTCTTTAGACCATCTTTCCGATGGCAAGCAAATCTATATCTGCTCTTATCAGTTTGCTTCCAGACAAGCCGAAATCTTGTCGCGCACTCATTGGGACCTGGTGGTTTATGATGAGGCTCATAAACTGCGCAATGTTTATAAGTCAACCCCTTCGATGGCTTCCCGTTTGAAATCAGCTTTTTCTGATAGTCATAAACTCCTCCTTACCGCCACTCCGCTTCAGAATAACATTGAGGAATTATATGGTCTGGTAAGTATCATCGATGACCATTACTTTGGTGACTTGAAGAGTTTCAAGGCTCAGTATTGCTATAGTAACAAAAACGATGATATTGCTTTTGGTGATCTTCGCAGGCGTCTTCGCCCCATCGTGCATCGCACGCTTCGCAAACAGGTTACGGAGTATGTAAAATATACTTCCCGTATCCCGATGGCGCAGGAATATTATCCTGCCGTTGAAGAGCAGAAACTCTATAATCAAATCAGCGAGTATCTTCGCCGTGATGATACTTACGGATTACCAACCAGTCAACGTCAGTTGATTACGCTGATATTCCGCAAACTCATGTCTTCATCAACCTTTGCCATCGGCTATACGCTCAAAACGCTTATCGACCGTTTGCAGGCCAAGATTGCTCCTTATTCAGCAGATAAACAGCAAGGCTGGCATGGAGAAGATGGAAAAATAGCTATGGTTGCCGAAGATATGTTGGGCGATGATTGGGATGAATGGAATGAGCAGGATGAGAACGAACAGGAAGGAGAAATCCTTACTTCCGATGAGATAGAAGGTATCAAGGATGAAATCAAGGAACTCCAACGTCTATATGATCTTGCTAATAGTATCAGTAGCAATAAAAAAGGTGATTGCCTCTTGTCGGCACTCCATACAGGATTTCAGAAGATGGAAGAGTTGGGAGCCAACCGCAAAGCATTGATATTCACGGAAAGTACCCGTACCCAGCTCTATCTGAAACAGCTTTTAGAGGAGAATGGTTATATGGGCAAGATTGTCCTCTTCAATGGTTCCAACAATGATGAAACTTCCCGGAAGATATATAAGGCATGGAAAGAGCGGAATATAGGCACATCAGCCTTTACCCCTTCTTTGTCGGCAAACAAACGCCAGGCTATTGTAGATTATTTCAGAGACGAAGCCGAAATCATGATTGCTACCGAGGCGGCATCCGAAGGTATCAACCTTCAGTTTTGTTCACTTATCGTGAATTACGATTTGCCGTGGAATCCTCAGCGGGTGGAACAGCGCATAGGTAGATGCCATCGTTATGGACAGAAGAATGATGTGGTGGTGTTCAATTTCATCAATAAGGCAAATGCTGCTGATGTGCGTGTGTTCCAACTGCTTTCTGAGAAATTCCATCTCTTTGATGGTGTCTTCGGTTCCAGTGATGAGGTGCTGGGCAGCATCGAGTCGGGGGTTGACTTCGAGAAGCGGATGCTCAACATCTATCAGCAGTGCCGTACTCCTGAAGAAATCAATGCTGCCTTCGACCAGATTCAGCAAGAGATGGATGCGAGTATCAAGGCAACGATGCAAGATACGCGCAAGCAACTGCTTGAAAACTTTGATGAGGATGTGGTGGGACTGCTGAAGATTCGCCAAGGCAAGGATATGGGAAATCTGAATAAGTTCCATCGCTGGCTTTGGACGATAACCATTGCTACGCTTGGTAAGGAGAATGTAGAAGTAGTAGATGAAACTAATCTCGTCTTTCGCTTGAAGCACAATCCTTATCCTGATGTGGCAGCAGAATGTGGCATGTATCAGATAACTACGCTGCAATCGCAATACATCAATTATCGTTTGTCGCATCCTTTGGCTCAAAAGGTCATTGCTTTGTGTAAGCAGAATATACAAAGCCAGCAGAATCTCCTCTTCGATTATAGCCTATATCGTTATAAGGTGGCAGATATAGAACAATGTGCTTATGAAAGTGGATGGCTACAGGCTCATCTTGTTTCTTTTATATCCGAAGGACAGCAGGAACAGCACATTGTGCTGACGGCACTTGCGGAAGATGGAACGGCTTTGGGTCAGGAGTTTGCAGAAAAACTATTGAATGTTCCAACGATAAGTACCGGAAATGTTCGTGTGCAGGAGGAAGCAAGCCAGAAGTTGGCTTCCCTGTATGATAACCGGCGAGCAGCCTTGACCGTTCAGATAGAAGAACGAAACAAGGCTTTGCTTGATGCTGAAATTCAGCATATAGAGAAATGGGCAGAAGACCAGCAGCTCACTTTGGAGAATGAACTGAAAGACATCAAGGCAAAAATCAAGGAGAAGAAAAGATTGTTGAGTCGTTCGGAGAATGCACAGCAAACATTGAGCCTGGAAAAGGATTTGAATACCCTTACTCGTCAGCAGAAGCGTAAGCGAGCCGAAATCTTTAATCTGGAAGATGAGATAGAGGAGAAGCGAGACGGAATGATTGATAAAGTGAAGGCATTTATCCAGCAGCATATTACGGAAGAAGAACTCTTCTGCGTGCATTGGGCATTAAAGAAATGAAACTGAATCAAAGCAAGATAACATAACCAATAATATAAACAATGACACTATACGAACAGAAATTTAGAGATATACTTGCAGAAATACTGCAACTCGACCAAGCCGAACTCGACTTTGGTATATATCGCATTATGAATCAGAAGCGTAAGGATATCGAGGCGTTCTTGAACAATCGCCTTGTTCCTGAAGTTACAAAGATTTTGAAGGCTCAAACTGCTGCAGGAACTGATATTTCTGCCATGGAGAATGAGGTGTTTTCTCATTTGGCTAAATTTTTTAGCCGTTATTATGAGGGTGGCGATTTTATCTCTAAACGTCGCTATAAGGACGATGCCTATGCCATTCCTTATAGCGGTGAGGAAGTGAAGTTGTATTGGGCAAATGCCGACCAGTATTACATCAAGACTTCTGAGTATTTCAAGAATTACTCGTTCGTGTTGCCGACCAGCCGTCGTAAGGTACACTTTGTTCTTCGTGATGCGGATACAGAGCAGAACAACAACAAGGCTGCCAACAATATGGAGCGCCGTTTCCAACTTTGTGAAGAGGACTGTATCGCAGAGGAAGATGGTGAGCTAAACATCTTCTTTACTTATGAGCTGATGCCGAAGACTACCAAGCAGGATGCACTTATCAAGGATGCTGAGGCTAAGATTATTTCTTCGTTTGCAGAAGGAAAATATGCCGACTTTGCGGAGTTGGTTAATGAAAAGGTGCCAACAGAAAAGAATAAGGAACGCACTTTGCTGATGAAGCATCTGCAAGACTATACGGCAAAGAACAATTTTGATTATTTCATCCACAAAGACCTGGGCGGTTTCCTTCGTAGAGAACTTGATTTCTATATCAAAAACGAGGTAATGTTTTTGGATGATTTGGATGCCACTCATATCATGGAGCATTTGGCACAAGTGAAAGCCATCAAGTTGGTAGGAGAGAAGATTATCACCTTCCTTGCTCAGCTCGAAGACTTCCAAAAGAAGTTGTGGCTCAAGAAAAAGTTTGTAGTCGGTTGTGATTATTGTATCACACTCGACCGAATTCCTCGTACCCTTTATTCTGAGATTATAGCCAATGATGCCCAAAGAAATGAATGGGTTCGCCTCTTTGCCATCGATGAAATCAAAGGGGATATGATGACCGAGGGCTATTGTGAGCCATTAACAGAAAAGTTCCTGGAAGACAATCCGTTCCTTGTGCTTGACACTAAGTTCTTTAGTGCCGAGTTCAAGCATAAACTCGTGGGAAGTATGGAGAAAGTAGATGAGGAGTGTAATGGATTGCTGATTAATAGTGAGAACTTCCAGGCTCTGGAGCTGTTGCAGGAGAAGTATAGAAAAGGAATTAATAGCTTCTATTTTGATCCTCCTTACAATGCACCTTCAAGCCTAATTTGTTACAAGAATAATTATAAAGATTCTTCTTGGATTTCAATGATGGATAGTAGATTAGAATTAAGTAAAGAACTACGTGGAAACAGAGCATCTTATTCTATTGCAATAGATAAATGGGAGCACAATAATCTGTATGATTTATGCAAGCAAAAATTTGCTGATTCTGATGTTGTTGACGTTGCAGTTGAACATAACAAGAAAGGAACTATGGGGGATCATTTCTCTTACTCAAACGAATATGCAATCTTTGTTGTTTCTAATAACATAAAGTATCTCAACGAAAAGATACGTGATAGAAAAGATTGGGAATATTCAAATTTGAGAAACTGGGGAGGTGAATCTTTGCGTGGAGATGCAGCAAATTGCTTCTATCCAATATATATTGAAGAAAATGAAATTATAGGTTTTGGAAAAGTTTGTGAAAATACATACCATCCAAAGGCAAATGAATTCGTAACAGGGCTTGTCAAAGTTTATGTTAGTGCCAAAGAGAAACCGCAGATAATAAATGCGGATGAGAGAGAAATAATGGCGATATATCCAATTGACAATGATGGCGTTGAACGAAAGTGGAGATATGCTTTTCAAACAATAGAACAACTTTTGCCATATTTGCAAATTAATTTGCCAACAAACAGCAGTAATAGTTATCAAATATTTATGCCAAAACGTAGTGATAAATACAAAACTATGTGGTATGATTCTAAATATAATGCAGGAGATAATGGAACAACTGTCTTGACAAATATGGGATTGGGCAATGCATTTACTTATCCGAAATCCGTTTATCTTGTAAAAGATTGTATTTCTGCTATATCTAACGAAGGAGATGTTGTTATGGATATATTTGCGGGTTCTGGTACAACAGGACACAGTATCCTCATGTTAAATAGAGAGGCAAAAGCATATCAGAAGTTGCGTAAATGCATACTTGTAGAAATGGGAAGTTACTTTAATACGGCGACCAAGCCTCGCATCGAAAAAGTAATCTATTCCGAGGATTGGAAGGATGGCAAGCCTGTTTCCCGTAAAGGCATTTCTCAATGCTTCAAGTACATCCGTCTGGAGCAATATGAGGATACCCTAAATAATTTGCAGCCGAAGAACCAGCGACTCGACTTCGATAACGAGAATGGCAAGGGAGATTTCGAGGAAACCTATTTCCTTCGTTATATGCTCGATACAGAAACCAAGGGAGATCTCTTCAACCTGGAATGGTTTAAGAACCCGTTTGCCATGTCTATCAAGACAACCAAGGATAATGAGTTGGTAGATACCCATGTTGATATGGTGGAAACCTTCAACTACCTTATCGGTCTGAATGTAGAGACGCTCCGTTATCCTAAGGATGGCTACTGCGTGGTGGAAGGAACCACCCATATCGGCAATGAGCGAACTCTCGTGATTTGGAGAAACTGCAACAAGGTTAGCAACGAAGACTTGAATGAATTCTTCCGTAAGCAAGCCTACTGCACCACAGACTCAGAGTTCGATAAGATTTATGTAAATGGTGATAATACATTACCGAATATCAAGACGGATGAGGAGCATTGGAAAGTAGTACTCATTGAAGAAGAGTTTAAGAAGAGAATGTTTGAATAGGTCTTATTATGGCTAAGAAAATACAGAAAAAAGGAAAACTGCAGCAGGCACTGGTCCTGTTTCATTATATCTTGCAGCTGTTTGGCTGTAAGGACTTGGAGGCTTTGTCTCGTGATCTCAAGGATCCTGCATACGAAGGATTGAATGATGACCATGAGTCAAAACTCTATCATGAGCTTTGTCATAAGCTCTATGCTACAGGTCCTTTGTCCATAGAACAGTTGTACTTTTACGACCAACATATCGTGAAGTTTACTGATGAGATTAACGAGAAGCGAAGTGAACCTATCAAGTGGAAGTACTTCCAGTATCTATCCCTCTTGTTCACGGAAATCTATCTCGACCAGTATTTCAGTAATCCGCAGGCACTTTGCGACAACCTGAATCGTTTTCTGCATGATGACTTCAATCATCGTGCAGAAACCTGGCATGAGTTGCCTGACTTTACGGTTGATGACTTGAATAAGTTGGCCTATTGGAATGCAACAGGTTCGGGCAAGACTCTGCTGATGCATGTCAATATCAAGCAATATCAGGAGTATGCCAGAATTCATCATGCCAAGAAACTCAACCGCATCATCGTATTGACTCCAAATGAAGGATTGAGCCGTCAGCATTATGAAGAGTTGAAGGCTTCTAATATGGATGTTGCTATGTTCAGCAAGCAAGGTGTTGGTGGTTTGTTTCAAGGCAAGGCTGTAGAAATCATCGACATCAATAAATTGGCAGATAAGGATGGAGATAAAACGGTAGCTGTTGAGGCTTTCGAGGGCAACAACCTGGTATTGGTAGATGAAGGTCACAAAGGTTCCAGTGGTGATGTCTGGATGGGGTATCGCCAGAAGTTGACCGAGGAAGGTTTCTCTTTTGAGTATTCCGCTACCTTTGGTCAAGCCATTTCTGCAAAGAGTAATGCCAAAGACCGGAAGGCGATGTTCGACCAATATGGCAAGGCTACACTTTTTGATTATTCCTATCGTTATTTCTATGCCGATGGGTATGGTAAGGATTATCGTATCATGAATATGAACGACTGGAATGATGATGATCTGCTCAATATGTATCTCACGGCATATTTGCTATGTCTTTATGAACAGACTAAAATCTATCAGAGTGATATGCGGATTCATAACAGGTTTCTGGTGGAAAAGCCATTGGGAATATTTGTGGGAAGTAGCGTAAAGGCTGTGAGCAAGGAAAATAAGAATCAGGTATCGGATGTAATTCAGATACTCTTGTTCTTGCAGGATTTTATCCGGAATCGTACAGAGTTTTCAGGTTATATCCGTCGTTTGCTCAGTTCGGAAGATGGATTGAAAACAAAGAATGGTTATTCTGTATTTGGCAACTCTTTCCTGGCGCTTAAAGGTGGTTATCTCGTAGAAGATGACAAAGAGAAGTTTGCCGAGAACATCTACGATGCTATCCTGCGGAATCTTTTCCACTCCAATATCCATGGTGCCCAACTTCATATCGATCTTCAAAAAGGAGGTTTTGAGGAGATTGGATTGAGAGTAGGAAGTACTAAGGATTATTTCGGAGTCATCAATGTGGGAGATGGTAAGGAATTGCTGAAACTCTTGCAGGATAAAGGATTTCTTTGTGAAACGAAAGCATTCGGAACTTCCAGCCTCTTCAACAATATCAATTCTCTGGATTCAACCGTCAACATCCTGATTGGATCCAAGAAGTTTACTGAGGGATGGAGCAGTTGGCGAGTTTCCGTGATGGGTCTGATGAATGTGGGACGCAGCGAAGGTTCTGAGATAATTCAGCTTTTCGGTCGTGGCGTTCGTCTGAAGGGATACAGATATTCCCTGAAGCGAAGCAAGATGCTGGATGCCTGTTATCAGGACGAGATGATTCCAAAAGAATTGTCAACTATCGAGACTCTGAATATCTTTGGTGTGCGGGCTGATTATATGGAAGCCTTCAAGGCATATTTGGAGGATGAAGGTTTACCTACCAATGAGATAGACTATGAGAAGATTGTCATTAAAACCATTAAGTCTGTTGATTTAGATGCTCTTCATCTCTCATTGCCGAAAGTCGTGGATGGCTATAACTTCAAGAAGTCTGCCGTGGTGGAACCTGCCCACGAAAGCCTGATGAAAAAGGTGAATGTAAAACTGGACAAATATCCAAAGGTGGATTTGTTAAGAAGCAAGAATGTTCAAACTGCTAATGCTGCAAGTCGCTATATAGGTGTTTTGGGTCAGGAGCATCTGAATTGGATAGACTGGACGGAAGTGTTCTTTGCCTTGCAGGGTATGAAGGCAGAGCGAGGTTGGTATAATCTGGAATTGCGATTGGAAGACTTGAAGTATCTGATGGCAAATCCTTCCTGGTACGAATTGTCTATTCCAGAAGACCGTTTGAACTTTCATGATTTCGGAAAGAATGTGGAGTTGTGGCAGGATGTAACAGTCAGTCTGCTCCGTGGCTATATGGATATGGCTTACAAGAAGGCCAAGTCGAAGGAAGAGCAAAAACATCTGAAGGAGACGCCGGTTACCTATTATAATATAGGTATGCCTGACGAATATGAAATAGAAGTTCGTAACGACCTGTGTAATGTGGTGGATCATTTGAAAATATTGCAGGCGCAGGTGGAGGCCAATGAATTTGGTAAAGACTTAGTTCTTGATGCACCTTATTTCAAGGCTTTGAATGTGGAGGAACATCTGTATAAGCCTTTGGTTTTCCTTGCAGAGAAAGATGTCAATGGTAATCGTCCTTATGTAGATGTTGTAACTGGTGAGCCAACGTTGAAGGTGTCTCCTGTGGCATTAAATTTGGGAGAACAGAACTTTGTTACTTCCTTCCGTGAATATTGTAAGGCTCATCAAGATGATGTGCTGGCTGGTAAGCAGGTTTATCTGCTTCGCAATGAGAGCAAGAGGGGATTGGGTTTCTTTGAAGCAAACAACTTCTATCCTGATTTTATCTTATGGATATTAGATGGAGAGAAGCAATATATCACCTTCATCGACCCGAAAGGTATTCGCAATCTTAAAGGATTGGAGGATGATAAGATTCAACTATTCAGGTATTTACAGACAGATGTGGCTTCTCAGTTTGGCAACGCTCACCTGATGTTGAACAGTTTCATTATCAGCAATACGCCAATGGAGCAGGTTGAGTTTTGGTTGAAGAATCCATTTGAAAAAGGTGAATTCCAAAAGAATCATGTGCTGTTTAAGGATGATAAAGGCTATCTGGAAACGATGGTTGATATGATTTTGCAGTATATGTAGGAAAAAGTTTTTCTATTTTATTGTCACATCTGCCACACAAATTGTAAGTAATTGATACACAGAAAGAAATGGGTGGCAATAAGACGTATTCTTATTGTCACCTATTGCCACCTATTGCCACGGCTTTCTAGAAGACGCAAGGCAATGCAGATAGCTGCTGCATGATGGTCTTTGCCATGCGGGAGTGACCGGCATCGTTTGGATGAAGACGGTCGGTATCCGGCTTGTTAAACATCTGCGCACCAGCATCGTAAAGAGGGAAGAGACCCGAAAGGGAGTTGAGGTCGATGACCGGAACTGCCCAGACATTGCCTGTTTCCTTGATAGCTTTCACGTATTCATCGAAGAAGATGCCACGCGCATTCTCGTACATCTCATCTGGCTGGATGTTCTTGTCACCACTGGCAAAGAGAGCACGATGCACAGGAGTCATCACCACGATTTGCTTGGTAGGATACATCTGCTTCAACTTCGACATGGCGATGTTGATGCGGCCTTTCAATGTATTCTTGTCCATGCAGAAGTGGCGGTGACGGCGCTGTACCATTTCGCTTGGCTTGTGGCGGGCTACTCTCACGCTGTCGAAAGTCTCCGTGTACCATTCGCCTACAGGCACACCGTTGTTGTAATCGTTGGTACCCATAAAGATGAGGATGGCATCGAAATCATCACCATGTTCCTTCTGCAGTTGGTCTGCCTGTCTGGGAATATCGTTCCACTGTCTGCCGCTCACACCATAAACGTAAGGGGTGATGCCGAGCCAATCCTGCAGGAATCCCCAGTATTTTACTTTTGATGCCTTGATGTTAGGGTCGGTGATGGAGTCGCCGAAGTAAGCCACTTTCTTTCCCTTCCAGGGATGCTGAAGGTTCTTGAATGCCTTTTCTTTTTCGGCGATTTCTTTCTTGCTCATCGCCTTCTGGGCGAAGGCGGGTAGGGTTGGCATCGTCAAAGTCAAGGCGAGTGCCAGGGTAATCATTGTTTGTTTCTTCATTGCTAGTTTGTTTTTAATTCTTTTTCTGAGTGCAAAGGTACGGCAAAAAACTCAAACGGCGCAACATTTATTGTTCAAATATCAGTCTTTTTCTGTTTTTTTTTGTAATTTTGCAGCCGCTAATAGAAATGAGTATTTATAATAGGTATATTATTAAGGATGACAGTCAGTTTGAGTAATTTAAGTAATTTGAGTGATTTGGCGCGCAAGCGAGTGGCGGTTGCGGCTTATTATTTTGTGCCGGGAGTAGTGTTTGCCAGTTGGGCAAGCCGTATTCCGGATGTAAAACAGATGTTGCATCTGAGCAACGGCCAGTTGGGAACGGTGCTTTTCGCCATTCCTATCGGCCAACTTCTGATGATGGCTTTCTCGGGTATCCTGGTGAGTAGATTTGGCAGCAAGAAGATGCTGGTTCTCTCTGAGGTGCTCTATGCCCTGGTTCTTTTCTGCATCGGTAGCAGTACTACGGTTTTTCATCTGATTTTGAGTCTTATTGCTTTCGGAATGATGGCGAATCTGATGAACATTGCCACCAATACGCAGGCATGTCTGGTAGAGAAGATGTATGGGCGCAACATCATGTCGTCGTTTCATGGTCTGTGGAGTCTGGGTGGATTCTCCGGTGGTATCATCGGTGCCATCTTTGCCAACACTTTGCTCCCGATAGATGTCCACTTTGGAACTATCCTGGCTCTGAGTATTCTCATCATTGCTGTCGGTTTCCGCTTTCTGATTAATGATGCCATGGCGAAAGCAGAAGAGGAGGATGTTCCGAAGTTCTCTTTCAAGACCATCGACCCGATTCTGTTCCTTTTGGGACTGATGGGATTTGCCGGCATGTTCTGTGAAGGTACCGTTTACGATTGGAGTAGCGTATATTTTTCATCAGTAGTAAAACCCGATGAGGCTTTTATCCGTGCGGGCTATGTGGCTGGTATGGGTGCGATGACGTTGGGTAGATTCATGGCTGATGGGTTTGTTACGAAATACGGCCCAGCCAGAGTATTGAAGGTTTGTGGTGGTTTGATATTGGGCGGTTTGTGGCTGGCTGCTGCCTTGCCTTATCTCATTCCTGCCACCTTGGGTTTCCTGCTGGTAGGTTTCGGCATCTCTTCGTCGGTTCCTATCTGTTACAGTATCGCCGGAAAATTGGGAACCATCAAGGCGAGCATCGCCATTACCATCGTTTCGAGCATCAGTTTCTTCGGTTTCCTTGTAGGACCTCCGGTTATCGGATGGCTTGCTGAGGCTACCGGTCTCCGCATTGCCATCAGCATTGCCGCCTGCCTGGGTCTGATGATAGCGTTTGTTGCCGCAAAGGTAGGAAAGAGATTATCCTGAATAAGGAAACGGTTGATGTCTTCTAATGATATGATTGATGTCGTTCAGGTATATGACTGATAACGTTCTAGTATATGACTAAAGTCTTCCGAACAGTTACTTGAAGTTTTTCAGATATATAGAATAAGTCTTCTGGATATATTATATAGTAAGCCGCACAACAGCTGATGTGCGCTTGCACAACAGGTGTTGTGCGAGCGTCGCTCAGTTGTTGTGCGGCTGTCGTTCAGGTGTTGTGCGCTCTCTTTGTTTGTTTTCTTAAAGCAGACACCTTGGTTAGATAAACAAACTTCCTATCTGGAAGACCAGGGCTGATACTACCCATGCCAATAGCGTGGTGTAGCCGGCGGCGAAGCCTGCCCATTTCCAACTGCCCGTCTCGCCCTTGATGGCAGCGATGGTGGCGATGCAAGGGAAGTAGAGCAATACAAAGAGGAGGAAACTGTAGGCGGTGAGTGTTGCCTTCGCTGCTGCCTCGGCATCGCTGTAACCGTAGGTCTTCTTCAGGTCTGAAGTCATCTGCTTCTTCAAAACCTCGTATTTTCCGTCTTCATCGTTGTAATCCTGATCATCAGAGAAACTGTCGTTGTTGCTGTAGAGCACGCCCATTGTTGAGGCTACAATCTCCTTGGCACCCACACCGGAAACCAAGCCCACATCCAGTTTCCAGTCGAAACCCTGTGGGGTGAAGATAGGCTCGATGGTCTTACCGATTCTGCCGATATAGCTCTGTTCCTGCTGAGCCTGGTTATCAAGTTCCTCATTGTGAGGGAAGTAGCCCAAAGCCCAGACGATGATACTTGCCACGAGGATGATACCACCCATCTTCTTCAAGTACTGCTTACCCTTTTCCCAGGTATGGCGGCCTATCGCCTTCCAGGTAGGGAAGCGGTAAGGAGGCAACTCCATTACGAACGGGGTATCTTCGCCCTTCACCACGAAACTGGCAAAGATGCGGCTCAATATCACGGCTAGGAAGATGCCGATGAGATAGAGCGATACCATGATGAGCGAACGGTATTGGATGGCAAAGAACGTTCCGATGACCATGATGTAGATTGGCAGACGAGCCGAACAGCTCATCAATGGCAGAATCAGCATCGTAACCAGACGCGAACGGTGACTCTCGATGGTTCTTGTTGCCATCACTGCAGGTACGTTACATCCGAATCCCATAATCAGCGGGATGAATGACTTGCCATGCAGGCCCATCTTGTGCATCAGCTTATCCATGATGAAGGCGGCACGAGCCATATATCCCGAATCCTCCATATAAGAGATGAAGAAATACAGAATCAGTATCTGTGGCAGGAATACGATGACCGCACCAACACCACCAATCACACCATCTACCAGCATATCCTTTACAGGTCCGTCCGGCATTGTGGTACTGATGAATTCTCCCAACCATGCCACGCCGTCCTCAATCCATCCCTTAGGAATCTCGCCCAGTACGAAGGTGGCTGAGAACATGATGAACAGCAGGAGAACGAAGATTGGGAAGCCTACATATTTATTGGTCAGGATGCTGTCGATGAGGTGGGTTACCTGATAGGTATCCTTCGCCTTGCCCGGTTCATAGCCTGCTTCCTGCAATGCGCCATGGATAAAACCGTATTTGGCATCCATGATGGCGGTTTCGCTATCCTCCAGGGTCTCTTCCTTCACACGCTTGGCTGCCTCATCACGGGCTGTGAAGATTTCCTTTGCTGAATTCAGATGGCTTACGTATTCCTCAGCGTGCTTATCATTCTCCAACAACTTGATAGAGAGGTATCGGGTAGAGTAGCGCTGGCGGATGGAATCATCTGCCTTCAGATATTTCTGGATATGCTCGATACCATGTTCTATCTCATGTCCGTGGTTGATGTGGATATGGCGATAGTGAGCGCTGGAGTCTTCCTTGCCTTCGTAGAGTTCGATGATGGTTTCGAAGAGCTTGTCCACGCCTCGGCCATTGGTGAAGACGGTAGGAATCATCGAGATACCGAAGAGTTCGCCCAGTTTGTCGTAATCGATGTTATCGCCACGCTTCTCGGTTTCATCAAACATATTGAGGGCGCAGACCATGCGGATGTGCATATCTATCAACTGTGTGGTGAGATAGAGATTGCGCTCCAGGTTGCTGGTGTCGATGACGTTGATGACGATATCCGGCGTATGCTCGATGAGCTGCTTGCGCACATAGAGTTCTTCTGGCGAATAAGCCGAGAGGGAATAGGTACCCGGCAAATCTACCAGATTGAAGTGGTAGCCGTTGAAATCGGCTTCGCCCACCTTGGCATCCACGGTTACACCGCTATAGTTGCCTACGCGTTCGTGAGCACCCGAAGCAAAGTTGAAGAGGGAAGTCTTACCGCAGTTTGGATTTCCCACCAGTGCCACGTTGATGACGCGGTGGAGTCTTTCTGCTTCCTGTTCAGCCAGGGCTTCGTTGCTGGCATTGTCTTTTCTTTCAGCCACGAGCATCTTGTCGCCGAGCGCCTGCTCGTCGCTATCGTTGGAATCTACTACTTTTGAGTCAATTACCTGTTGGCGGTCTTCTTCTTCCGCCTTGTTGAGCTTTGCATCGTTCTTGGCTTCATCAATGGAAACCACCTCGATATGGTCGGCTTCGCTGTGGCGGAGTGACACCTCGTAACCCATAATCTTGTATTTCACTGGGTCCTGGAGTGGGGCGTTAAGGAGTACATCTACCTTCTTGCCCTTGATGAATCCCATCTCGATGACTCTCTTTCTGAAGCCACCGTGTCCTGATACCTTGACGATAACGGCGCTTTCACCTGTTTTAAGTTCTGATAATTTCATATATCTTTCCTTGTTTTAATCTTGTTCTTTTCTTTGGGGTATGACCTCATGGTCAGCTCTTTTTCCTTTTCGACTGCAAAAATACTAATAATTTTTTGCAACTTGGTAGCAATAATGTAGTTTTAAAACAAAAATACCTAGAAATGATGAGAGTATCATCAAATCTAGGTATTCTTATCATTATTTCTGATGATGAATGTTCTTATACCTTATTATATATAAGAGCATCATCATTTATTGTGATTACAGGTTTCTGCCGTGGCAGTTCTTAAACTTCTTGCCGCTTCCGCATGGACATGGGTCGTTAGGACGTGGCATGTGCTCTGCACGGTAAGGAGTGCGGTTTACCTGTGCGCCCTCTCGGGTATCCTGGTTAGCAGCTGCCTCCTGTGCCTCACGCTCTGCATCCAAATCAACCTTGCTCTCAACATAGTTCTGCTGAGTGTGCTGCTCAGGAGCTGCCTCCTGAACTGGTTGCTCTTGCTCCATTACTGGAATCTGACCACGCATCAGGATACTTGCAATACGGTCGTACATGTCATTGATCATGGCATCCCAAACCTTGGCACTCTCCAACTTAAAGATGAGGAGAGGATCCTTCTGCTCGTAGCTTGCATTCTGTACAGAGTGCTTCAGTTCGTCGAGCTTGCGGAGGTTCTCCTTCCAGTCGTCATCGATAATCTGGAGAACAACGCTCTTCTCAAACTCCTTCACTACGTTCTTAGCTTCGCTCTCGTATGCCTCCTTGAGGTTGCAAGGAATATTGTACATGCGCTTGCCGTCTGTGATAGGCACCATGATGCGCTCGTATATAGCACCCTGGTTTTCGTATACCTGCTTGATGATAGGCATAGCAGTAGTCTGGATGCGGTCTGTTTTACGCTTGAATGTAGCCATAGCCTCCTGGAAAGCACGCTCTGCCAAATCCTCACGTCTGCCGTTCTCATACTCATCCTCGTTGAATGGAATCTCCATAGCGAGAACTTTCAGGAACTCTTCCTTGGCACCGAAGAAGTCGTTGTTGTTGACGATGTTCAATACGCGGTCCCAGATGATGTTGGCAATATCCATACCGATACGCTCACCCATGAGGGCGTGGCGACGCTTCTCGTAGATAACGGTACGCTGACGGTTCATCACGTCATCATACTCCAAGAGGTGTTTACGGATACCGAAGTTGTTTTCCTCAACCTTGCGCTGAGCACGCTCGATACTCTTGCTGATCATTGGGCTCTCGATACGCTCGCCATCCTCGAAACCGAGACGGTCCATTACCTTGGCGATACGCTCTGAAGCGAAGAGACGCATCAACTTATCCTCCAATGATACATAGAATACAGAAGAACCTGGGTCACCCTGACGACCGGCACGACCACGGAGCTGACGGTCTACACGACGGCTCTCATGACGTTCTGTACCGATGATGGCAAGACCACCTGCAGCCTTTACCTCTGGAGTCAGCTTGATATCGGTACCACGACCTGCCATGTTGGTAGCGATGGTTACGGCACCCTTACCGTTTACTGAGCGACCTGCCTCGGCTACAATCTGAGCCTCCTGCTGGTGCAGCTTAGCGTTCAATACATTATGAGGAATGTTGCGCATCTTCAACATCTTGCTCAACAACTCAGAAATCTCGACAGATGTTGTACCTACCAAGACTGGGCGGCCAGCATTACGTGTTTCCTCGATTTCGTCGATAACTGCACGATATTTCTCGCGGGCAGTCTTGTATACACGGTCATCCAAGTCCTTACGCTGGATAGGGCGGTTGGTTGGAATCTCAACAACATCGAGTTTGTAGATATCCCAGAACTCACCTGACTCTGTACTTGCTGTACCGGTCATACCTGCGAGTTTGTGGTACATACGGAAGTAGTTCTGAAGTGTGATGGTAGCAAAGGTCTGTGTAGCAGCCTCTACCTTTACGTGCTCCTTAGCTTCAATAGCCTGGTGTAAACCATCGCTCCAGCGACGGCCTTCCATGATACGTCCTGTCTGCTCATCCACAATCTTCACCTGTCCGTCCATGACAACATATTCGTCGTCCTTATTGAACATGGTGTAACCCTTCAGGAGCTGCTGCAAGGTGTGAACACGTTCGCTCTGTACACCATAGTGAGCCAGCATCTCGTCTTTCTTGTCAAGACGCTCCTGGTCGGTAAGGTCTGTGCGTGCCTCGAGTTCACTCATTTCTGTTGTGATATCAGGCAATACGAAGAGTTCCTTGTCGTTTACCTGCTTAGCCAACCAGTCGGTTCCCTTATCGGTAAGGTCGGCAGAATTCATTTTCTCGTCTACTACGAAGTACAATGGCTCAGTAGCCTTAGGCATCTCACGGTTGTTGTTTGCCATGTAGTACTCCTCGGTCTTCAGCAGACCAGCCTTGATACCTTCCTCAGAAAGATACTTGATCAATGGCTTGTTCTTAGGCAATGCCTTGTAAGAACGGAAGAGTGCGAGGAAGCCTTCATCAAGGAGTTCCTGATTCTTAGCTTTTGTACCTTCGTTAATCTTCTGCTTAGCCTCGGCGAGCAATTCTGTAGCCTGCTTGCGCTGTACCTCATAAAGTTTCTCAACCAATGGCTGATACTGCTCGAACATCTGGTCGTCGCCCTTTGGAATAGGACCAGAGATGATCAATGGGGTACGGGCATCATCAATCAACACTGAGTCGACCTCATCGACGATGGCGTAGTTGTGCTGGCGCTGTACCAGATCGGCTGGGTTGGTAGCCATGTTATCACGAAGATAATCGAAACCGAACTCGTTGTTGGTACCGAAGGTGATATCTGCCAGGTATGCCTTGCGGCGCTCGTCGGAATTAGGACGGTGCTTGTCGATACAATCTACAGAGAGACCGTGGAACATATAGAGAGGTCCCATCCACTCAGAGTCACGCTTAGCCAAATAGTCGTTCACGGTAACGACGTGAACACCATTGCCTGTGAGAGCGTTCAGGAAGATAGGAGTTGTACCTACAAGGGTCTTACCCTCACCGGTAGCCATCTCGGCAATCTTACCCTGATGGAGAACAACACCACCGAAGAGCTGTACATCGTAGTGAATCATTTCCCACTTCATATCATTACCGCCGGCTGTCCAGTGGTTGTGATAGATAGCCTTGTCGCCATCGATGGTAACGAAGTCGTTAGCTGGATTAGAAGCCAACTCGCGGTCGAAGTCGGTAGCAGTAACTATTGTTTCCTCGTTCTCAGCGAAACGGCGAGCAGTATCCTTAACGATAGCGAAAACCTGAGGCAAAACCTCGTTGAGGGCTTCCTCATACTTGTCGAGTGCTTCCTGCTCTAACTTGTCGATCTGGTTGAAGATACCTTCACGCTCATCGATAGGAGTGTCTTCAATTTTAGCCTTGAGTTCAGCAATCTTAGCCTTCTCTTCCTTGGCGTACTCCTGTACGTACTTCTGAAGTTCTTTTGTTTTTGCACGAAGTTCGTCATTGCTTAAGGCCTGCATCTTAGGATACTCTGCCTTGATCTTTTCTACGATTGGCTGGATCAACTTCATATCGCGAGTTGACTTGTTGCCAAACAATGACTGGAGAATTTTGTTAAAGTTCATTGTATATTTATTTTTTATTATTATTCGATGATGTTTGGGAGTAAAATCTCCTGTTGTTTATTACTAGCTTGCAAATTTACTAAAAATATCTGTAAATCTGCAAGGAATTGCCAATTATTACCTGTTTTTATGGCAAATCTTCTGAGTTTTGCTTACAGAAAGCATAAAATCAGCAGTCTGGACCTCGAATAACAATACTCCCATACGGAACTTTGTATCTATGCTCCGTAGGGGAATCATAATAAATATGTGAATGAATGTCTGTCAGAATGTCAGAAGAATTGGCGGCAAGTGTTGCCGACAGGATAGGATGATGCGTTGCGATGCTCTCATCTTCTGATGCCGCTTTGATGGCTTTGAGCACGCAGAGAATGTCCTCCTCCAATGCCTTCGCCTCCGGTTGCTGGATGAATTCATCGTAGGATATATCCGTAAGCGCAAACTTCAGCGCCTGCTGATAAGTCTGCGCCTCCATGCCGGTTGCCGCCAGGACAACCAAAAGGGCTGTGATATATCTGTTTACCATCATTGTTGTTTATCTTCTTCTGTACGGAAAACGATATTGTGCCAATCGTTTTCTTACGTATATTTTAATGTCTATTTATTCTTTCTGAATTTCTTTACGATATGCTTCTGCAAACCATAATTGTTTGGACTTAAATCCATCATGGTCGACTTGACGCAGTATCTCGCTAGCAAAGAAAGTGCCAAAATACTCATACCCTCAGCATAGTTCTGCCATATCTGCATGAATAGGGCTATGAGCAGAAGCCATCCCAGGAGTTCGAAATACCAATACTGACGACCTGCTTTCATCCTCTTGACAGTCTTCCAGGCAAAGATGAGGTTGAGCGGATTCAGTATCAGAATCTGGAAATTTATCTGTACAGTAGGATGCTGCGAGAAGATCATGGCAAAGAGAATCAGTCCCGGTAATCCTGTCAGGACAAGCAGGATGGCATCAAACCACCAGTAGTTTTTCTTTTTTACACATTCTCTTACCGTTGTTCCTATGATGATGATTGCCAGAGCTATGGCTATCATTTGTGGTGTAACAGGAGTATCGTCTGTTATTTGTGCCTGGGCTGGGATAATATCGGATGTTTCATCTACCAGAGTGATATAGCCGCTGGCACTTGTTGCATTGGTCTTGCCGTCTGCAGTCTGAGATGCATCAATAAAGTCGGTTCTTCCTTCTGTGGCAAAGTCTTTGCTCAGATTGTCTGGCAAGAATTCCCATTCTCTTTGTGTGATAGGGCGGTCTGCCTGACAACCCAAAAGGAGGTCATTGCCGAATCTTGCCCAGCGGTGCTGTCCGTTGAGCTTGTGAATCTCTTCCCTGTAGGTAGAAGTGGTAGGGATATCTTTAAAGTTGGTACTCTTGTTTCCAATGTTGGAGAGAATCATCTCGCGTGCCCGGGTCGTACAATTATCATAAAAGAAATTGTAGCGGTATACGCGGTTCTCCGGCTGTGCATTCTTGTCGATGCTTCTCAGAATTCCCAGTTTCTCTGTACGGGAGAGACGGAGGCGCTGCTGTCTTACCCATCTGCCTTCATGTGCATATTCGGCAATGAAGTCGCTCATCGGGTAGATGCCAATCTGATAGTCGGTGAGTCCGAAAACAAAACGGAGTACGAAGCAACTTTGGTTAAAACTGAACATACCCCAGTTGACGGCAACATCCGTTCCCATAGCTTTGTTCTGGATGCGTAGAGCGGTATGTCCATAATACGACCACACCTCCTGACCTGGTCCGCAAGTCAGGAGAGAAATGTCAACAGAATCGAGCCACGCAGTAGCTTCTTCATTGACACGACTGTTCTGCACAGAAATATCAGAGTCCTTGTCTCTTGAAAAATCCTGTGCAGCCACTTCAGTAGTTAAATTGATTAAAATTACTGCTAAAATGGCACTAAAAATATGCTTAAAACGTTTCACGATGCAAAAATACCTTATTATTTTCAATTATCCTTCTTTTTTCTAGATTTTTTTTAATACTTTTGCACTCTGAATATAATTTTGAATGATTATTAAAGAATGAGAAAGCTTTTTTTAGCAACCCTATTGTTGGGTTCAGCCCTTATGGTTAATGCCCAAAGTGGTACTAATTCGCCATACAGCCAGTATGGTCTTGGCATCTTGTCGGACCAGACTTCTGGTTTTAATCGCGGTATGAATGGAGTCGGTCTTGGCTTTCATGAGCATAATCAGGTGAACTATCTCAACCCTGCATCTTATGCTTCGATTGATTCTATGACTTTCATCCTTGATGCCGGCATCTCTGGTCAGGTGACAAATTTTGAAGAGAATGGTGTGAAGAAGAATGCCAACAACTCAAATTTTGAGTATGTTGTTGCAGGCTTCCGCTTGCTGCCACATGTAGGTATGAGCTTCGGTATCATTCCTTTTACCAATGTTGGCTATAATTATTCTGCATCAGAATGGGTGAATGCTGACAAGGAAGCTTACTATACTAATACTTATTCCGGCGATGGTGGTTTGCATCAGGCATACATCGGTGCGGGTTGGGAACCGGTCAAGGGCTTGGCCGTAGGTGCCAACTTCTCATATCTCTGGGGTAGTATAGACAGAAGTGTATCAAACAGCTACAGCAATTCTTATTACAAGACCCTCACCCGTTACTATTCTATGCAGGTGAACAGCTATAAGGTTGATTTCGGTGTACAGTATACCCATCAGTTCTCAAAGAAAGATTGGGCTACCGTGGGTGTCACCTTCTCGCCAGGACATGGTCTGGGGGCTTCTGCTGATATGAAAATCATTTCTAATGATACCCAGAACGGTGTTACTGATACCACCGCTTACTCTATCGGCAAGGCTTATAAGTTGCCTACCATGATTGGTGCGGGTGTGATGTGGAATCATAACAACCAGTGGAAGGTAGGCTTTGATTACAGTCTGCAGAAGTGGGGTAGCTTGGGGTATCCTAGTTTCGATGGAACCAACTACGCCTTGAAAAATGGTATCTACAAGGATAGAAGCAAGTTCAATCTCGGTGCCCAGTATTGCTATGGAGAGCGCAGCCGTGCTTTCTTCAAGCGTGTTCAGTATCGTGTAGGTGCCAGCTACGCCACACCTTATTATAAGATGAATGGTGTTGATGGTCCGAAGGAAATCTCTGTAAGTGCCGGTTTCGGTATTCCTATCATGAACTCTTATAACAACCGCTCTATGCTGAATATCAGCGGTCAGTGGGTGAAGAGTTCGGCTAAGGATCTGATTAAGGAAAATTCTTTCCGTATTAATATCGGATTCACATTCAACGAGGATTGGTTTAAGAAGTGGAAGATGGATTAATCTTCCGCTTATATATAATAATGTATAGAATCTCTATATAATAATGTATAGAATAAAAGGCTCTTATGTTGTCGGTATCCTGATGTTCCTGATTTTGGCTGGTTGCCAGAACCAGGTAGAACATACTGCGCCCGCCATCCGTCCGCAAGACTCGGTGGCGATGATGACGTCGTATGGTGTAAATACATTGGTAAGCGACTCGGGAGTTATGAAATATCGCATCGTAACAGAACGGTGGGAGGTGAATACCAGCAAGAATCCATCTTTGTGGATCTTTGATAAGGGACTTTTGCTGGAGCAGTTTGATGAGAAATTCCATATTAATAGTTATATCCAGTGTGATACAGCTTATTATTATGATCAGCAGAAGATATGGAAGCTTTATGGTAGGGTGAGTATCCTGACCAAGGATGGTTTGCGCTTCAATAGTGAGCAACTTACCTGGGATCAGAATAAGCACGAATTGTCAAGTAACGTATTCAGTAAACTTGTTACTCCTGAAAGAACGCTACAGGGTTCTCATTTCTGGAGTGATGAAAAGATGACGCGCTATTATGTGAGCAATTCGAAGGGTAGCTTTGAAAAGGGAGACCTGACAGGAGGTGGTGGTGCCGATACTTTGAGCAGCCAGCCTGATTCTGTCAAGAATAACTTCCGTCAGCCGGCTACACCAGTCAGAGCCACTACGATTCCTATCATGCACTAATTAAAAAGAAAAAGATATAATGAATGAACAGGTGGATATGAGTTTAGTCGTAGGCATTCTCATTACGATGGTCTTCTCAGCATTCTTCAGTGGAATGGAGATTGCCTTCGTCTCTTCCAACCGTATGTTGGCGGAGATGGATAAGGAGAAAAACGGCCTTACGCAACGACTGTTATCTTTGTTTTATAATCATCCGAATGGCTTTGTCAGTACCATGCTCGTGGGCAACAATATAGCCCTTGTAGTTTATGGTATCCTGATAGCCCGTCTTTTCGACAATACGATTTTCGCAGGTTTTGATGCAGCCTTTACTGTGCCTGCAGATACCATTCTGTCTACGCTGATAGTACTCTTTACAGGTGAGTTTCTGCCAAAGACGCTTTTCAAGTCTAACCCGAATCGCTTGCTTTCTATCTTCAGTCCGATAGCTTATCTGTGCTATGTGGTATTGTGGCCTATCAGTAAGTTCAGTACTTTCTTGAGTAAGTGCCTGCTGCGTCTGATAGGTATGAAGATGGATACTGAGGGGGCGGATGAAGGCTTTTCTAAGGTAGACCTTGATTATCTTGTGCAGTCAAGTATCGATAACGCTACCAATGAAGATGAAATTAATGATGAGGTGAAGATATTCCAGAATGCCCTTGATTTCTCCGATACTAAAGTACGCGACTGTATGGTGCCCCGTACTGAAATTCAGGCTGTTGAAATGGATACTTCTCTCGAAGAACTGCAGCAGAAATTCATAGAGAGCGGTAATTCGAAAATCATTGTATATGAAGAGGATATAGACCATATTGCGGGATATATTCACAGTTCCGAACTGTTCCATCATCCTTCACGTTGGCAGGATCATATCCGTACACTTCCTTTTGTGCCGGAAACGATGCAGGCGCAGAAACTGATGCAGACTTTTTTGCAGCAGAAGAAGTCTTTAGGTATCGTTGTAGATGAGTTTGGCGGTACCAGCGGTTTGGTGAGTCTGGAAGATATCGTGGAGGAAATCTTCGGTGATATAGAAGATGAGCACGATTCAGCCAAATATGTAGCTAAGAAAACCGATGATGGTGACTATCTTCTTTCTGCACGACTGGAGATTGACAAGGTGAACGATATGTTTGGTCTTGAACTGCCGGAAAGTGATGAATATATGACTGTAGGCGGTTTTATTCTGCATGAATATCAGAGTTTTCCTAAACTCAACGAGGTGATTAAGTTTGATAACTTTGAGTTCAAGATTATCAAGTCAACATCGCGTAAAATAGAGCTTGTTAAACTCCACATCATCAAATAGCTGAGCGGGAAAAGGGAATTTTTTGCTTTTTTTGAGGTAAGAGTCAAAAAAGATAGCAAAAAATTCCCTTTTCTCGTATTATTTTTGTATTTTTGCAGACAATTGGCTACTAGCATCAAAAGTGGTTCAATCTAAACTTAGAAAAAAATAAAAATAATAATAATAATTAAAACGTAATGGCAGCATTAGGAACAATTAGAAAAAGAGGCGTGATACTGGTTTGTATCATCAGTTTCGGCCTTTTCGCTTTTATTGCCGAGGAAGCTTTCCGCTCTTGCGATTCAGCAAAGAATAATGAGCGCCAGCAGATTGGTGAGGTTTTGGGCGAAAAAATCAGCGTGCAGGATTTCCAGAAGCTCGTTGATGAGTATTCAGAAGTTATTAAAATGCAACAGGGTCAGGAAAATCTTCCTGAAGAGCAGATGAATCAGGTGAAGGATATGGTATGGAATACCTACATCCAGAACCAGATTATCGCTAAGGAAGCTAGCAAGTTGGGTCTCACTGTGACCGACGAAGAGCTTCAGGACATCTTGAAGACAGGTACTAACCCTATGCTTCAGCAGACTCCTTTCGTTAATCAGCAGACAGGTCGTTTCGATGCATCTTCTCTCCAGAAGTTCTTGGCAGACTACAAGGCACAGAAGGCTAACCCATCTGCTAACGCACAGATGATGGATCAGTATACCAAGATTTACAACTACTGGTCATTCATCGAGAAGACTCTCCGCCAGCAGACTTTGGCTCAGAAGTATCAGGCTCTTCTTGCCGGTTGCTTCCTGTCAAATCCTGTAGAGGCTAAGATGGCTTTCAAGGAGGAGAATGAAGAGAGCCAGATTCAGTTGGCTGCTTTCCCTTACTCTGACATCCAGGATGATAAGGTGAAGATTTCTGAAAGCGATCTGAAGGCTAAGTATGATGAGATCAAGGCACGCTTCAAACAGCCTGTTGAGAGCCGTGACATCAAGTTTGTTGATATCGAGGTTCAGGCTTCAAATGCAGACCGTGCTGCTCTTAACAAGGAATTTGCAGGTTATCACTCACAGTTGGCTGCTGCTGCAGATCCTACAGAGGTTGTACGTAAGTCAGCTTCTACTGTAGCATATCTTGGTATTCCTGTTTCAAAGGATGCTTTCCCACGTGATATCGCTGCTCAGCTTGATTCTATGGCTGTAGGTTCTACTTCTGCTGTTAAGGCTAATGCTGGTGACAATACATTGAACATCGTTAAGTTGGTAGCTAAGCAGGAATTGCCTGATTCAGTACAGTATCGTGTTATTCAGGTTGCTGCTAACTCAGTAGCTGAGGCTAAGACTAAGGCAGATTCTATTCAGGGCGCTATTGCCGGTGGTGCTGATTTCGAGGCTATCGCTAAGAAGTATGGTCAGACTGGTGACAAGGCTTGGATGACTACCAAGCAGTATGAGTATGTTCAGTCTATGGATAAGGACAATAAGACATTCATCAATACATTGAACACAGCAGCTGTCAATTCTTTGAACCAGCTTCAGCTGGGTCAGGGATATGTAGTCCTTCAGGTTCTTGACCGCAAGGCAATGGTCAGCAAGTATACTGCTGCCGTTATCAAGAAGCCTATCGACTTCTCGCAGGGTACTTACCGTACAGCTTACAACAAGTTCTCTAGTTTCGTAAGTGCTAATCCTAAGTCAGAGGATCTCTTGAAGAATGCAGCTAAGGAAGGTTACAAGGTTCAGGACTTGAAGGATATTACAACTTCTGTTCACTATGTAGCAAACATTCATTCTACTCGCGAGGCTTTGAAGTGGATCTTCGATAGCAAGGAGGGTGAGATTTCACCTCTATATGAGTGTGGTGACAACAACCACCTGTTGGTTGTGGTTCTTGATAAGATTCATCATATCGGTTATCGTGATTTGAATGATGCAGTTGTCAAGGAGACTGTTAAGGCAGAGGTGCTCAAGGATAAGAAGGCTGAGATGATTGAGGCTAAGTTGAATGGTGTTAAGAACATCGCAGCTGCTAAGGCTAAGGGTGGTAAGGTTTCTTCTGTAAACCAGATTACTTTCGCTGCTCCTGTATTTATTGCAGCTACAGGTGCTAGTGAGCCAGCTCTCTCTGGTGCTGTTGCAGGTACTAAGAAGGGTGCTTTCTCTGCTCATGCTGTGAAGGGTAACGCTGGTGTTTATCTCTTCCAGGTTACAAACAAGACTAACCGTCCTGTTAAGTTCGATGACAAGACATACGAGCAGAAGTGCCGTCAGAAGGCTATGCAGTATGCAGGTAACTTCATGAACGAGCTTTATCTGAACGCTCATGTAGTTGATAACCGCTACTTGTTCTTCTAATTCAGACTAGTAAATTCATTCCTAAAAATAAAAAGGTGTATTGCCAATGAGCAATACACCTTTTTTATTTATTGGGATATCTTTTATTTTATCTATCAGGATATCTTTTATCGTATCTACAAGAATATCTTTTGGAGAAGCATTTTATCTGCGGCTCCACCAATGTTTCTTTTTAGGAGCTTCCTGCTGTTCGCCGAACTTCTGTTTCAGTACTCTGCGATAACTGGTATGGTTGGTGATAATCTGATAAATCTCCCCCCAATCAGGCAAACCGCCGATACCTCGGTCGTCAATGAACCAGTCGGCTTTGAGCTTGCGGGAGAAGTGATTGTTGTTCTCCAGACTCTCTTCAGGATAATCCTTGTTTACAGCCCAGAATTCAACTCCTCTTTCTCTACACCATTCTACTGCCTCGTCCAGGAGCTTTCCTTCGCGTACGCTCCATAGAATAAGCTTGTGGTGGTCTCTAATCAACATCTTTAATGTTTCTGTGGCGAAAGGTAGCTCTGTACCAATCTTCGGGTACTCGTGGGTTACGATTGTACCATCAAAATCTACTGCAATTGTTGCCATATAGTCTTAATGTTTTTAAAATCTAAAAGAGTCTTCCTATCTGGATAGAAAGACTCTTTTCTTTGTTGTATGTATGTTCTTGATTACTTCTTGATACTGTTGTCGTTGGCATTGCCATAGTGGCTGTTGCTATAGTTGCCATAGCTGCCATACTGGCCGTAAGTTCCATATTTGCCATACTTGCCGTATGATCCATAAGAACCATAGTTGCCATATTTACCATATTTGCCGTACTTACCAACACCATAATAGAAGCTGTGCTTCTTCTTAGAGAGGTCGACGCCATTGAGTACTAAGCACATGTTAGGCAATTTATTCTCGGCTTTCAAACCATTGATCATGCCGAAACTAGCCTTTTGAGTATAATCTGCGCGGCATACGTATACACAGAGATTAGCCAGACGTCCAAGCTGCAAACTGTCGTTTACAAGACCTACAGGAGACGTATCGAGGATAATATAGTCGTAATGTTCCTTCAACTGACTGATAATGTCGTCAAGGCTTGCTCTGGTTACTAACTCTCCTGGGTTAGGAGGAACAGGGCCAGCCATAAGGAGGTCGAGTTTACTGTTGACACCCGAAGAGAGAATCTGTTTCTGAATGTCATCCCATGTATTATGGTCGTGTACAATCAGATTGGTGATACCATTATGGTGGTTGTCAATCTCGAAGAGCTCTGCCAGACGTGGCTTGCGGATATCCAGACCTACCATGATAACCTTCTTGCCCAGCAAGGCGAGCGAGATACCGATATTGGATGCCACGAATGTTTTACCTTCACCTGATGTAGAAGAGGTAAACATCATAACCTTCTCACCTTCTTTCAGCATAAACCGAATATTGGTACGCAGGCCACGGAAAATCTCCTCCATCAGGTTGTTTACATTCTGGTGAACCACAATATCAGCCTTTCCTTCCTTCTTGGCAGCGTCGCTTGCTACAGGAATATCGGCAATGACAGGTATCTGAGTGAGTTTCATCACGTCTTCATGTCCCTCAATCTTGTACTTGAAGAATTCTCTCAGGAAGAGGATGCCGGCAGGGATTGCAATACCCAGTACCAGTGCTATCAGCATAATGATAGGATTCTTAGGACTAACCTTTCCTTCCAATGATGGAGCATCGATAACCTTACCCTTGTCTGCCGTTGCTGCTAGCGAAATGGAGTTTTCCTCACGTTTCTGAAGAAGCATCAGGTAAAGACCAGATTTTACTTCCTGCTGGCGACCAATCTGAGTCAGAACTCGCTCTTGCTCTGGCGAGTTACCTATCTGGTTGGCATACATGGCAGCTTGTTTGGCTATGCTGTTACGCTGGATTTCCATACCCAGCTTAGCTTGTCTCATGGCACGTTTGATAGATGTTGTGAGTGCATCCAACTGTGCGGTCAGAGGAGTTATTGTAGGAGAAGTCTCGCTGGCTGCATGCAAGGCGTTGTTGCGATCCAGGGCTATTTTGTTGTACTGGTTGATGAGTTCTGTTGAACTTTCATCAGTCAAACCTACGTTGGATGGGATTGGCTGATATCTGTTGCCAGGTTCGTTCATGTATTTGCCAAGCTCATTCAGAAGTTCAACCTGTGTGTTAGCCTCCTGGAGTTTCTGGGCGTATGTGTCTGAGTTAGCGATGGCAGCTGTTGCGTTGAGCTTCATCTCTACAACATTGTTACGCTTCTTGTAGCTTTCGAGCTGGCCTTCTGTATTGCCCAGTTCGTTGTTGATCTTCTCCAGACGCTGGTTGATGAACTGCTCTGTGCGGAAAGAAATTTCATTCTTGTCCTCGTTGGCCTGGCGGTTATAAACATTTACCAGAGTTCTCAGATAGTCGATGCTGCGCTGAGGATCTTCATCTTTCATCACCAGTTCGGCTATGGTTGTAGACTTTGAAGTCTGGCTGACAGTCAGTGCTTTTGTATAGCCCTTAGCCGCCATTTCTGGTGACACGATAATCACCTTCAGGCTCTCACCGTCTTTTAAAGCGTATTTGCCGTTCTGAGTGAAGTAGAGGGTTCCTACACGTGTATTGATGCTTGCTGGCAGACCAGCTAAAGTCTTTTCAATCTTTACAGGATCCTTCTGATAGGAAAAGGCATCTACAGGTATGTAGTATGAACCTGTTACCTGATACTGGCTGCCAGTTTTCTCTATAAGAAGCTTGATAGGAGCATTCAGCTTCTTGAGATGAGCCAGGTCTAAGTCAACGCTGACTTCCTGCTCTTTATAGACTAACTGATCCCTGAAGGTTCCTTTATGGTAATAGTTCACGTAGCATTTCATGTCTACTACAGCCTGGTTAGCCAAGTCTTGAGCCGAAAGAATTTCAATCTCATTGTCTATACCGTTTGAGTTTGAAATAAAACCGAGGTTTGCAGCATTCTGAATCATGCTGTTACCCATTCCTCTATTCTTTCTCTGGTCGTCATCCTTTATCAGTACCTTAGCGGTTGCCTGGTATTGCGGTCTTGCATGGCGTATGTAGAGATATCCCAATCCCAAACATACAATGAGTGATAGAACGAACCATTTCCAGTTGAGGATAAGAGTAGAATAAATCAGCTGGAAGTCAATAGATGACTTCTCTTCCTGCTCTTGATCACGTCCCAAATCAAAGTTCTTTGTTTCTTCCATTATTTTATATTCTATTGTGTTTACACCTTTTTATATTCGTATAAGATAAATGATAGAATCTATGCTATCTGCTTGCCGCTAGTTCTTTCAGATACTGTCCATAACCGTTTTTGAGCATCGGTTGGGCAAGTTTCAGCAACTGTTCTTTGTCTATCCATCCTTGTTTGAATGCGATTTCTTCCAGACATGCCACTTTCAGACCCTGTCTCTTTTCGATGACTTCTATAAAGGTACTGGCTTCCGAAAGGCTATCGTGGGTACCGGTGTCAAGCCAGGCGAAACCGCGCTGTAAGGTTCTTACTTTCAGAGTCTTTTCTGTCAGATAGTGCTGGTTTACTGTTGTTATTTCCAACTCACCTCTTGCGCTAGGCTTGATGTTTTTAGCCACATGCACCACGCTGTTTGGATAGAAATAGAGTCCTACAACCGCATAGTTGCTCTTAGGCATTTCCGGTTTTTCTTCTATGCTCAGGCAGTTGCCGTTTTCATCAAACTCTGCCACACCATATCTTTCCGGATCGTTGACATAATAGCCAAATACGCTTGCCAGTCCTTCTTCTGCAGCTTTTACGCTTTCCTTGAGTAAACCCGTAAAACCGGCTCCATAGAAAATGTTGTCACCCAAAACCAGACAGACTGTATCATTACCGATAAACTTCTCGCCAATGATGAAGGCTTGAGCCAGACCATCGGGTGATGGCTGTTCTGCATATTCGAAGTGTACACCCAATTCGCTTCCGTCGCCTAACAGACGTTTGAAACCAGGCAAGTCGAATGGGGTAGATATAATCAAAATCTCCTTGATTCCTGCCAACATTAGCACGGAAACAGGGTAGTATATCATTGGCTTATCAAAAATTGGTATCAATTGCTTACTGATACCTTTGGTAATAGGGTAGAGTCTTGTACCCGAACCTCCCGCTAATACGATTCCTTTCATATCTTCTCTATTTCTAATATAATAAAGTTGAATAGTCTTATCTTAAAACGCGGCAAAGTTACTAAAAAAAGTTGAATGAGTGAAATCATAAGCCATAAAAATGCATTTTTTGATAAAAAAAGCACCTTTTTATATAAAAAACGTCGCTTTGATTTGGGTATTTACTGATTTTATTGTATTTTTGCAGAACAATTTAAATAGATATAGAAAATAAAATAATAAAGGAATGGGAATTTTTGCAAAACTATTCGGTCGTAAGGACGACGATAAAAAGGTAGGTGGAATGGAAGATTACATGACCTTGGTCCGTGTATACTTTCAGGCTGCACTTGCTTCTCAGTTAGGTATCACCAATTTGGCCATGTTGCCAGACTTGCGTGTCTTCAAGACAAGTCTGCATGTTCCGACGGTCAACAACCGTCTGGGTATTGGCGAAAAGGCACAGGTGAAGAAAATGATGAAGAATATCTATGATACGGATGATGCCTTCTTTAAGGAGATAGATTCCAGTATCCGTAAGAACTGCCACAAACTGCAGGATGTAAACGTATATCTCATCCAGTTCCAGAACTTCACACAGGATCTGATGATGCTGATGGGCAACTTGATGAAGTTTAAGCTCCGTTTGCCTAGCTTCATGAAGAATTCACTTTACAAGCTGACTGCTAAAACTGTAGAAGATATCTTCACTAAGAATGATTTCTCTGATGCCAGTGTGCTGAAAACCGTGCTTCAGTTGCGTCAGTTCAACAAGCGCTTGGCGTTCAGCCAGCAATGGGTAACCGACTTTACCTTCCAGGTATTGATGCTTGCCAAAAAAGAGCCACGTCCATCAGATGAAGACGTAGAAAAGGCAAAGCAGAAGATGGGAAAGTAACAAATGTTGCGCCCAAAATGAAAAAAAATAGCAGAATATTTGTTTTATTCAAATAATTCTCTTAAATTTGTAGCCAAAAATAATAGTCATGAGTGCAAATGAGAAAACAATTAATACGTTTGCCACAAGAGTAAGGCAGATGATTCTCAAGTTTGACGAGGTCAAGCAGGAGAATGCTGAACTCTATGCGATGGTGGATGAGCGCGATGCCAAAATCAAGGCATTGGAGGAAAAGTTGGCTCAAGCGCAGAGTGATTACGACAGCTTGAAGATGGCGAAGATGATGACGATTTCTGACAATGATATGGAAGCTACTCAGAAACGCATCGCCAAGCTCATAAGAGATGTCAATAAGTGTATCACACTATTGGGTGAAAAGTAAAAATCGGAATGATGGCAGAACAAGAACAAGATAAATTACTCATACGATTACACGTCTATGATACAGATCTTTCGGTAAGAATACCTAGGGAAGACGAGGAGTATTATCGTAAATCAGCTAAGCTGATAGATGATATTGTAAACTCATATACCAAGATTTTCAAAGGCAGAAAGAGCGATAAGGAAATCCTGTATATGGCGCTCATTGATGTGGCATTGAGATATGAGAAGGAATCGGATCGGAATGATACGAAACCTTATGATGATATTCTTGAGAAGCTTACCTCCGAGATTGAAGACGCTTTGAAATAAGAATATTAATAAACATATATATAATATAATGATAGTAACTATTATAGCAGCCTTGGTGGCGCTTGTTATCGGCGGTGCTGCTGGGTATTTCATTTTCCGTTATGTCATTAAGGGAAAATATAATGAAATGATAGAAGCTGCCAACAAAGAGGCAGAAGTAGTAAAAGAGAAGAAGCTTTTGGAAGTGAAGGAGAAATTCCTCAACAAGAAGGCGGAACTCGAAAAAGAAGTGCAGCAGCGTAATTCTCGCATCCAGCAGAATGAGAATAAGTTGAAGCAGCGCGAGATTTCTCTCAATCAGCGTCAGGAAGACCTCGGTCGACGCAAGATGGAGATTGATCAGTATCAGCAGCGTGTTGACAACGAGAAGAAACTCTTGTCTGTCAAGCAGCAGGAACTTGATAAGATGCAGAAACAGGAGCAGGCTAAACTGGAAGAACTTTCTGGTCTGAGTGCTGAAGAGGCTAAGCAGAGATTGATTGAGAGTCTGAAAGATCAGGCTAAACTCGATGCTGCAAGCTATGTGAACGAAATTATGGATGATGCCAAACTCAATGCTAACCAGCAGGCTAAGAAGATTGTGATTCAGACAATCCAGCGTGTTGCTACTGAAACAGCCATTGAGAACTCTGTCAGCGTTTTCCATATCGATAATGATGAGGTGAAGGGACGTATTATCGGTCGTGAAGGCCGCAATATCCGTGCTCTGGAAGCAGCAACTGGTGTAGAAATCGTAGTGGATGATACTCCAGAGGCAATCGTTATCTCAGCCTTCGACCCTGTTCGTCGTGAGGTTTGCCGTCTGGCTCTCCATCAGTTGGTAGCTGACGGCCGTATCCACCCAGCCCGTATTGAGGAGGTGGTAGCCAAGGTGAAGAAGCAGTTGGATAATGAAATTATCGAAACTGGTAAGCGTACAGCTATCGACCTCGGTATCCATGGTCTGCACCCAGAGTTGATTCGTATCATCGGTAAGATGAAGTACCGTTCTTCTTATGGTCAGAACCTCTTGCAGCATGCCCGTGAAACCGCTAACCTCTGTGCGGTTATGGCTTCTGAATTGGGATTGAATCCTAAGAAGGCTAAGCGTGCCGGTCTTTTGCACGATATTGGTAAGGTGCCTGATGAGGAGAGTGAATTGCCACACGCATTGTATGGTGCCAAGATTGCAGAGAAGTATAAGGAGAAACCAGATATCTGCAATGCCATCGGTGCTCACCATGATGAGATGGAGATGAACACATTATTGGCTCCTATCGTACAGGTTTGTGATGCTATCTCTGGTGCTCGTCCTGGTGCTCGTCGTGAGATTGTAGAGGCTTATATCAAGCGTTTGAACGATCTTGAAGCTATCGCCATGAGTTATCCTGGCGTAACCAAGACTTACGCTATCCAGGCAGGTCGTGAACTCCGTGTCATCGTGGGTGCGGATAAGATGAACGATGAAGAGAGCATCAAGCTTTCTGATGAAATCGCAACCAAGATTCAGAATGAGATGACTTATCCTGGTCAGGTTAAGATTACTGTAATTCGTGAAACCCGAAGCGTAGCTTACGCTAAGTAAGATAGAATTATATTTGAAGTTTAAATTGTCGTTTCTCTTCTGCAAGGTAGAGAGATGTATCTTGATAAAGCCGTACTCTGGAAAAAGGGTGCGGCTTTTCTTTTTCAGAATATGATGAAAGCAGAACAGAAAGTATTAAAGCGATTCAATAAAGGATGTGTTGACTATCATCTTTTGGAGGATGGGGACCGTATTCTTATTGCCTTGAGTGGAGGCAAGGATTCATTGGAACTTGTCCGTTTGCTGGCTCAGCGTGCCCGTATCTATAAGCCGCATATCGAAGTGGAGGCGGCTCATATCATCATGGATAACATTCCTTACGAAACCGACCGCTCTTATCTGCAGGATTTCTGTGCAGAGAATGGCATCAAGCTCCATATCCTTCATAGTTCGTTCGATGAATCAACCGATCCCCGTAAGACCCGTTGCTTCCTCTGTGCCTGGAACCGACGTAAGACGCTCTTCGAGTTTGCTGTAAATAATGGTTTTAACAAGATAGCCTTGGGTCATCACATGGATGATATCCTCGTTACCCTGCTGATGAACATCACCTTCGAGGGTTCTCATTCCACCATGCAGCCCAGTCTTCCTCTGAAACATTATCCGCTTACCATTATCCGTCCGCTCTGTCTCGTACATGAGGCGGATATCCGGCAGGTGGCAGAAGAGTTGCATTTCACTAAGCAGAAGGCGTTGTGTCCTTACGAAGAGACTACCCGCCGTTCGGATATGCAAGCCGTCTTCCATCATTTGGAGCAGTTGAACCCAGAGGCGCGCTATAGTCTTTGGCGCTCTGTCTTTATGGAATAAAATATAGTAGAAAAAGCAATAAAAAACGAAAGTAGTTGCATGAGCACATGCAACTACTTTCGTTGTACAATGTAATAGGCTTCATTTGCCATCGAAGCCTATTGTATTTGTTCCTGGGTTAGACCGGAATACTTCTTGATTAGATTGATGTCAACACCATCGGCAAGCATGTTCTTAGCAATTTCCAAGGCTTTCTCATTCTTACTTCTTATTTCATGTCATCCGAGTTGAGTATGGTGATGGTCTTGCCCTCAATCCTGATGGCACCCTTCTCCTCGAATTCGGAGAGGCAGCGGAGGAGTGAGAACTTCTGGATACCGAAGATATCCGCCATTTCCTGGCGGCTGACATCCAGTCGGATGGTTCTGCTCTGCTGTTCGGTAGCCATCTTGATGAGGTATTGCGCCACCTTCTCCTTGACGGAGAAAAGGGAGAGCATGCGCATTTTCTGTGATAGGAAGATATCTATCCTTGACAGGTGCTGGATGAAGTTCCAGCGTATGCGCTCGTCGGTATCTATCAGCAGTTTCAGTTCCGAAGGCCTCATGCGCAGGAGGGTAGTCTTCTTGCTTGTCTCCACGCTTACGGGCATCTCGTTATTATGTGCGAAGATATAGGCAGGGGCTATCAGCATCGATTCTCCCAGCCGCTCTATTTGGGCCTGCTTGCCCGACAATCCCGACATGCGGGCTATCATCTCCCCCTCGACGATGATGTCGGCATATCTGCAGGGCATTCCTGCCAGCACATAGGTTTCCCTGGCAGCAAGCTCCACCATCCGGTAGCTTACCATCGATAGCGCCTCTCTGATTTCCTCAGGAGTAAATCCCTCAAATACCGTGCATTTCTGCAAGGTAATGAATATTGATTCTTTCATACATTTAAGTTTTATATTCAATAACGCATTTTCCTCCGATTTATTGTTTGCTCAAAAAATAAGGCACTTTGCAACACTATCGAGAGTGTTATTGCAAAGTGCCTTTTAAACAGGAAAACTTATCTTTTGATTTTTTTCCCGAGTTTTACAGATTCTCCCTTAACTCAGTAGCTGCTGTTCTTATCCTATATATTTTTTGATGTCCTCTTCTACCGTTCCGTTTCCGGCAATGCCAAAGGTATCTACCAGAACCTTCAGTACGGCTGGTGAACAGAAGGCTGGGAGCGTAGGACCCAGATGGATGTTCTTTACGCCCAGATGCAGCAGGGCAAGAAGTACGATGACAGCCTTCTGCTCGTACCAGGCAATATTGAAGAAGATAGGAAGTTCGTTGATGTCGCTGGCTCCAAAGATCTCCTTCAGCTTCAATGCCACAACCGCCCAGGAATAGGAGTCGTTGCACTGACCGGCATCCAGCACACGAGGAATGCCGTTGATGTCGCCCAGATTGAGCTTGTTGTACTTGAACTTGGCACAGCCGCTGGTGAGTATCACTACATCCTGAGGCAGCGCCTTGGCAAACTCCTCGTAGTAGTTGCGGCTCTTCATTCTGCCATCGCAGCCACTCATCACCACAAACTTGCGGATGGCTCCGCTCTTCACAGCCTCTACTATCTTGTCTGCCAGGGCAAAGACCTGGGCATGCGCAAAACCGCCAATGATCTCGCCTGTCTCTATCTCCCTAGGTGGCTGGCAGGTCTTGGCAAGCGCAATCACCTCGGAGAAGTCCTTGTGGCCGTCGGCACCCGCCTGGATATGCTTCCAGCCAGGGAAACCAGTAGAGTTGGTGGTGAAGACGCGGTTCCTGTAGCCTGCCGATGGCGATGGCGGAACGATGCAGTTGGTGGTGAAGACTACAGGACCGTTGAAGCTCTCGAATTCCTCCTTCTGTTTCCACCACGCATTGCCGTAGTTGCCCACCAGATGCTTGTACTTCTTGAGCTGCGGATAGTAGTGGGCAGGAAGCATCTCGCCATGGGTATAGACATCGATGCCCGTGCCTTCGGTCTGGATGAGGAGATCTTCGATATCCTTCAGGTCGTGGCCTGAGATGAGGATGCCCGGATTGTTGCCTGTACCGATGTTCACCCGGGTGAGTTCTGGATTACCGTATGCCTGGGTGTTGGCCTTGTCGAGGAGTGCCATCACATCCACGCCGTACTTTCCTGTTTCGAGCACTACGCCCAGCAGCGTGTTCATATCAGCATCAGGGTTACTGATGGTGGCGAGTGCACGGCACATGAAGCTGATAATCTCGCTGTTCTCTTCTCCCAGATGGGCTGCATGCTCGTAGTATGCTGCCATACCCTTCAGACCGAGCATGGTGAGTTCCTTGAGCGAGCGGATATCTGCATTCTCGTGGCGGAGCACGGATTCACGGGTGCCCTCTGCCTCATAGTCTGTCTTCTCGCCACCCCAGGTTACCTCCTGATAGGCAGGGAGGTGGATATTCATGCTTGCTGCCTTTTGCAGCAGCTGTTTCTTCAGTACGATGCCCTTATCTACCTTTTGCAGGATATCCTGGTCGTTGAAGTTGGCGTTGGTAATGGTGGTGAAGAGTGCATCCGTGAGGAAGCGGGTTACCTCTGGTGTCGGCTCTTTGCCTATGCTATGCTGTATGGTTCCTATGCCACGAACCACGCTGAGCAGCAGATCCTGCCACTTGGAAGTTGTAGCCTCCTTACCGCAAACACCCTTGATGGTACAGCCTGTACCCTTAGCTGTTTCCTGACACTGGAAACAGAACATCTTGTTTTCTTCCATATTGCTATAAATTAATGAGTTATTTTAATGTTTTCTTCCAGGCGGCAATCTGCCATTCCTGGTTTCCGGCTGCAAAATTACGGCTTAAAAAATAATCCTACGGTAACAATTGTGACCGTAGGATATTAAAAAAACATAAAAAGAGTGTGGGGGAACGGATTTTTTCTATCTGTTCCTGGGTTCGTCCGGAATACTTCTTGATTAGATTGATGTCAACACCATCATATATTTATCCTTAAGGGAAAATAAATTTTACCTTAAGACTAAATATATTCTGTCTTCTGATGGGTTATGCATACGAGTGCATGCCCGTGAGGAAATAGTTCACACCGAAGTAGGTCATGGCGATACTCAGGAAGGCTAGGGTGATGTAGATGTGATACACCAGCGGCTTGCGGAAAACCGACAGACTCTGCGTATGCACTACTACGGCATATATCATAAAGGTGATGAGCGCCCACGTCTCCTTGCTATCCCAACTCCAGTAATTACCCCAGCTCACGTTAGCCCAGATGGCTCCGATGAAGATGCCGAATCCCATCGTTGTGAGGGCAGGGTATAGGAAGATGCGGCTCAGTGCCTGAAGCTCTTCGCCATGAGAGCGCATGCAGATGCCCATGATGCCGCAGATGAAAGTCAAGGATAGCAGTGCATAGCTCATCATGATGATGCTGACATGGATGCTGAGCAGTGGACTGTTCAATACCGGCATCATCTGTCCGATAGCAGGATCCATCTGGTTGATATGGCTTACCAGAAGGAAGAATCCTGAAATCAGGAAGCCGAATACCATCACGATGCGGATGCGCAACTGCATCAGAATACTGATAAGCATCACGAACCAGGCTACAGTTAGCATACTTTCATATCCGTTAGACATAGGTATGTTGCCGCTGATAATCCATCTCAATGCCAATCCGAAGGTTAATGCAAGGAAGGATACGCCAAGCAGGATAGGCAAAGCGATGTTCAATACCTTGATTTCTCTCTTCTTCGTCATGCGATAGATGGTGTAGAAGAGGGCAATGAAGCCCAGTGTGAGGTTTGCCATGAAGAGAATGGTAGCAAAAGGAAAGGCATTATTGATGCGTTCTGCCTTATACTGTGTAGCTGTTGGCAGCGAATTACCGCTACTAACCTCCTGATATTTCTTCATCTTGACGAAGAACTCGTTTACACGGCTCATATTGCCTGCCTTTACATCACCATTCAGCAGAGAGAATACATTCCTGATATAGAGCGCATGCTGGTGCTCCACGGCCTGTGGCAACTTATCCACCGGTGAAAACCAGGTGGTGGTACCCGCCTTGATAAATGAATGATCCTTGGTAGCCTTCACATTCTTGTTGAAGGTGTAAGGAAGAACTTTCAATGAGATACCTTCTCGCAACTCCATGATGATTTGTATCTTGCCATCGATATCGGCGGCTTGCTGATGGAACTTGTCCTGCTGACCATTGTAGTATTCCTGAACATACTGTCCGATAGTATAGCCACCCATCTCACGATTGAAGAAAGTATTGAGCGAAGCATAGTCAGGAAGATTCATCGCTGTTTTCATTTCTCCGCTCTTGATCTTGATGAAAGGCTCGTTTGCCCAAGTATTTCCATAGAATACCCAACCAGAGAGTACCTGTTCTGCAGTCAATCCCTGATAGCTCCTGGCTCCATATATCTTCTTGCAGAAATCGAGGGCAAAGGTCTGTACCGGACAGATGCGGTCGTTGTAGAGAATATGAAGCTCGCCAAACTTCTCTGCAGTTTCCTTTGGCAATACAGCATTTTGGAGATTGCCTGTTGCAGATTCTGCATGCAGTGTCTGTATATTGCCCATGCTGAGGATGAGTGCTGTCATCAAGGCTCCCTTCTTGAGCAAAGGACTCTTCAGTAGTTTGCGATAACCGCCCTTAGGGTCGAAGAGCATCCATACGAGGGAGATGAAGAGCAGCGCATAGCCAGTATAGGTGACTGGTATGCCGTATGGATCGGCATTGATAGCGAGCACGCTTCCCTTGCCGTCTTCATCGTAAGATGACTGATAAAGACGGTAAGAACGGTGGGAATAGATGTTGTTCATCGAAACTTCGCCTTCGCTCTTATCATCTCCGTCTATTACGGTGAATTTTGAAGAATAGTCAGCCACAGCGTTGGTACCATCATGCATCTTCGCTTCAAACTTCTTCAGGCAGAGCGAGAAAGGGAGTTTCTCTTCCTTCATACCCTGCTCTTCATCCTGAGCCATATAAGTATCTGTAGGCTGACCGATGCGCAGATGAATCATGCCCCGTTTAGCCGATATATGTGTGAGCAATGCCCCGGCAAGGATGATGATGAAGGAGAGATGGAGTGCCAATGTAGAAGCGCACTTCACTTTTCTTTTGATGATGTAGAAAGCACCGAGGGCAGCAAGTACTGCCCAGATTAGAATGAACCACCATGCTCCATAGTAGTGGGCATGGGCATAATCCGTGCCCTGGCTTTTTTCCACGATGGTGGCGGCAGCCATGCATACGAGCACAAGAATGTAAAGAATGAATATAATCTTTTTAACCATACTTAGTTGGAACCTTGATAGAATTTCCGTTGCAAAATTACGATATTATTCGGAAACATGCAAGAGTTAATCCGTATATTTGTAGATTCAGATAAAAAAAGCTGCCAAATGCTTTTGATAGCCTGGCAGCTTTTCTTATTTTTGTTTTTTCTTGTAATATCTTATGATTAGATAGAACGCAGGAACTTAACCACTGCATCACGATCGCTCTTCGATGCTTTGTAGAAGTTCATGGCTGCATGATAGGCATGACTCTTCTTGCTGTAGCAGTGCCACATGATTGCCTCTACCTCGTTACGGGCACGGCAGTCGTGCAGGCGATCTTCAGCACCTGTATTCACGTAGCTCAAGCCACGACCCCAAAGTGGAGTGGTGCGGCACCATGATCCATGGATGTCGTTCATCATATAGAGCTTGTGCTGAACGAAGTCAGAATATGGATAGATGGTCTGGTTCTGATAGCGAGGCAACGGCTTGTTGGCGATGTACTTGGATGTTACGTAGTTATCGTCACCGGTCTTCCATGATGGCTTGTGACAATTGGCGCAGCCCCATTCCATGAAGAGTTTTTTACCCTGCTGTACCTGTGGATCATTCAAGTTGCGGGCACGAGGTACTGCAAGTCCACGGTGCCATACCATGAAAGCATAGTAATCATCCATGCTCTGCTCTGACTTGAAGTTATGGATGCTGTTGTCGAATTGGTTGGTATATGGATCCAAAAGAACTCTTACTGCGTTAGCAATACCTTCATCTGTACCATCAGCATAGTAAGGAGAAGTAGGATCTTTCTTAATAGCTGCAATAACATCCTTATTCTGAGACATGGCTGTTGCCCATGGTGTCGTAGTATAAAGCAATGGACGGTCTTCGCGAGTTACATTGGTGATATTCCAAATAGCATTAGCACCAGGACCATCTTGCAAAGAACCACGAGTCAAAGCGTAGGTGTAACGCTTTACTATCTTCTTGTTAAGATCACTAGTGTTAGGGTCAAAAGTGCTACCATCGGCATGGACACCGCCTGTAGCATATTGGGTATGACTGTCAAGTTTGCCATCAGCACTCTTCTTTGCTGCATCACGACCGAATGTGGTATAAAAAGCACCTGCTGCGAAGTCGTTTGCATCTGCATCCCACATGCTTGGGTTGATGTAATCAGATACCTTAAGACCAGCTTTCTTGAAGTAGGCAGCTTCCTCTGCATACTGTGCCTTGATGGCCTCGTTAGGGATGGCATCAATCAAACCTGTACCACCGATACCGATGGTAGATTCCAATCTTACAGCTACTGCACCATTGCCGGTTTCGTATGGAGTAGGACTGGTGTTGAAGGCACTTTTAGGGATAGAAATCTCAGGATAAATCAAATCAAACTTCTCGCCATCAGGGAACTGCATGGCAGGAATCTCTTCTGTTTCCATCTTGTGGACGTGCTCCCAACTCATATTGATTTGGCTCTCATCGATAGGTGGTAAGAATGGAGACTGTGCTTGTGTCTGAGGCATACCTGTAACCTCAGCTACATAGCCACCATCATTGCTGTTGGCACCATCTACAGGATGATAAACTACGAGCAGATAACCATTACCGTTACCATAGCGGGTTTCATACTGTGCCTTGCGCTTGCCATGACCATACTCTGGGTGGCAGTCGAAGCAGGAAGAGCGGACAGAAGCAGGACCCAAGCCCTTGAAGGCACCGGTGTTCCATGAATACTGGCGCTCGAACATCTGCTCGCCGATAAAGAACTGCTTGAAGAGTTCTGGGTCGTTATCTACTGCAGGTGTCTGGTCTGAGTAGCTGCTGGAACCTGTGTTCTCTGTTGTACCCAGTTTACCACCTGGATACCACTCATCTGCAGTAAAGTTACCCACTTCCTTACCTACGTATGCGGCATCTGTTTCCTGAATTTCAACTTTGTTGTCATCGTCAGAACAGCTAGCCATTGTCGTAGCCAAAGCCAGGGCGAACGACATGTAGGCGTAATTCTTAAAATTCTTATTCATAATGTATTTTCTTTGTGATATATTATATTTAACCCAAATGACGTAGCTTCGCTTCTATTGAAGAAAGCAAAGCTACGTTATCCCTTATTCTTGTTGTTTCTTTTGTAATAGATAAATTACTTGGAAACCTTCAATGCGCGGAACCAGGCACCCGCCTTGTTCAACTCGTCATCCAGGGTGTTGATCTTGTCGATGCAAGTCCTTACTTGAGCATGTGCAGGATTATCAACGAAGGCGATACCGCTCTTCTTGGCAGACTCCAATGCAGCGATAGCCTCATCGAGAGCTGTGTTCAATGCGCTGTAGCCACTATAGTTATACTTCTTCATGATAGTCATCAATGAATTAGCAACAGGAGTTGTAGCAGTTACATCACGTGTACCATAGAGAGAGTTCTTGATAGAGTAGATGTTGTCCTGATAGTCGATGAATGAACGCTTGCTGTATGGTGACTCGATGTAGTCTTTAGACTCTTTTTCGCCTTCCTCTGTAATACCACCATGACCGGTAGCAACACGATAAGCCTGGCCGAGTTTCTGGGTGTAAACCTCCTGGCAGATGCTAGAGCAACCACCTACGAATACATTCTCCAAGGTCTCCTGCCATGTTGGGAACCAAGCCTTCTCGCCTGTGGCATTGAGGAGGAACTGACCGTAGCCGATACCTGCAGAAGAAAGGGCACCTGCGCTATCTTCCAGATCTTTAAGACCATCAATCACCCAATTGCAATTGGATGTCAACCAAGAACCGAGGGTTGCATCACCATTCCAACCATACTGGAGGAGTGAAGTCATGTTGTAGATGTCGCCAGCTACAGCGGCAGCAAATGCCAACTCATCGATACCCTTCACAGATGTCATGCCTGCTTCTGTCTCGTTGGCATTCAGCATGGCTGCAGTACGTTCAGCACCATTGCGGAAGAGTACGAACTCCAATCCGTGGAAACCGATTACTGACTCGAAGTGCTCGTGTTCTGTATAGATAAACTGGGCTGGGTTTTCACCCTTGATGCCGGCGATGATGTTCTGATTGTTGAGCGCCTCTACCAGCTGGTCGTGGTCGAGTGGCCATGAGTCGATGTGTGGGTCAATCTCGTTGTTGGCTGCTGCACCATAGAGGAATGCCTCACTGCGCTCCCATTCACGACGAGCGTTCTTGAAAGCCTCGCAGGCAGCAGTGATATCTGCATCGCTCAAGTTGCCAGCCCTGGCGTTGGCGTATGCCTTGTCGCATGCATCCTTCAGAACCTTAGCGTAGTCTCTCAAATCCTTGTAGGTAGGATTGATAATGTCGTTTACATAAGTGTTGGCAACAGCCGATAATTCTGTTGCTGGTACTACGTTACCCTCTGTTACTGGGTCATCATCATCGCTACAAGAAGCGAAACCCAAAGATAAAGTCATTGTTGCTACGAACAAAAATGCCTTCTGGAAAATCTTTTTCATTTTTCTTTGTTTTTTATGTTTGAATATGCTAATTATAATCTATGAAACGGCGCTTCCCCCTGATTTAGAGGAAGAAGCCCTGATAAGCGATGCCGATGTTCACGGCTGGCTCATTGTTGTACTTAGAGTGGAAGATGCGCTGGTTGTACTCAGCCTTCACACAAATCTGTGGGAGAGGGAAGTAGTTGATACCTGCTGCCACAATTTTGCGGTTGGTCCACTTGGCGGTGGTATTGTGAACGGATGAATCGTAATACTCGAAATGACCGAACACATACAGCTTCTGATTGTCTTCGCGGAGCTTGCAAATCTGGGAGAAGACATCATAGCCTGCTTCCACCATGGTAGCGATGGCATGACTGCCGAAGTATTTGCCGCTACCTGATTCGTTTGGCTTAACATTCGCCGTACCTGGATATACGATGCTGGTGATGGCTGTAGCATCGCTTACATAGCCATAATCCACGTTGCCTCTAACCTTCCAGTTGTACTTGTTGTAGGTGAAGTCGAAGGCACCTACATATACATTTCCCTTGATGTTCTTGTGCTGGGTATCCTGTGGGGTGGTGTTTCCCATCGCCTTGCCGTAGTAACCGCTCAATCCGATGCGCAGACCAGGGATGCTGTAGTTATCTACACGGGCAGCTACGGCATATTTGTTGGCTACCTCAAACTCGTATGGACTCTTGGCACCGCCCTGAATCCAGTTGCTGCGACTGAAACGGTAGGCGTTCAAGCCAGCCAGGAACTGTGCCTCATAGCGGAACTTACCGCTCTTTCCCCAGAAACTGATACCGGTCTGGTGCCAGGTGCAGGGCAGAATGGTATTTTCGCCTTCCGGACGATAAACAGTAAAGAAATTCAATGGCTCGTGATAGGCATTGGTAAGACCTACAGGTACAACGATGTGTCCAGCCTTGATGTTAGCCCATCGACCGAATGATTTCTGAATCCAGAACTGTTCGAGTTCTACCTCGCCACCTTTCTCTACCTCTTGTTCATACTCGATGGCCTCCTCTGCCTCGTATTCGATAGACTGTCCGGTACCTCCGTGTTCAAACTCAATCTCAGTACCCATGGTCCATCCCTTTCCGAAGTCGTAACCCAGGTAGATTACTGCATGAGGAATGTCGAAGCGTCCGTGGTCAGGAGCATTCTTGTAAGCAGTGGCGTTAGAGTAGCGTTTGCCTGCGTCGCTGTAGAAGTTGCGGCTCATGGCAACCTCGCCATAACCACCCACGCTGAGGCGCTTGCCGTTTACATGCTGCATCACGCTGTCGGCAGCCACAGTTTGTGCACTTGCCGTTGCCAAACCGGCAACGAGGGCAGCGGACATCAATCCAATTCTTAAACTGTTCATCTTAAATATTTTGAAATTATTGTTATCGTATAATTTTATATAAAAGAAAAGAGCGCGGATGTCTGCTTGCGGTCTCGATACTTTAGAGGCCTAGTATCTCCTTAAAGCCAATCTGACTTGATAAGGAATTACGCAGCTCTGCCGCTCGGGAATGGCAATCATCACCGCGCTCTTTCTCGATTTCGGGTGCAAAGGTACGGTGTTTTAAAAAATCTTGCAATACCTAAAAATCGGTAAACTGGCGCATCCCCATTTCTAGGTATTGCGAGATTCGAAACTTTTTTGTATATTTGCAGCCGAAATAGAAACATTATGAATGTTCTTGATACAAGGATGTTTTCATTTAAGGATAAAGAAAGATGAAAAATCAGAAGATGTATGAAGCTGATGACAAGATGATCAGCATCATTAGAGACAATTATAACATTTTACAGAGCCTCGGCAGCTTCGGCATCAACCTGGGCTTTGGTGATAAAACTGTGCGCGAAGTTTGCGACGAGCAGAATGTGGATACTTATACATTTCTGGCTGTGGTAAACTTTACAATTAATGGTTACAAGGAGTATGACAATGCCGACCGTTTGTCGTTACCGACCCTTTTGCATTATCTCAAGGCATCCCATGTCTATTATATTGATTTCCAGTTGCCTTTCATCCGTAAGGAACTCGTGGAGGCTTTGGATGAAACAGATAATCTGGCACGTCTTATCCTCAAACTTTATGATGATTATGCCCATAGCATAACCAATCACATGCGGTATGAGGAAAAGATGGTATTCCCTTATGTTCAGGCACTTATAGATGGTAATGCCAATGCAAACTTTGATATAGAAACCTTCTCGAAGCACCATGCTCAGGTAGATATGAAGTTAAAGGAGCTCAAGAGTATCATTATCAAGTATTTGCCTTCTGATGGCTTGCATAATAATCAGCTCAGCGCCACTCTTTATGACATTTACAATAATGAGGAATGGCTGAAGCATCATTCTGAGGTGGAGGAAGAAATCTTTATTCCTGCCGTAAGAAATGCAGAGCGTAAACTGAAGCAGAACGATGTGAGTGCCAAGATTTCGAGCATGATTAATCAGACTCCGATGAGCGACGAACAGTTGAGCGATAGAGAAAAAGATGTGATTGTTGCTTTGGTTCAGGGAATGACCAACAAGGAGATTGCTGACCACCTGTTTATCTCTATCAATACGGTCATTACGCATCGCAGAAACATAGCCCGAAAGCTTCAGATTCACTCCCCTGCGGGTCTTACAATTTATGCCATCGTGAACAATTTGGTTGATATTTCTTCTGTAAAACTGTAGTTTTTCTATGGATTGATAGCTTAAATAATGTTATTTTTATATAATGATAGCGCCTTCCTCTCACATGAGGGGAAGGCGCTATCATTATATTTAGGTATGTGATAATTCTGCATCACTATTTATGGTGAAGGCTAGATCATATTGATGTCAACAAAACCATGCATCACAGCATAAATGGTGAGTGAAGATACACTTTTTAATCCTAGTTTTTCCTGTATTTTCTTGCGATGAGTAATCACGGTAGTCAGTCCGATACAGAGTTGGTCGGCAATCTCTTTGTTGATTTTCCCTTGTGCTACCAGAGATAATACCTCTATTTCTCTATCCGACAGAACTTTTTCCTGAGTGACAGGGGGCATGGCAGGGATATGTTCGCCATGAGGATGACCGGAATGCTGCAGGTTGAGAAGCTCTTTTATCAGGTATCCTTCTGGTACATTGACGCAGAGACAATGAAATTCTGCAAGTTGCGAATTGGGATCGTTGCTGGGGGTTAGAACGATCACGTGGCGGTTTCTGTTGCCCTGTGTGAAGAAGTAACGGTGTTCCAGTACAATGTGCATAGATACAAAGCTATGAACAAAGTGGTCTGGATTGTTTGCCTCGTACTGACGGAACGAACCGAAGGTCGAGATTTTCATCATGGGCATCACCGACTCAAGCAGTTGTCTAAGTCCCATTGCGGCGAGTGTATTGCTCTCTACTATTGCCATTTCCGGCATCTGTTTGCCAGCCATGGCTTTCATCATTTCTTCATTCATCTCTGTTTGTTTTACTTCTGCTAGTGAAAGTTGGGTTATACTTATATCTTGTTTTTACAAGAATGGAGTGAGTACCTTTGCTGCAAACCATCCTTTGAATCTTTGCCAGCCCGTACGCCACTCTCTCCAGTTCTTCTCATTGAGTAAGAAACTGTCTTTCTTTTCCCCATCAAAGAGCTGTACCAGTTGTTGTGTAGTGCAAGAATCCACAATCACTGCATTCTCTTCATAGTCCCAGCGCAGGCTTCGGGCATTGAGATTGGCACTGCCCACGGTACAGAACTTGCCGTCTACCATGATAATCTTGGTATGGTGGAAGCCCCGTGTGTACATCCAAACATTGCATCCTGCCTTCATCAGTTTGTGGGCATTATAGAAACCGCAGTCAGGAGTCAGCGGAATATCGCTCTTGGTAGAGAGCATGATTTCTACTTTCACTCCTCTTTTCACAGCATTCTTCAATGCCTTTTTGAGTTTATGACTCAAGGTGAAGTAGGGACTGATAATCTTGATGCTGTCCTGTGCATCATTGATGGCATTCACATAGAAATATCGGATGATATCCTTTGTTATATGAGGCTCACGATTGATGATGCCGACCATCTTTCTGTAGGCTGTTGCTGTCGTATCTGGCTTGAGATTCTCTACCAGATAATCCTTCTTCTTATATCTCCAGAACTCAGTGCTGTGCACATTCTGTCCGCTCACCTTATTCCACATTTTGAGGAATATCTTCTGCAGGGTATTCACCTCGCTTCCGTCGATGCGGCAGTGCATATCGTGCCATTCTCCTACAACCTTCGTACCTTTTATATAATAGTCGGCAACGTTCATACCTCCTGTGTAGGCAATCTGTCCGTCGATGACAACGATTTTACGGTGATCACGGTTGAATATTGCATGTACCCATGGAAACTTCAGGGGCTTATATTCATAAATCTCTATGCCGTTGGCACGGATTTTCTTGAGATGTCTCTTTCGCAGAGGCTTGTTGTTGGAAGAGTTTCCGAAACCATCATATAAGGCTCTCACCTTCACACCCTCCTTGACTTTCTGAGCTAGCAGGTCGAAGAGGAGGGAGGCGATGCTGTCGTTGCGAAAGTTGAAGTATTCCAGGTGTACACTATGTTTAGCCTGTCGGATTGCCTGGAACATATCATCAAACTTTTCCTGACCATTCATCAGTAGGGTTACTGAATTATCGTGAGAAAAGCTGACTCCTTTCCCACGAAGCTGATTTACGATCAGTGAATCGCTGGTCTGTGCGCTGCACAGCGAACAAGACAGCCATAATGTTGCTATTAATAAAAAATATCTCATCTTATCTATAACCGTGTTATCTATAAATCCGTGTAATCTGTGTTATCCGTGCTTAAAAAATTATACCATGCAGGCATAGTGATCTACAATGCCCTTTAAATGATTATCCTTGTCTACAACCAGTACCGTATGCACCTTATACTTGTGCATGATGCGCTGAATCTCCGAAATCTTCGTTTTCGGAGTCACCATTTTTGGAGTGGTGGTCATGATGTCGCTTACAGTCTTGTTGAAGAATTCTGCCTGCCATTTCTCCATGGCGCGTCGGATGTCACCATCGGTAATAAGTCCGATAACGTGGTTGTCTTCATCCAATGAGATACCCAATCCCAGTTTGCCCTTGCTTACGTGGATGATAGCCTCGCCCAGGTGCATTTCCTTAGGAATGATAGGCATATCATCGCTGCGCATCACATCTTCTGCTGTGGTCAGCAGTCGTTTGCCTAATTCTCCACCAGGATGGAACTGTGCAAAGTCACGAGGCTTGAAGTGGCGTACCTGCATCAGGGCGATAGCCAGTGCATCACCCATAGCCAATGCTGCAGTAGTACTGCTGGTAGGGGCGAGGTTCAGTGGACAAGCCTCCTTCTTTACCTTTACGGTGATATGATGGTTGGAGTATTTTGCCAGCAGGGAATCTGGATTTCCGGTGATGGAAATGATAGGAACATTCATGTGGAGTACCATCGGGATGAAACGGAGCAGTTCATCGGTCTGACCGCTGTTACTCAGTGCCAGAACCACATCCTTGTCGGTCATCACACCTAAGTCGCCGTGATAGACATCCAGTGGATTGATGTAGAAGGCTGGTGTGCCTGTAGAGGCAAGTGTAGCGGCAATCTTGGCACCTACGTGTCCACTCTTGCCCACACCTGTAACGATAATCTTGCCTTGGCAATGATACATCATGTCTACAGCTTTCTCAAAGTTGTCGTCCAGATAAGGTATCTGGTCGAGGATGGCCTGCGCCTCGTCTTTAAGAGCCTGTTCGCCATAACCGCGAACAATCTTATCATCTATATTGTTATTTTTATCCGTCATTTCTAAATCATTTGAATTGGCTTTCCTTTCGGACGCCGAACGTTGTTTCTTCGTTCTTCACTTACAGGAGTTCTTCTATAAGTGATTCCAACTTGTTTAATTCCAGCATATTGGCTGCATCGCTCTTGCCCTGGTCTGGGTCTGGATGTACTTCAAAGAAGTAGCCGGTAGCTCCGAAAGCTTTAGCCGCCTTTGCCATTGCTGGAACGAACTTACGGTCGCCTACCGTCTTGCCGTCACCTGCACTCGGGCGCTGAACGCTATGGGTACAGTCCATGATGACATTTGGCACAATCTCCTTCATGTCAGGGATGTTTCTGAAATCTACCACGAGATTGTTATAGCCGAAACAGTTGCCGCGTTCTGTGAGCCAAACTTCCTTGGCACCGCTCTCCAATGCTTTTTCTACAGGATATTTCATATCTCTACCGCTCAGGAACTGTGCCTTCTTGATGTTGACGGTTTTACCAGTCTTGGCTGCAGAAACCAGAAGGTCGGTCTGTCGGCAGAGGAAGGCTGGAATCTGGAGAATATCACAAACTTCGCCTGCTGCTGAAGCCTGATAACTCTCATGAATATCTGTTGTAACCTGAAGGTTGTATTTCTCCCTGATATCTCCCAGCATCTGGAGACCTTTCTCCAGTCCTGGACCACGGAAAGAGTGGATGCTGGTACGGTTGGCTTTATCGAATGAAGCCTTGAATATGATTTTAGTTCCTAACTTCTCGTTGATGCGGACGAGTTCCTGAGCTACTGTTTCCAATAGTTCCATTGACTCGATGACGCAAGGACCTGCTATGAATGTTGCCATATTTTTTTATACTTTATAATTGATAGTTTATAGTTGATAGGGGGCTAACCTGCTATTAACTGTAAACTATAACCTGTTAATTATTAACTTGTTTGATTGTAATCTCACGTTGTGGGAACGGAATCTCGATGTTGTGATCGTTGAGCGTATCGTAGATGCACTCCATAATGGTGGCATCGTCGATGGCTTGGGTAAGCACGTTCACCCATACCACAATTCTGAGTGTGATGCAGCTGTCATCGAAACTTTTCAATAATACCTTCACCCCTTTGTCCTGATAGATACAGTCCAGTTTCATGAGGGCATCAATCAGAATCTGTTTCACTTCCTTCACATTGCTGCCATAAGCAATACCTACCTCCAGAATATCCAGCTCATAACCATGATTCTTGGTCATGTTCTTGTAGTTTTTGGAGAAGAGCTGCGAGTTCTGGAAGGCTATGACCGAACCGTCGGTAGCCTCCAGCATCGTAGAGGTATAACTGATACTGCTCACCTTACCACGGGTGCCGTCACAGATGATATAATCACCCACCTTCACACGGCCCATCATCAGAGAGATGCCGTAGTAGATGTTTTCGAGGATATCCTTTGATGCAAAACCCAGACCGGTTGATAAGCCAGCAAAGATAGCAAGCAGCCATGATTTTCCTACCTGGAACACATTCAGGGCTATCATCAGCCAAATACCCCAGATAATCACCTGCATCACGTTCTTGAACATCACAATCTTTGAAGCAGCCGACGCCGGGTCTGCCTTTCCAAAGTGATGTCGCATGAAATCTACAGAAGTAATATTGAGGTAGTTGAACAGGAAGTATAGGCAAGCTACCTCTGAAATGCTGTAAAGCGATGCTGTGAAGTTGCTGGTCTTGATGTAATCCTTGTTGAATATCTCCCAAGTCGTATCATTCATGTTGAATACATCTGCTGCCCAGTAGATAGAGATGATGAACGAGAGTACACCTGAAATAGGGAGCAATACCTTGTAGATAAAGCGATACAGCCATTTGTCGGTAATCGCCTTGTCTGCCAGTTTTTTACGCTTGGCATATACGCTGAGCCATCCCTCGCAGCAGGTAATGGTAAGCACGCAGGTAAGCTGCATGGTCCACCAGATGATAAGCTGGACGGCAAGCAGTGTGAAACCTGTCCAGGCAAAAATGGTACTTACTCCGAATACGGCAAGCGATATGAATGCGTATGTCTTGTCGGTGCGCAATACCTGATTGTGCTTTCTGCCAATCACATTCCACTGCCAGAGAGCGCAGAGCAGAAGGACTGGTGGAAAGATGAGGTTTACAAGGTCGTTTGGTATCAGGATGATACGGAACACGATAACGATGAAACCTACCAGCATCAATGGCGAATAGATACGGAAGGTATTCTTAATCTTATCGTTGTCTACGCGTAGCAGGATAGATACCAGGATGACGCCAACCAACCAGGAATATTCTACCAGCAGCTGGCTTGCCATAATCACGAAGTTCTGGGTAACCGTCATTCTTACGATACCGAGAATAACTGCGAAGGTTACTACTGTCATAGCCATGATAAGGCATGGACGTTTTGCCATAAAACTTTCCTTTCTGTTCTCGAACATACCATGCTTCATGAGTTGGGTAATTACGATGCGGATGGTAAAGAGATTGAGGAAGATGGAGATGAGACCCCAGAAGATGATGATACCGAAGAGGATGAAGATGATACGTACATCCCATTGTGACATCATGCCCGGTACGGGCTTGTATTTCTCGGTTACAGACGTCTTCGCCTCCTTATAGTTCATGCTGATATTGCGGAGTATACGCAGATAGTTGTCGCCTCCATTATTGAAGATGCTGTTCTGGATATCTTCGTATCTGCGGTTGGCATAGTCGTTGAGTGCCTGTAGCTTACGGTCGGTTCTGTCGTAAGCCTGTACATAGGCTTGCAGCTGTTTCTGTTTCTCTACCAGCTGGCGGCGGATATTGACTGCCAGAGTCAGGTCAACGTTTCGGTTCACCTGTGCTTCTTCGCTGAGAAACATGGTGTTCATGCCGTAGAGATAGTTGATGAGCGAATCGAAACGCGCCACCTCAACATTGTTCTTCTTGATCATCTGGCGGAAAGGAACAGCCTTCGACTTAAACTTCTTAAACTGCTCTGTAGCCTCATGACAGGCATACGTCATGTCGAAAATATACCCGTTGCGTTGTGAATAGAGCATGATGGAGTTCTGGTCAGCCTGTTTCACAATACTGATGAGTTCCTGAATCACCGCCAACTGTTGGGCCTTGGCAGCTTGGTTCTGTCTTTCCAAGTCTATATGATAGTTGGTCAATTCAGTGCGCAGCATATAGAGCGTTGTGTCCAGGTTAGCTTCCTTGAGCACAGCGTTGCTTGGCAGCACGAATGCCATCATCAGCAGCATTATGATGTATAGTCTCTTCTTCATATTTGGTAAATTTGACTGCAAAGTTATTAATAATTCATGAAAAAGCAAAGAGAAAATCGCCTTTTTTGATATATTAGCACCTTTACGTTCGATTTTTAGGGTTATCTTTTGTATTTTTCATATAAATTGATTATATTTGCAACGTCAAAGGATACGTTAATTAATCAGATAAGAATATGAAGATACTCATAGCAGATAGTGGCAGTACCAAGACCGATTGGGCTCTGGTTGATGAACAGGGTAACGTGATGGTTACTTGTAAGACGCAGGGCATCAGTCCGATTCATCAGAGTGATGCCGAGATATTGGATGTATTGTGTAAGGAACTTGTTCTGTCAGAGCAGCCTCAGGCGGTTTTCTTTTATGGCAGTGGAGTAACCGAGGCGATGAAATCTCGCATGAAATCACTCTTGCAGCAGTCTTTTCCCGAAGCCAAGGTTGAGGCTGAAGGTGATATGCTGGGAGCAGCCCGTGCCTTGTTTGGCAAGAAACCGGGTATCGCCTGTATTTTGGGAACCGGTGCCAACAGTTGTCTTTACGATGGAGAGAAGATTGTGATGAACACTCCTCCGTTGGGATATATCCTGGGCGATGAGGGTAGTGGGGCAGTAATCGGCAAACTTTTCCTCAATGGTATCTTCAAGGGCACATTGCCTGTATCACTAAAGAATAAATATCTTGCCTGGTCGGGTTTGGATTATCCTACTATTATTAATAAGGTGTACAGGCAACCGCTTGCCAATCGCTTCCTGGCTTCCATCTGTCCTTTTATCTCAGAACAGATAGCAGAAGGTGAGAAACATGAGAATGGAACCGACGAACTGAATGAAGCCATGTTACTCTATCGCATGATACTGGAGAGTTTCAATCAGTTCTACGCAAAGAATCTCACACCTTATATTAAATATGTCAAGGCGAGCACCGAGGATATAAGTCAGTTGGAGCCTGGCATGAAGGCATGGCATTCATCCTTGGAAGAAGAAATCCCGATACTTGGTTTTGTAGGAAGCATTGCCCATTACTTTGAGTCTCCTTTGAGAAATGTGATGGAGGATGAGTTTCATCTCAAGATTTCCCAGATTTTGAAAGCTCCGATGCCGGGATTGATAAAATATCATGTTAATTAAACTAGTTTAATATAAAGTGTGTGGACGCATATCGGAGAATCTTTCTCTGATGTGCGTCCTTTTTTGTGCAAATATCGTACATCCTAACATAATATACCTATCCTTTTATCAAAAGTATACATTCAGACTATAGTTTTTTCACTATCTTTGCAACATGATAACTTCAAAACCATTAATACATTAAGATTGATATATGAAGAAGATAGTTATGATTATATTGGCTGCCGCTCATTTCGCTTGGGCTGGCGCACAGGTTAAAACAGTGGATGGCCGTATCTCGAAAATGAAACTCACGGCTACCGAATTGGCTCACTATATGGCTCCAGGAGTCAACCTGGGTAATACGATGGAGGCGTGCGACTGGAACGATGTCTTTACCAATCAGGCTGGACTGAAGTCGGAAACTTCATGGCAGAATGATAAAACTTCAGAAAGTTATATCTGGAGTTTGAAGCAGCAGGGGTTCAACAGTCTTCGCATCCCTACATCCTGGGTGGCTGGGCATCTTACGGATAAGGAGAATATGACCATAGATCCTGTCTGGATGAAACGAATCAAGGAAATAGTGAATTATGGTCTCAATGCAGGTCTCTGTGTCATCATCAACGAACACTGGGATGGCGGATGGATGGAGCATGATGCCTTTACCGGTGGGGCGAATGTGGCAGAGCATAAGGAGATGTTCCGGAAGTTGTGGACGAATATTGCAAAGGAATTCAAGGCGTATGACCAGCGGGTTCTCTTTGCTGCCCTCAACGAACCGGGAGTGGGAGGTGCCAGTCCGCAGGTTCAGGGTGAAATGCTGGCTCCCGAAAGCAAGGAGTTTGCCGACCGGCTCCTGGCATACGAACAGGTGTTTATCGATGCCGTCCGTGCTACCGGTGGTAATAATGCTAGCCGTGTGCTCATCGTACAGGCTCCAAAGACCGAGATTGATTTGGCTACCAAGGATTCTTACGACATCACCTGTCTGAAGGATAAGGTGAAGAACCGCCTGATGGCAGAGGTTCATTTCTACGATCCTTATAGATTCACTCTGATGAACAAAGATGCCGATTGGGGCAAGGTGGCTCTTTATTGGAAAGGACATGCGCCTGCCGATGACCAGGGACGAACCATAAACACCATCTGGTATAATAATAAGAATGTGGATGCCTACCAGTATATCACCAATCTGATGATGAAGATGAAACGTAAGTTTGTAGACCAGGGGTATCCGGTAGTCATCGGTGAATATGGTGCCAACCGTAAGGATGCCTCTCTCTTCGGTGGTAATCAGGAGAAGCACAATGAGAGTATAATAGCATGGTATGGTGCTGTGACTGCCGAAATAATGAAGGCAGGACTTATCCCATACGTCTGGGATATCAATGTACAGCCTCTTCCTCACATGACCATCTTCGATAGAAAGAAGCAGGTAGTTTCCGACTCCTATATATTTAAAGGTGTGATGCAGGGAGCAGCCGAAGGGATGGAAGATTACCTGAAAATCTATCCGAAACCTTAGAAAAAAGCAGAAAAAGCAATAATAAATAAGCATAGTTTAGATTTATATGTAGAAAGGGCAAAAAAGTATCATGCTTTTTTGCCCTTATTTAGTATCTTTGCAACCGAAAATGAATCTTTAAACTGTAAACTTAAATAATAAATGAAGAAGATATTTATTTTATTGATGATGGCTTTGGCTACATGCAATATCTCTGCAAAGTCAAACTTTGTGCAGGTGAAGGACGGACATTTTGTTCGCGATGGTAAACCTTATTATTATGTAGGTACCAATTTCTGGTATGGTGCAATCCTCGGTTCAGAAGGACAGGGCGGCAACCGTGAACGTCTCTGTAGGGAACTCGATAAGATGAAGGAGATGGGCATTGATAATCTCCGCATCCTGGTGGGCTCTGATGGAAAGCGAGGAGTGAAGACCAAGGTGGAACCAACGCTGCAGGAAGCACCGGGCGTTTATAACGATACGATTCTTGCCGGTCTCGACTATCTTCTGATGGAGATGGGCAAACGCAAGATGGTAGCCGTGCTCTACCTGAACAACTCCTGGGAATGGAGTGGCGGTTATGGCTATTACCTGGAGCAGGCTGGTTTTGGTAAGGCTCCGCTTCCTAGTATCGACGGCTATTCTGCCTTTATGAACTTCGTTGCCAAATATGCATCCTGCGAAAAGGCGCATCAGCTATTCTATGATTATGTGAGATTCATACTTACGAGAACCAACAGATATACAAAGAAGAAGTATAAGGATGACCCGGCTATCATGTCATGGCAGATAGGTAATGAGCCTCGTGCTTTCAGCAAAGAGCAGTTGCCTGCTTTCGAAAAGTGGCTGGGTGAAACAAGCAAGCTGATCCGTTCGCTCGACAAGAATCATCTGATTTCTATCGGTAGCGAAGGCAAGTGGGGATGTGAAGGTGAACTGAACTGCTGGGAGCGAATCTGTGCCGACAAGAATGTGGATTATTGCAACATTCATCTTTGGCCATACAACTGGAGTTGGGCGAGAAAAGACCATTTGCAGGAAGATTTGGGAATCTCCTGCAAGAACACAAAGGAGTATATTGATGAACATCTTGAGGTATGCGGACGTATCAGGAAGCCATTGGTGATGGAGGAGTTCGGCTATCCTCGTGATGGTTTCTCTTTCTCAACTTCTTCTACAACAGAAGCACGTGATGGATATTATAAGTACGTGTTCAGTCTTGTTGGCGACAATGCTGCATCTGGCGGTTACTTTGCCGGTTGCAACTTCTGGGGATGGGGCGGCTTTGCCAATCCTAAGCATGAGCAGTGGCAGGTAGGTGATGATTACACCGGTGATCCTGCTCAGGAAGCGCAAGGTCTGAACTCCGTTTTCTCTACCGATAAATCTACATTGGATGTAGTAAAGACGCAGGTAGACAGAATGAAGAAGATTGGTAAGTAATGAGTTTGGTGAAATTGTTAATTGTTTTAGAAGGGTGTGTCATCAGTTCATGGTGCACCCTTTTTTTGTTTGACTTTTTATAATAATACTTTTTTCAGATACATCCTGCCCGGAATCAAGTAAGCCTCACTTGAAACGAGGAAACCATAGGAATATTGGCTATAAAAATAGTTTATTTTATACTTTGATAAAATAGTATCGGAATTAGATAACAAAGTATCATTAGTTTTGCTGTTTTTGTTGTACCTTTGCCATCGAAAAGAACCAAGATTTAATTTTGATTCATAAAAACAATTTTTAAACCTATAAATTAATAAAGAGCTTATGAAAAAGTTATTTACTTTAGTAGTTGCTGCATGTGCAAGTCTTAGTGTTAGTGCAGTTGAGAAAGATGTAGTTACGACTCCAATAACCATTGAAGCCACTCAAGGTGATGATGGTCTAAAATGGGCAGAAACTGAAGCTATTGTTCTTAAGGCTTCAGATGTCACAGTGAATGACTTCTTGAAGTTGACCATTACTGATGCAGAGGCAGGTTCTGGTGAACAGAATGTTTTGCAGTTTAAAAAAGCAGATAGTAGTGACATGTATTATGGAAGTACATTTAATCCTACTCCAAACTCTGTTGTCACGATACCAGTTACAAAGGAAATTTTGGCACAGATAACAGGCGAAGGCTTTAAACTCGGTGGTGCGGGTCAGCAGAAGAGTGGCTCTTGGCCTGCAGTACTTGGCAAGAAAATAACTGTTTCTAAAATATCAGTTTTGCCTGCTAGTGATTTTATGACATTGGATTTGTCTTCCGCAGATAAGCCAACAACGGCTGCTTGGAGTGGAGTCACAATTCCAAGTGCTAATTTTAAGTTAGCTAAAGCTGGTGATGTCGTAGTAGTTACGACTACAGCTGAGGATGCAATTAGAAATGAAGGTAATTTCCAGTATAATATGGGTAAACTTCAGTTCAATGGTTGGAATATCCCAATGTTCTTTGTTCAGACTTTGTCGGCAGCTGATATTGAAAATATCAATTCAACCGCAAACCCTCAGTGGTATTATCAGGGTGCAAAGTTCCCTGTTTCTGCTACGGCTATGTTGTATCGTCAGAAAGCTGATTTACCTTCAAACAAAACTGTTATAAATAATGTAGAAGAGACAGCTTTAGGTGTTTGGGAAAATGGTGTTGTTTTGGCAAAGGAGAACTTTGCAAATGTACAAGCAGGTGATGAATTGCATATAGCTATTAAGGATTTTAAAGAGGTGAATAAGGAGGGTGAGTCTTGGACTCGTCGTGGCCAGATTCAGTTGGCTTCAGCTGATGAGAACTGGCCGTCTGTTTCCGGTACTATAGATGTCTTTGATGTATCAGAGGCGGTAGTTGTATTTGATGATAAGATAGTTGCTGCAGCTAAAGAGTTTGGTTTGGTAATTAAGGGTGAGTGCTTGACAGTTGCAGGTGCAAATCTTTATACTAAGGCTGTTCCTACTAGCATCTCTGGCACTGTTGTAGCTCCAAAGGAAAACACTAACGCTCCGATTTATAACCTCGCAGGTCAGAAGGTGAACAAGTCTTACAAGGGAGTTGTTATCCAGAACGGTAAGAAATTTGTTCAGAAATAATAAGGACAACTTTTAAAATAAAGTAAAATAAGGAGGGTGGAGGAATTTCTCTACCCTCTTTTTGTTGCTTTTTCTTTAGAAAACTAGAAAAATGTAAAATGCTATATAAAATCAGCAAAAAAGTATTATGCTTTCTGATATAAAAGTAGTATCTTTGTACCCGAATAACAGAATTACTTCCCTTTATTCTAATGGGTAAACAACTAATTTTAAAATAAATATAAACTTAACAGATAACAATTATTATGAGTCACAACAGATTAAATTCTAAGTGCAAGTCTGTCATAGGCAGACCTCTTGCGCTCTCCTTGATGATGTTGTTGCCATTGACTGCTTCCGCCCAAAGTAAGGTGACAGGTACTGTTACCGATGCTAATGGTGAAACCGTAATTGGTGCGACCGTTAAAATCAAGGGTGTTAATGGTGTGGGTACTGTAACTGACTTGGATGGTAAATTCTCTATCAATGCCAAGCCAGGACAGACTCTTGAAATTTCTTATGTTGGTTATTCCAATAAAACCGCTAAAGTACCTGCTAATGGTAAAATCAGTATTGTGATGACCGAAGACACTCACTCTCTCAACGAGGTAGTTGTTGTAGGTTATGGTACCATGAAACGTTCAGATTTGACAGGTTCTGTATCCAGCATTGATGAAAAGGCTATTAAACAAGGTGTTAATACCAGTATGGAACAAGCCATGCAGGGACGTATAGCCGGTGTTCAGGTAACCCAGAACTCTGGTGCTCCTGGTGGTGGTATCTCTGTGCAGATTCGTGGTATTAACTCTTTTAATGGTAATGAACCTCTTTATGTCATTGATGGTATTCCTGTAAGTGGTAATACCAGCAGTAATACTTCCGTATTGGCAAGTATCAACCCTTCAGATATTACCTCTATTGAGGTTTTGAAGGATGCGTCAGCCACAGCCATCTATGGTTCCCGTGCCTCTAATGGTGTCGTTCTCGTAACTACCAAGCGTGGTCAGGATGGTAAGGCGCAGGTTTCTTATGACGGTTATATCGGTTGGCAGGCTATTCCTAAATACCTTGATGTGATGAACCTCAAGGAGTATGCCGATTTCTATAATGCTCGTCAGGAAGCTCGTGGTTATGGTATACGCGAGGACTTTAAGGATCCTTCACTTTTGACCGATGGTACCAATTGGCAGAAGGAACTCTTCCAGACTGCTTTCATGCAGAATCATGCAGTAAACGTAAGTGGTGGTAATAAGGACATGCATTACTCTCTTTCTGGCGGTTATCTCGACCAGGATGGTGTAGGTATTGGTTCTGGCTTTACACGTGCCAGCTTCCGTGCAAACTTTGATACCAATATTAATAAGTGGGTTCAGGTTGGTTTTAATACTGCCTATTCTAATACAAAACAGACCTTGACATTCTCTGAGAATGATGTCATCAATACTGCTTTGAACCAGTTCCCTGATGTTGCAGCCCGCAACCCTGATGGCAGTTATGGTGTGCCTGAGGCTAACGATTTCAATACTTCATACAGCAACCCAATCTTTGAGGCTAACATGAAGGAAAACCGTACAAACAACTATCAGTTAGATTACAATGTATTCGTTAACATCAAGCCTGTCAAGGGATTGAATATCCGTGTCGAATATGGTGGCAACCGTGGCTGGGGTAACTCTTACTACTTTATTCCAGACTATTCCTATGGTAATATTAAGGTAGAGAGTCAGAGTACACGTACCAAGACCTTGAGTAAATATAGCTCATTCAAGCAGTATGCTACCTATGACTTCGATCCATTCAAGAACAATCATTTCCAGATTATGTTGGGTCATGAGGCTCAATGGGGTACTTGGGAGAGTCTGTCAGGTTCTCGCAAGGGCTATATTTCTGATACCCTTCATTCCTTGAGTGTTGGTGACTCTTCTACAGCAACCAACTCTGGTGATGATGGTACACCATGGGCTATTGAGTCTTACTTCGGTCGTTTGAACTATAATCTCCTGGAGCGTTACCTGTTGACAGCTACTCTGCGTACCGATGGTTCTTCATCCTTCGGTAAGAACAACCGTTGGGGTTGGTTCCCATCTGCAGCTTTGGCTTGGCGTATCACCCAGGAGCCATTTATGAAGGATGTGAAATGGTTGAACAACTGGAAACTCCGTCTTGGATGGGGTCTTGTCGGTAACCAGAGCACAGGTTCTTTTGCTTATGGTGCCACAATGAACAATGTGGCTACCGCATGGGGTACAGGATATTATCCTGCCCGTTTCCCAAATCCTGACTTGAAGTGGGAGAGCACTAACTCATGGAACGTGGGTATGGACTTTGCCTTCCTAGACAACCGTATCGAGTTTATCGTAGATGCTTACTTGAAGAAGACAGACAACCTCTTGATGGAGGCAGCTCTTCCTTCATACGTCATCAATAACGATTGGCAGGGTATGAGTGCTCCTTGGGTGAACACTGGTTCTATCGAGAATAAAGGTATTGAGTTTACCTTGAACACCGTGAATATCAATAAGGGCGATTGGTCTTGGCGCACAGGTGCCACGCTCTCTATCAACCGCAACAAGTTGACTGCCCTCAACAGTGACGATGCCACCATCTCTGGTAAAATCGGTACAGAGACCTTGACTTTGTCAAAGATCGGTGGACCTGTAGGGCGTTTCTATGGATATAATGTAATCGGTATGTACAAGACAGCCGACGACTTCTATCAGAAGAACAGCAAGGGTGAGTTCTTGCTTGATGCTGCTGGCAACAAGGTTCCTACTCCACGTCCTGCCGATGTCGATGGCAACATGTATCCTATTGCCCCTAACAGCATTTGGGTAGGTGATTATATTTTCGAGGATGTCAATGGCGATGGTAAGATTGATAACAACGACCGTACCTTTATTGGTGATCCTAACCCAGACTTTACCTTCGGTTTGAACAACACCATTACATGGAAGAACTTCGACTTTAGCTTCTTCATCAATGGTAGTGTGGGTGGTGACATCTATAACTATGTTCGTCAGGGACATACCAATCCCGAGAAGTATGGAAACATGATGTCGGAAGTAGCCGGTTATGCAAAGGTTGGTTTGATTGACCCTAATGGTTCGGCTACAGATATTAATAATGTATATGTCACCAATCCTGATTTAGCTACAGCACAGCGTATCAGTACTGCGGGTCAGAATCAGAACGACAACAACCGTGTAAGTAGCCGTTTCGTAGAAGATGGATCTTATCTCCGCTTGAAGTCAATCTCTCTGACTTACAACTTCCCTAAGAAGTGGTTGGCTCCATTGCAGATTCAAAGTTTGTCAATCTATGGTAATATTCAGAACTTGTTTACCATCACGGGTTACGACGGCTATGATCCAGAGATTGGTGCCAATGGTCAGAGTGTAATCTTGCAGAATATTGATAACTATCGTTATCCATCACAGAGAATCTACACCTTCGGTCTGAAGTTGGCGTTCTAAGTGCTCTGATTTGATCAATAAACATTTATATATATAAAAATAGGATATAATATGAATACAAAACATATATTTCTGGCTTCTGCCTTGGCAGCTTCTGCGCTTATGACTACCAGTTGTAGCTCAGACTTCCTGGACAAGACTCCTAGCGGCAATTATACAGCGCCAACTTATTATTCTTCGGATGATGCTGTAAGAAAAGGTGTGGAGCCTCTTTATAACAAGGCATGGTTTAACTTTAACCGTCGTGCCTTAATCGGTATGGGATCTTTCCGTGCCAATGATGGATGGAACCCATATGTAAATGCAGAATTTGCTAACTTCAAGGTTACTGCCCTGACAGAGGAACTGGGCCTTGCCTGGTCTGCGCTCTATAATGTTGTGACCATGAGTAATGCAACCCTTTCCAATTTGCAGGAGTATTGTACTGGTAGCGTTACCCCTTCAGTTAAGGAAGCTGCTGAGGGCGAATGCTATCTGATGCGTGGTTGGGCTTACTTCTATCTGCTCCGTGGTTGGGGTGACAACATCCTTTTTGAAGACAACAACAAGTTGGTTCAGAATCCAAACCAGCCATTGAATACAGAGGCTGATGTACTGAAGTTTATCGTCCGCGACTTCCGTAAGGCTGCAGAATTGTTGCCTGAGGCTGGAAGCGGTCATCATCCTTCTAAATATGCAGCTAAGGCAGCCTTGGCTAAGGCTCTCCTGGCACAGAGTGGTTGGGAAGAGGGTTCTACCGTTGATCATCAGCGCAATGAAGAGAATTTGCAAGAGGTAAAGAAACTTTGCGATGAGGTAATCAATAGCGGCCAGTATTCTCTGATGAATAACTATGAGGATCTGTTCAAGGCTCAGAACAATGACAATAGTGAAACCATTCTTGCCATGCGTTGGGCTAGTCCAAATACAGGAGAGTGGGGCGCAATGAATGCCACTTATTCCGATTTGGCATTCCCAGAAGTAACAGATGTGAATGTGTGGGGTGGTAGCTTGTCACCTTCATGCGATATGATTGACTATTACAATGAAGATCCAGCCGATTCTATCCGTCGCAAGGCTACCTGGTTCTCTCCAAATTGCTATTATAGCTATATCAAGAAGGCTGATGGCGGTTATACCTACAAGCACAATTGGATGCAGTGCAAGAAGGGTGTGCTTGGAACTAAGAATGATGTAGAGCCGGCAGCACTTGCTGAGATGGCTTCACCATTGAATACCTATATCCAGCGTTTGGCTGATGTATACCTGATGAAGGCTGAAGCTATTCTCGGTAATAATGAGAGTACCTCTGATCCTGAGGCTTTGGCTGCTTTTGATGCCGTTCATAATCGTGCTCGTGTTGAAGCTGTTCATCCTACAAGCATCACATTGATGGATCTTATCCGTGAGCGTCGCATCGAATTCTGTATGGAGTATTTCAACTGGTGGGATATGGTGACATGGTATCGCTGGAAACCACAGACTATGTTGAACTTCTTCAACCGTCAGCAGCATCGTGCTTTTGAAATACGTGAAAATTCTCTTTATAAAAATTCTAACGGCACATTCTCTTATCGTGTGATTCCACCTGGTACAGGAACCTGGTACATCGCTGATGAGGAGGGACATGTATATTGGAATGACAGATTAACTGTGAGCGAAAGTGATAATACAATCATGGCTTCTGGTGACAAATATTCCTATAATGTCAACGAGCTGGTTGCTAAGTATGTTTCAGATTATCAGCCTGTTGTTCTCTCTGAGAATAATATCTTCATGCCTTATCCTGAGAGTGATGTTATCCAGAATAAGTACTTGAGCATGCCTGCCCAACCTTATGATTTCACCTGGGATGTAGAAAAATAAGAGTAAAGACAATATTTAATAGATAATTATCTTATGAATAAGAATATAATTAAACATAGATTCGGCTTGTTAGCATTGCTTTTGCTGGCAATGTTGTCCATCACCATTACTTCTTGTAAGGATGATGAGGAAGGCTATGGTACTCCTGAGATTACAGGTATCCGTGCTTGTGATCCGGCTAAGGCTGACAGCTTGTTCAGCAAGGCGGGTTGCGGTTCGGTCATTGCTGTAATGGGTCATAATCTCAGTGATGTACGTAATGTATATATCAATGACCAGAATGTAAGTTTCAACTCTACAATGAATACTCCTCACAGTCTCATTGTTACCATTCCTACAGAGGAAAAAGGTTTTAAGTTGACTGCTTTCAACAGCGATTTGAAAGATGAGCTTCGTATCGAGACCTCTCATGGTTCTGCTACCTATCAGTTCAAGGTGTTGGCTCCTGGTCCTATTGCTTCACGTATTGCCGCAGTCTATCCTCGTGAGGCTGGTAATGTGATGAAGGTTTATGGTTACAATCTCGTGGATATCGAGAAGGTATATATCACTGATGTAACAGGCGATGAACTTGATGAACAGGTTTGGGAAGATAATGAGGTTCCTGGCAATCATATTGCTTGTGATTTCAAAATCGAAAAGGCTGATCACGCCATCAATCCTGAAAACCAGGCTTATCGTACAACTTCTATCGTTGATGTAACCGTTCCTGAGGGTGCACCTGAACACGGTGCTCTGGTTTTGCAGTGTGCAGCTGGTACTGTTTATCTTAACTTCAACTACTTGCCAGGCAAACCTGTAATCTATAGCTGTTCTAACGATATGCCAGAGATTGGTGAGACCTTGGTTTTGACAGGTCGTGACTTTACTCAGATTGACCAGATTACTTATGGTAATGTGGTATTGAAGCAGGCTGATGGTGACTATACTGTTGCAGAATCAGAAGACTCTATCTTTATTCCATTCAAGCAAAAACCAGCTGTAGAGGGTAATAATATGGTATTGACTGTAACCAACCCTGCAGGTTCTGCTAGCGTAGACCGTTTCTACGATTATTCAACCATCCTGACCACCTTCGATGGCGATGCAACAGATAATGGTTGGAGTCCAGATGCTTCTTATGTAGATGCTGGTAATGCCGATGGTAAGTATGCTCACATTAATATTGCTACAGAATATCAGCAGTGGTGGGGTACCATGATCTATTTCCGCAAGGATTGGAGTGGTAATTCTTTCTCATTCTCTGATAACATTCCTGCTTCAGCTACGGCTGACGAACTTTATTTCACCATGAATGTTTATGATGCAGGTGATTACAACAATGGTTCTTATTGGGGTTATCTCCGTTATCTGATACAGCCATTGGGCGATGCAGAAAACCAGTATGACAACTTTGGATGGCCTGATGGTGGTTATGACGCTAATCCACAGGTTGGTAAATTCCCTGATGGTCCTGTACTCCAGGATATCAATGGTAAGTTCTACAAGAAAAAGTGGTATCGTGCCGTTGTTCCATTGAGCAAGTTCAATTGCTATGCAGGCAAGGATTTCTCTGCTATCAAGTCTGTTGGTTTGAATCAGTTCCGCATCCAGAGCATCAACCAGAGTACTACTTCTGGTAAGCTTGATGTGAAATTTGATAATATCCGTGTGATTTACATTCCAAAAAAGTAAAAACTGAAAAATTATGAAATTAAAAAATATATTTAGTTTCGCACTCCTCTTCGTTGCAGCTCTCTTCATGAGCTGCAGCGACAGCGATGATAATAATGCTGCCACAGGATTGACCATCACCAATGATGGTGTAACAATAGAGTCTCTCTCTATGCCTTTGGGTGAGTCGTCTGTAATGCTCGGTGTCAATACTGATGCAGAATGGACAGTTTCTGTTCCCGAGGCAGATGCCAGCTGGATCAGTGTGACTCCTCACGAAGGTTACGGATGGAATATTTCTGATTCTACAGCATCCAACTACCGTTCTTATTTCAAGGTAACAACCAAGAAGAATGTAGAAGCTCCACGTACTTCTACTCTTACCATCACAGCAGGTGGTCTGACTAAAGTTATTACCGTAAATCAGGCTGGTATTTCCGGAAATGATGACGGGCATGAGAGTGTATGGGAAATGGTTGAGAATTTTGTTCTCGGTTACAACTTGGGTAACACCATGGAGTCTAATCCTTATGGAAACTGGTGGAAACCAGAGGAGAAGACTGTTGCCGACTGGGAGAAGGCTTGGGGACAGCCACAGGTAACTAAGGAAACTATCCAGACCCTCAAGGCAAAGGGATTCAATGTGCTTCGTTTGCCTGTAACATGGTATCCTCACATTGCCAAGTTCTCTAAGACCTATACCAAGGATGAGGATTATGCTATCGATGCTGCATGGATGGCTCGTGTAAAGGAAATCGTGAAAATGATTAATGATGAGGGTATGTACTGCATTGTTAATATCCAGCACGATGCCGGTGCTAACAATGGTAGCGGTGACCCTAACTCAGCATGGCTCCACGCAGATAATGACTATGAGAATGTAACCAAGATCTATCAGGCTATCTGGAAACAGATTGCTACAGAAATGAAAGATTTTGATGACAAGGTTATCTTCGAATCGTTTAATGAAATTCTGAATGCCAAATCTAGCTGGACTGCACCAGCTGCAGGAGATGTTGCATACGAGACGATCAATAAATTGCAGCAGGATTTTGTCAACGTGGTTCGAGCTACTGGTGGAAACAATGAGTATCGAAATCTTTTGATTTCTAATTATGCAGATACTGGTACTTCTGATGTCGCTGTCAATGCACTGTCTGTTCCTACTGATACTCATCCAAACCATATCTGTGCTACATTCCATAGCTATGATCCTTTCTGGTTCTGTAACGGAAACCGCCATAAAGAGGGTGAAAGTGCTGAAGAAAAGAAGAAGATTGATGAAAACGAGAAGTATTACATCTATGATTTCGGTGATGACCAGAAGGCTGAAATCAAGGCTGTCTTCAATCGTATAGATAAGAAGTGCGGTTCTCTCGGCATTCCTTATTTCTTCGGCGAGTTTGGTGCTATCGGTGATCATCCGGAGATGACGGAGCGTGCTAAGTATGCGGATTATGTCACTTCTTTGTGCAATGAGTATAAGACTGCTGCTTTCTGGTGGATGGGCTTGCTCGACCGCAGTACTAATACATGGCTTGAGGACGAGGCTCCAATTGTTGATACATTGGTGAAGAATCGTGTTAAGTAAATCGTATTTAATTTAATAATAATTGGGTGGAAATATCTGGCGGCGGCTAGATTTTCCACCTTTTTTTTATGCTTTGAAAAGAAAGTGTAATCATTTAGCAAAATAGTACAAGGGTTATAGAAAGAATTGTGTTAACTTTGCAACCGTAAAACTGAATGTTTAACTAACAAGATTAACAACGACAATATGAATCATCGAATTGCAAATGTTTTTAGGTTAATAATTATAAGTGTTCTGATAAGTGTGCTGGGGACTTCAAGCCTCAGCGCACAAATCAGAGGAAACAACATCGTTGTAACGGTAACTCCTGATCATCAGGACTGGAATTATCGGGTAGGCGAGAAGGCTAACTTCACGGTGAATGTGAGAAAGAGCGGTACGCTACTCAATCAGGTGAAGGTAGATTATGAAGCCGGTCCGGCAATGTTTCCGGAGGTGAAGAAAAGTACCACTCTCAAGGACGGAACCATGAAATGGTGCGGCAGTCTGAACAGACCGGGCTTCTACCGCCTCAAGGTTATCGCTCATGTTGATGGCAAGGATTACGAGGGACTTTGCACGGCAGGGTTCTCTCCAGAGAAGATCCAGCCTTTCGCACAGGAACCTAAGGATTTCGATGCTTTCTGGAAGAAGGCACTGGATGAGGCTAGACAGAATGACCTCAATCCTACCAAGGTGCTTCTGCCTGAGCGTTGTACCAAGGATAAGAATGTATATGAAATCAGTTATAACAACAACCGATGGGGCTCTAAGATGTATGGCATCCTGAGTGTACCGGTAAAAGAAGGTAAGTATCCGGCTTTGCTCCGTGTGCCTGGTGCGGGTGTGCGCCCTTATGCCGGCGATACTTATACGGCTCCTGCTGAATGCATCGTACTGGAAATCGGTATTCATGGTGTTCCTGTTACCATGCAGCAGAAGATTTATGATGATCTTGCCAATGGCGAACTGAATGGTTACTGGGATACCAATCTCGAGAATCCTTATCGCAATGCTTACAGACGGGTAGTAACCGGTGCTGTTCGTGGTGTGGATTATATTGCTTCGCTTCCTGAGTGGAACGGGAAGACTATCGGTGTAACGGGTTCTTCACAGGGTGGATTCCTTTCCATCGCTGTGGCAGCTCTCGACAAGCAAATCACTTTCCTGGCTCCTGTTCATGATGCTATGTGTGATTATGAAGCTGAGATTCACGGAGTTGCAGGCGGATGGCCTCACTACTTCTATAAGGAAGACAAGGCGCAGGGGGCTGCATGGAAAGAGCAAAAACTTACAGATTTGGAAAAGGCAAGACTCGAAGGTGCACGCTATTATGATGGCGTCAACTTCGCCCGTCGTATCACCGTTCCTGGCTGGTACAGTTTCGGTTATAATGATGAGGTGGTTCCACCTACTTCTTCTTATGGATTATATAATAGTGTGAAGGCGCCAAAGACCCTGAGTCTGTATCAGATGACCGGTCATTACTGGTATCAGGAGCAGTGGGATGAGTGGCAGGCTTGGATTATTCATCAATTAAAGAAATAGATATATGATAGGAAAAAGAATTTTGATTGGTGCTGCTTGCCTCATGGCGATGCAAGGAGCAATGGCACAGGTTGATGGCGTTACGGGCGCATCAGTCCAGACAGCTAATACTTCCTGCTGCAAGGGTAAAAAGCAATGTTGCAATACTCCGGCAGAGCAACTGAAGGTCAGACTGCAGAAATTACTGAACAAGGGAATCATGCTCGGTCATCAGGATGACCCGATGTATGGTACCACTTGGAAATGGGATGAAGGAAAGAGCGATGTATTCCTCACTACAGGCGATTATCCTGCTGTGATGGGTTTCGATCTTGGAAAAATAGAGTTGGACAGCAAGGAAAACCTCGATGGCGTGTCTTTCGATCGTATGCGAAAGGAAATCATTGCCCAAAATGAGAGAGGAGGCATCGTTACATTGAGCTGGCATCCTTGGAATCCGGTTACTGGCGAGAATGCCTGGGATCCGAAAGGTGATGCTGTAGCTGCTGTCCTGGATGGAGGCGCCCAGCAACAGAAGTTTGATGGCTGGCTCAAGAAGGTTTCCGATTTCATCCTTTCTTTGAAGACAAACGATGGTAAACTGGTTCCTGTCATCTTCCGACCATGGCATGAAATGAATGGCGGATGGTTCTGGTGGGGAGCTAGCAGTTGCACACCTGTACAATATAACCAATTATACGTAAAAACCCTAAATATACTTACTAAAGCAGGGTGCAATAACATCGTTTGGGCTTGGTCACCAAATCTCAGCGACGAGAAGACGGTAGAAAAATTCCTGGAGCGATTCCCGGGAGAAAAGTATGTGGATATGCTGGGTGTTGACGTCTACGAGTTCGACAACAGCGATGCCAACTATCAGCAGAACCTTGCTGCTACGCTCGATGTCCTGATGGAGGCAGCCAAGAAGGTTGGCAAGATTCCTGCCCTCACCGAAACGGGTTGCAGGGGCATCTCCAGCAAGAAGGATTGGTTTACCCAAACCCTTTGGCCTGTACTTCAGAAGTATCAGTTGAGTTATGTACTCTTCTGGCGTAATGCCTGGGACAAACCTCAGGAGGAAGCCTATCTTCCTGGAGTAGGCGATGGTGCCATCGTCGAGGACTTCAAGGCATTCAAGAAGGAAAAGAAAGTTCTCTTTGCCAAAGAGGTTTTAAAGGTTAAATAAATGTTGAATGTTGAATGTTGAATGTTGAATTGGCATTAGTCCAATGTGCATTTTATACTCAACATTCAACATTCAACACTCAACATTAATATAAAATAAAATATGACTACATTTCAAGACAAAGTGAAAGCACTTCGCGCTCATCATGAGGAATTGTTGAGCCGTAAGAATGAACCCGTAGAGTGGGGAAATGGTATCTACGAAAAGTATAAGAACCCAATCCTCACCGCAGAACATACACCATTGGAGTGGCGTTACGACTTCGATGAGAAGAGCAACCCTTATCTCATGCAGCGCATCATGATGAATGCTACCCTCAATTCGGGTGCCATCAAGTGGAATGGTAAGTATCTCCTCGTTGTTCGTGTTGAGGGTGCTGACCGCAAGAGTTTCTTTGCCGTAGCAGAGAGTCCTAATGGTGTTGACAACTTCCGTTTCTGGGATGAGCCTATCACCATGCCGGAGGATGTTGTTCCTGCTACCAACATCTATGATATGCGACTCACAGCTCATGAGGATGGCTATATCTATGGCGTGTTCTGTGCTGAGCGTCATGATGATGATCAGCCTGGCGACCTCAGTGCTGCTACAGCTACAGCAGCCATCGCCCGTACCAAGGACCTGGTAAACTGGGAGCGTCTTCCTGACTTGAAGACCAAGAGCCAGCAGCGCAATGTGGTTCTCCATCCGGAGTTCGTTGATGGCAAGTATGCTTTCTATACCCGTCCACAGGATGGTTTCATCGATACAGGTTCTGGTGGTGGTATCGGTTGGGCTCTTGTTGATGATATCACTCATGCCGAAATCAAGGAAGAGAAGATTATCAATGCCCGTCACTATCATACCATCCAGGAGGTGAAGAACGGTGAGGGGCCTCATCCTATCAAGACTGATAAGGGCTGGTTGCATCTGGCTCACGGTGTTCGTGGCTGTGCCAGTGGTCTCCGCTATGTGCTCTATATGTACATGACTTCTCTTGAGGATCCTACAAAGGTGATTGCAGAACCAGGTGGATATCTCCTCGTACCGGAAGGTCCTGAGTATATCGGTGATGTAATGAACGTAGTCTTTGCCAATGGTTGGATTGCAGATGAGGATGGCAAGGTATTCATCTACTATGCTTCTTCTGATACCCGCATGCATGTGGCAACTTCTACCATCGACCGATTGGTAGACTACTGCATGAATACACCAAAGGATGATTATCGTACTCTGTTCTCTGTAGAGAAGATCAAGGCTTTGGTAGCAAAAAATAAACAGACTTTAAGTAAATAAGTTTCAGGTATTAAGATTGTAGGGATTCGTACTCCTCATCCGTATTATCAGATATAGATGGGGAGCGAATCCCTTTTTTAGTAACATTCAACATTCAACACTCAACACTCAACATTCAACATTAAAAATAAAAACAATGGCTCGTTTAAAAGAAAAAATAGCTTATGCATTGGGTGATGCCGCTGCGGGTGGTATTGTATGGAAGGTGATGTCTATCGCTTTTCCTCTGTTTTTTACAAATGTCTTCGGACTCTCGTTTGCGGATGCGGCAGTACTGATGCTCGTAGCCCGCATGTTCGATGTGGTTACTGATCCGCTGATGGGTACTCTTGCCGACCGTACCCAGAGCCGTTTCGGTACCTATCGTCCTTGGCTCATCTATGGTGCCATTCCTTTCGGATTGATATTCGCCCTCTTGCTCTATACACCAGACTTCGGTCCTGTGGGCAAGCGAATCTATGCTTACGCCCTCTATCTGCTGATGATGGCGGTATATACCATGGTGAATGTGCCTTACGGCTCATTGCTCGGTGTGATGACCGAGGATGATGATGAGAAGAACCAGTTCTCTTCTTTCCGTATGGTGGGTGCTTATGCCATGGGATTCGTCACCCTGCTCTCTTTCCCTTATCTCCAGAAAATGGTAGGTGGAACAGCCGCACATCAGTATGCTGTCATTGGTGCCGTGCTCGGTATTATTGCAGCTGTGATGACATTGGCTTGCGGACTCCTTACCAAGGAACGTCTGAAGCCGAAGCGCGCTGAGAAGTTCTCTTTCCAGCAGTTTGCCGATCTCGTTCACAACAAGGCTTGGCTCTATATGACAGCCATCGCCGTGTGTACCAACTTCTTCAACGGATTCCGCTATGCCGTAGCTGGCTATATGTTTGATTACTGTCTGCATGGCAATGTAACCATCGAGGGACTGATTATCAACTATACCGTTTTTATGGCATTCGGTGAAGTAACCTGTATGATTTTCGGTGGTGTATCTCCTTGGTTCACCCGTCTGGTAGGCAGCAAGCGCATGGCATTCTTCTGGGCTGCAACACTCTGTCTGGTTCTCTCGGTTGTCTTCTTCTTCATCCCGATGAATCCGTCGTATATCTGGGTGATGATAGCCATCGTTATCCTTACCTCTATGGGTATCGGTATCTATTCGCCATTGATGTGGTCAATGTATGCCGATGTAGCCGACTACCATACCGAGCATTTCGGAACATCAGCTACAGGTCTTATCTTCTCTTCCGGTACGATGAGCCAGAAGTTTGGTACCGCCATTTCCGGTTCTCTCATCGCCCTCTTCCTGGGCTGGGCAGGTGCCAACATGATAACAGATAAGATGGGTAATACGATGATCGACCCAGCCAGTGTCACCGACTCTGTGCTTACGATGGTATGGTCATTGTTCTCTCTCTTCCCAGCCGTCATCGCCTTCCTGCTGATGGTGCTTGCCTGGAAGTTCCCTATCCGCAAATAACTGTTTTAACATAACTAATAATCACTATTAAAAATGGAAAAATGGAAAATCTTAAAGAAACGATGCGGGATGTTTTGGAGAACAACATCCTCAGCTATTGGCTAACGAAAGTGAAAGATGAAGAAAACGGTGGCTTTTACGGACGTGTAGACGGTAACGACCAGGTACATCCTGTAGCCGAGAAGGGAGCAGTGATGAATGCCCGTATCCTCTGGGCGTTTTCTGCTGCCTATCGTGTCTTGAAGAAGCCGGAGTATCTTGAGGCTGCCACCCGTGCCAAGGATTATGTGCGCGATTATTTCCTCGACAGGGAATATGGCGGCATCTACTGGAGTGTTGACTATCAGGGTAATCCGCTCGATACCAAGAAGCAGACTTACGCCATCGGCTTTGCTATCTATGGTTTCTCGGAGTATGCCCGTGCAACAGGCGACAAGGAAGCATTGGATATCGCCATCTCTCTGTATCATGACATAGAGAAGCATGCCTTTGATGCCGAGAACAACGGATATATCGAGGCATTGACCCGTGAGTGGACTCCGATTGCAGACATGCGTCTCTCTGATAAGGATGAGAATGGTTCCCGTACGATGAATACCCATCTGCATATCATCGAGCCATATACCAATCTTTATCGTGTATGGAAGACTCCGGAACTGGAGAAGAGCATCCGCAATCTGCTCGATATCTTCACCGATAAGCTTCTGAACAAGGAGACTTATCATCTCGACCTCTTCTTCAATGACGAGTGGGAGGGCAAGCGCAATATCGAGAGCTATGGTCATGATATTGAGGCGTCCTGGCTGCTCCACGAAACCGCTCTTGTTCTGGGCGATAAGGTATTGCTGCATAAGATAGAGCGCATCATCCGTCGTATAGCCGATGCTGCAGATGAAGGCTTACGTCCGGATGGCAGTATGGTTTATGAGCATTGGAAAGATGGAGATAAGTATGATCTCCAGCGCCAGTGGTGGGTGCAGTGCGAGAACATCATCGGACATATCGACCTCTATCAGTATTTCCGTACCGAAGAGAATCTTCTGGTTGCCATCTCCTGCTGGAACTATGTAGCCAAGCATCTGCTGGATGCCAAGAACGGTGAGTGGCACTGGGCTATACTGGAAGATGGTACGGTGAACAAGGAGGATGATAAGGCGGGTTTCTGGAAATGTCCTTACCACAACTCCCGTATGTGTCTCGAACTCATCGAACGTGACTATTAACATACAGATTCCCTGCAAGGCAGGAATAGAATACAAAAATCCAAGCAAATCATATATTTGCTTGGATTTTTTTGTTTATCCCGATTTTTTATTGTACTTTTGCAGCCAATGTAGAATTGAGGGTGGTATCGCATCAAAAATTCAACATTCAACATTTAACATTAAACATTAAAAATAAATGTATATAGCAATAGCAGGAAATATCGGTAGTGGCAAGACAACACTCACCAAGATGCTTTCTAAACATTATGGATGGAAACAGTACTTGGAGCCCGTGGCTGAAAACCCCTATATCGATGACTATTACAAGGATATCTCGCGATGGGCTCTCAATATGGAGGTGTTCTATCTGAAGCAGCGATTCAAGAATCTGCTGGAAATCCAACACAGTAAAGAGACGGTTATCCAGGACCGCACCATCTTTGAGGGTGTTTATGTCTTTGCGGCCAACAACCGGAAGATGGGCAACATGGACCAGCGCGACTACGAGACTTATATGGAGCTCTTCGAGTCGATGATGGAAGTGGTGGAGATGCCTGAACTGATGATATATCTCCGTTCTTCAGTTCCTCACCTCGTGAAGAATATCCAGAAGCGCGGTCGTGATTATGAGCAGAAGATGCCTTTGGATTATCTGGAAGGTATCAACAATCTTTACGAAGATTTCATCATGAACAAGTATAAGGGCAAGGTGCTCATCGTAGAAGTTGATAATCTCGATTTCGAGCACAATCCCAAGCAGTTTGGGGAAATCGTAGATAAGATAGATGCCAAGCTCTTCGGGCTGTTCTCTTAAAGGTAAAAAAGTTAAAAGGTAAAAAAATGCATATAGCAATAGCAGGAAATATAGGTAGCGGCAAGACAACATTAACCAAGATGCTTGCCAAGAGATATGGCTGGAAAGCTAATTTCGAGCCGGTAGATAATAATCCATATCTGGCTGATTATTACAAGGATATGGAACGTTGGTCGTTTAATCTTCAGATTTACTTCCTGAACAAGCGTTTCCATGATGTTGTGGAGATTTCACGTTCAGAGCAGACCATCGTACAGGATAGAACCATCTTTGAGGATGCGCGTATCTTTGCGCCTAATCTTCATGATATCGGTATGATGAGCGACAGGGATTTCAAGAACTATACCGATCTCTTCGATCTGATGATCAGTCTGGTAAAACTCCCAGACCTGATGATATATATCAAGAGCAGCATTCCTACGCTCGTGAAGCATATCGAGAAGCGTGGCCGCGATTTCGAGAAAAGCATCCGCATCGATTACCTCCAGGGCTTGAACAAGCGTTATGAGGATTGGATCAAGGATTATAAAGGCCGCCTCATCATCATCGATGGTGATAATCTGGAGTTTGGAGAGAATCCGGAAGATTTCCGAAAGGTTACTGACCTGATAGATGCTGAGCTCTTCGGCCTGTTTGCTGAAAAGGAGGTTTAAAAGTAAAAAAGTAAAAGGGTAAAAAGAACCTTAACCCCCTTTCGCCCCCCGATCCTAGCAATTCCATCGCTAGTCCCCCAAGTCCTTATTATAAAGGTAAAAAAGTAAAAAAGTAAAAAGGGCAACCCCGCTAGGCGTCAAAGGAGGAACGCCTGGCGGGGTTGCGTTTTATGGTTGTACAGCTAAAAGGTTTATGGTTGTACAGCTAAAAGGTTTATGGTTGTACAACTAAAAGGTTTATGGTTGTACAGCTAAAAGGTTTATGGTTGTACAGCTAAAGGGTTTATGGTTGTACAACTAAAAGGTTTATGGTTGTACAACAAAGGGTTTATAGTTGTACGACTATAAGGGTTGTAGTTGTACGATTAAAAGGTGTTGTCACTAGGCTCGGCAGACCTGCTGACTGCAGTCGGCAGAGCTGCTGAC
>ERZ780128.12-NODE-12-length-103573-cov-8.822949_pt1 | contig 103573 bp, 108 predicted proteins | sample MGYA00511170_ERZ780128 | MGnify/ENA primary metagenome ERZ780128 (study PRJEB29588, sample SAMEA1970465) | human gut metagenome | biome: human gut; feature: human-associated habitat; material: faeces | place: Denmark | collected 2008/2010 ...
GTCCTCCACCTATGATGTAAGCGTAGCATCGAAAAATGCAGTCTGTTCTTGCGAGCGGACTGCATTTTATATTATATATTCGGATGTTCTCTACCAGCCTTTTCTGATGTTGTCTGCAATGGCTGCCACCAGGCGGTCTCTTGCCTCGACGCTTGCCCATCCGATGTGCGGTGTAAAGTGGAATTTCTCGGGATGGCGCGTATGAAGGATCGGATTGTCGAAAGGAATCGGTTCATTGACAAATACATCCAGAGCGGCTCCGCCGATGACATTTTCGTCAATGACTTTTGCCAATGCTGCTTCTTCGATGATTCCGCCACGGCCCATATTGACAATGATGGATGTCGGTTTCATCATCCTGAGTTCCTTTTCCCCTATAAGGCCCGCCGTACGCTCATTGTACGGGGCATGGATGGAGATTACGTCTGAGGTGCGCATCAGTTCGTCCAACGGAATGCACGGATATTTAGTGCAGTGTCCGGTCCCGGATGTCGAGTAATATACGACCTTCATGCCGAATGCCTCCGCGACTTCTGCCACACGGCTTCCGATTGTTCCCATGCCGATGATTCCGATCTGTTTGCCGTAAACTTCTATGAACGGTTTGATGACATTGGTAAACATGCCGCTTGAGGAGTATCCTCCTGATTTCACTGCGTCATCGAAGTACGGGCCGTTGCCAAGCAGTGACAGGATATGCATAAATGTCTGCTGGACAACCGGTTCTGTCGAGTATCCGGCCACGTTTCTAACTATAATGCCGCGTTTTTCGCAGGCTTTCACATCAATGTTGTTTATTCCGGTTCCGGCTTCGCATACCAGTTTCACATTCGGAGCGACACCAAGAAGCTCTTCTGTAACTTTCACTTTATTGACCACAAGCACCTCGCAGTCTTTCACCCGCTCCTTTGCTTCTTCCGGGCTGGATGTCGGCCACGCCGTAAGATCGCCGCACGCCGCTATCGGCGACAGTGATGTTTCTCCGACTGTCGCTGCATCTAGGAATGTTATTTTCATCGTATCAATGTTATTGTTTATATACAATTATGCCATGGAGACTCATCTTAGGCCGACAATTCAGCCCACGATGCCATCCACGGCACAATGATACGAATTGTTTTTGGATTGGCAAAGGTTTTCGCCCTCTCCTTGGCCGCAAAACCGGACCGGCAGGGGCCTTCGGAGCGGTACGCCCCGTTGGGGCTATCCTTCCCACCGCTACCGCGGCGGGCCCCTCCCATTCGCGAAGCCATGGGCGGCTACGCCGCTCCGAAGGCCCCTGCCGGCCAGTCATGTTTGGATGGCGAATATTTCAATGCCTGGCCATGCCAATATGACATTGACCTGAACCAAATAAATGACAAATGATACCTAGGCAAATTACGATGTCACTCGACAGACAGAACCGCGCTTACAAGACATGTCAACACGGAAAAGCTGAGTTGTTTAGCTCGTATGGGCAAGAGCCCTTTGATTTTCGACCCTCTTGGCAACGGCAGTCCAGTGTTACACATTGACAATCAGAAAGTTAGCCAACTCAATGAATGTCAAGAGGCTGGTTCGTAAGGGGGTCTTGGCATGAGCATTCGGACGGCCTATACATATAATATATTGACACACAATAAATTATAGACGAAAAAAAAACAAAACCAACAAATGTCAAGAGGGTCGAAAACTATACACATACTTAAAAATCGATCATGATTCTGCAACAACATAGTAACATGAAAGAAATAAGTTGACTCAGATTAAGAGAAGATTTTCGAGGATAGATATGTTTTCGAAGATGGAGTGTGCCGGTGGCACATGACTGATGAGAAAACAGATATAGACCGAAAAGATTCCTTAAGATGATGCAAGTTATTTTTTGAAGGTTACATAATATAACAGGAGCCGCCCCGAAATCCGGGACGGCTCCAATTGTATCGTCAGGCTTGTATGCCTGAAGGAATTATCTTACTTGCTCTGTGCGATAGCAGCCTGCGCAGCTGCGAGGCGGGCGATAGGCACACGGAACGGTGAGCAAGAAACGTAGTCAATACCGATCTTGTTGAAGAACTTGATTGAATCAGGATCTCCACCATGTTCTCCGCAGACACCGCACTTGAGTTCCGGTCTCTTAGAGCGTCCGCTCTGGATACCGTACTCAACGAGCTTGCCGACACCCTTGGTATCGATGGTCTTGAACGGATCAGCATCCAGGAGTTTGTTTCCAAGGTATTCACCCATGAATGTTCCGACATCATCACGAGAGAAGCCGAAGGTCATCTGGGTAAGGTCGTTGGTACCGAATGAGAAGAACTGGGCTGTACGTGCCATTCTGTCACCGGTAAGGGCAGCACGAGGAATCTCGATCATAGTACCGAACTGGTAGTGGATTGTGGTGCTGTACTTGCCCTCAACCTCAGCTTTCACTCTGTCGCAGATAGCCTTCTGGAAGCTGAGCTCACGAGCTGAAATGGTTACAGGAATCATGATCTCAGGAACCGGGTGCAAACCCTCCTGCTGGAGTTCGGCGGCAGCTGTAAAGATTGCCCTGTACTCAACCTCGGCGATGAGAGGGAATGACACATGGAGACGTACTCCACGGTGACCCATCATAGGGTTCACCTCGTGCAACGACTCGCCACGCTTCTCGATTTCCTCAACAGAGACACCGAGTTCCCTTGCAACCTCAGCCTTCTTCTCCTCAGTTCTAGGAACGAACTCGTGGAGAGGCGGGTCGAGCAGACGGAATACAACCGGCTTGCCATCCATGATTCTGAGTGTGCTCTTCACTGAAGCCATGATGAACGGCTCAAGTTCTGTAAGAGCAGCCTTTCTCTCTTCGTCGGTATCGCAAAGAATCATCTTGCGGAGTTTTGCGAGAGGTGTCTCTGAATTCTTTCCGTAGAACATGTGCTCGAGACGGAAAAGACCGATACCTTCAGCACCGAATGAGAGAGCCTTCATTGCATCCTCAGGGGTATCAGCATTGGTACGGATACCGAGCTTGCGGAACTTGTCTGCGAGAGCCATGAACTTCACGAACAGAGGATTCTCTGATGCGTCCATTGTCTCGATCTTCGCGTTATATACGAGACCTTTAGTTCCGTTGAGACTGAACCAGTCGCCCTCTTTGAACTTCGCATCGTGTCCTGCGAAAGTCACAACCTTGTTCTCGAGGTCAATGTGCATTGCATCGCAACCTACGATACAGCACTTGCCCCATCCGCGGGCTACAAGAGCAGCATGTGATGTCATACCGCCACGGACGGTAAGAATACCTGCTGCAGCACGCATACCCTCGATATCCTCAGGAGAAGTCTCCTCACGGACCAGAATAACCTTTCTGCCTTCCTCAGCAGCACGTACAGCATCCTCAGGAGAGAATACCAGTGTACCTACCGCTCCACCTGGAGATGCAGGAAGTCCCTGAGCCATAACCTTTGCCTTCTTCTCTGAAGCAGGGTCAAGGATAGGGTGGAGAATCTCGTCGAGCTGTGCAGGAGAAACGCGCATAACTGCGGTCTTCTCGTCGATCATACCTTCCTCGAGCATATCGATAGCCATCTGGAGTGCTGCAAGACCGGTTCGCTTGCCGATACGGCACTGGAGCATCCAGAGGTGACCTTCCTGAATGGTGAACTCGATGTCCTGCATATCGTGGAAATGCTCCTCGAGTCTTGTCCTGATATCGTCAAGCTCTGCATAAACCTCAGGCATAGCCTTCTCGAGAGACTGCAGATCTTTATTTTTCTCTGTCTTGGTAGCCTCGTTAAGAGGATTTGGAGTACGGATACCTGCTACGACGTCCTCGCCCTGAGCGTTGATAAGCCACTCACCATAGAACTTGTTGTCACCGTTTGCAGGGTTACGTGAGAATGCAACACCTGTAGCAGATGTGTTGCCCATATTACCGAACACCATTGACTGCACATTGACAGCTGTTCCCCAATCATCCGGAATCTTTTCAATCTTTCTGTATGTGATCGCGCGTTTTCCGTTCCATGACTTGAACACGCCGCCGATTGAGCCCCAGAGCTGCTCTCTTGCAGTATCAGGGAAATCCACGCCGAGAACTTCCTTCACTTTTGCCTTGAATCTGTCGCAAAGTTCCTTAAGTTCATCAGCCGTAATTTCGGTATCTGAAGTATATCCTTTCTCAGCCTTGAGATCTGACATCATTCTGTCAAGCTGCTGGCGGATACCTTTGCCGTCCTCAGGCTCTATGCCTTCTGCCTTCTCCATAACGACATCAGAGTACATCATGATGAGACGACGGTATGCGTCATATACGAAACGAGGATTGCCTGTCTTCTTGATCATTCCAGGAAGTGTAGCAGAGCAGAGACCGATATTGAGGATGGTATCCATCATACCAGGCATTGAACTTCTTGCGCCTGAACGGCAGCTTACGAGAAGCGGGTCGTTCGGGTCACCGAATTTCTTGCCCATGAGTTTCTCTGTAGCTTCGAGTGCCTCGGCAACTTCCTGCTTGAGTGCGTCCGAGTAACCTCCGCCAAGAGCGTAATACTCAGCACAGCACTCTGTTGTAATGGTAAATCCTGCCGGAACAGGCATTCCGAGAAGGTTCATCTCGGCAAGGTTAGCGCCCTTTCCTCCGAGGAGTTCGCGCATGGTACCGTTTCCCTCAGCTGTCTTGCCTCCGAAACGATAAACCCTTTTCTTATTTTCTAGCATATTGTAAATATAGGTTTTGATTTTTCAAAAATTCTCATTGAAAAAACGTTCGCCGTGTCTCTATCACGGCATCACACTGAACAAGAGCGCGAATTTAATCATTTTATAGCAGTTTCGCAAATATGGACAACATCATTTCTTTTTGTGTCCGTTCTCGAACAACTCCAGAGAGTTGATGAGATTCTGCCAGATACTGTAAAGCCCACCTGCGACAGAGGTGACAGGAGTCAGATACGAGTAGCCGAGCCATATGAGGAAGCCCGAATTCTTCTGGCCGAGCGCCTGGCCCGCAGTTATAGCATCTGACATTGACACTTCCTCATCTTTCGCAAGCATACGCCCCGTGGCACGCCCCACCGCAAACTGTATAAGGGTGCAGGCCAATGACACCAGAGCGATAAGTATGGCGCCCCAGACCGATATCCGGCTGGTGACCAATGCCCTAGTAGCCAGATAAATGGCAAAGGTCAATGCCCCTCCCCACACATAGAAAGCCCAGTCGGCATACCTCATGAGCCACCTCTGAAGCGGACGTACAGTATATCTTATTAGCCATGCCACCAGCAGAGGCATCACCAGCAGAGGGAAAATCTTCATGCATATTGCTGAAAAGCTCCTGAAGAAAGTCGCATCAGGAGACGAATTGAAAAGCGGTATCACCAACGGAATTATGAACGCCGCGGCAACATTGATAAGAACCACATAAGAGACCGTATCGGAGAGGCTTCCGCCAAGCTTATTGGTAATCACCCCAGCAGCGGCCGCTGTAGGACAGACGAAGCAGAGCATCGCACATTCTGCCAGAATCTTCCCGGTTCCGTCAGGAAGGATTACCGCCACCCAGGCAAATACGACAAACAGCACGACCTGGATTACAAGGGCGACAAAATGCCACTTGCGGAACCTCAGGTCATGCGGAGAGATCTTGTTGAACTGAAGGAAAAGCATGATAGCCATCAGTACCGGCTGGATATTCTTGGCAAATACAGAAAAGCCGGGTTCCACGTTCTCAGCCAACGCAGGAACAAGATAAAGAATCATGTAAGACACTATCCCCAACACGATGGCAATAGGAAGCATCCAATCTTTAAAGAATTTCAACATTATGATTTACAACAACTTGGAAGCAATATCAGACAATTCACTGCGCTCCCCTTTCTTCAGGAAGACATGTTCAAAGAGTTTCTGCCCGGCCATCTTCTCTCCAAGATGCGTAAGACCATTGGACCACTGGTCCAGATATGGTTGGTCAATCTGGAAAATATCTCCGGTGAAGACCATCTTGGTTCCCTCTCCCGCACGTGTTATAATAGTCTTGATTTCATGCGGAGTCAGGTTCTGGGCCTCGTCAATGATAAAGAACGCCTTGCCGAGACTGCGTCCCCTGATATAGGCCAGAGGAGTGATAAGCAGTTTCTCGTCCTTCAGTAGCCCCTCGATATGCTGGTACTCCCTGCTGCTTGGACGGTACAACGCCTTGATGACATTGAGATTGTCCATCAGCGGCTGGAGAAACGGGCTCATCTTGTTCTTCTGGTCGCCCGGCAGGAAACCGATGTCCTGATTACCGAGAATCACGGTCGGACGAGAGAGGATTATCTGGTCGAATTCCTTCTCAAGTTCCAGAGCCGAGGCCAATGCCAGCAGAGTCTTTCCTGTTCCGGCCCCGCCTGTCAATGACACGAGCTGGATCTTCCTGTTCAGACATGCGTCAAGCGCAAACTTCTGTTCGTCATTCCTCGGCTTGATTCCGCAGGCCTCACGTTTGCGGACCAGCATAATCTTGTCCATGTCGGCATCATACCTCGCGCAGACAATCTCTCCGTCGTGGCTGTTCCACTTGAACTTATACAGCTGATTGGCCGAAGGACGGGCCTTGGACACTGCCCTCCAGTCGATTACATTGTCCTTACCATAAGCCAGTTCCTGCATCACATCATCAGGGAGACTGTCAACGAACTGAACCTCCTTCTGGGAGAACTCCACCTTATCTTCCTCCACACGGTCTGTCAGATAGTCCTGTGCGACCATCCCGGCAGCCTTGGCCTTCATGCGGAGATTGATATCCTTGGTAACAAGAGCCACGAAACGGTCAGGATTATTGTCCCTCACCCATATAGCCGTAGCAAGAATCCTATGGTCCTGGATATCATCATGGAACAAGTCCTTCATACTGTCAGGGAAAGGATGGTTCGGTTCAATCTTGATATTTCCCAATCCCTTTCCGATCGGGACACCCGACTTGCCGAACATCTTCCCTTCGGTAAGCCTGTCAATGTCACGCATGAATCCTCTGGCATTGAAACTCAGCGCATCCGTACCCTTCTTGAACTTGTCAAGTTCTTCGAGAACCGCAATAGGTATGACAATGTCATTGTCCTGAAACTTTCTTATCGCCTTGTAGTCATGCAGGACGATGTTCGTATCAAGCACGAATATCTTCGGTCGTTTAGGGCCGTTTCCCCGGCTGGGGACATTAGCATATTTCTCAACCATAGTCATCAGTATTTCAACATGTTATCATAATATGTCAATTCAAGTCCCGCAGCGCGCAGAACCAGAGTAAGTCAATCTTCGCCCTCCGGCGCGGCATCTCCCTGGCCCATAAGCGCATGTATGATTCCGGCAATCCCGCCGCTGCCGGTCCTGGTTATCCTCAGACCGGCCTTTCCCGGATGTCCCATAGGGTAATAGGCAACATCCTGAAGCAGCATCTCCGCATCCACATAATCGAAATCAACGTCGCGGATTTCTATCACCACTCCCGGAACTTCTCCGAAAAGCACTTTCACCATATCGGTTTCCCCGTAAGACTGCATAAGTCCGGAGAGGTCCGCATCAATGCCGGCAGACCCGGAAGAATCGCGAGAGGCCATTCTGTCGAGTGCACATATCAGACCGCCATGTCCTGTTGCGGTACCTGACACCACGACCCCGTCTTCCACAAACTCCCTCACGACCTCGAAACAGTCCAAGAAATAATCCGAATCCATAACCTCGGGAGCCTTTCCGCCCGCCAAGCCTTCTTTCTCGGCCAGCAGAGACCCGCCAAGCCTGAATTTACACGTATCGAAAGGTATGTATATCAGCCAGTTGCCCGCACTGTCAGACACATGCACCTGGCATTTTCTGCTCTTTCCCAAAACAGGAGACTCTGTACGGAAAGGGAACTCGCAGAAAGGAACCGGCGGATTCATTTCAGGAGTATTGAGAATCTGCCTGTCGATGGTCTCGGCGATGTCAGCCGGTTCGACATCCTCATCCGGCACAATCGCATTGACATTATCCGCTACGACATTCACCTTGATTCTCCGGCTTCCGGCCTTTTCCGAGTATGCGTATGAACCGATCCGCACCCCGAGCATGTCAAGATATCCGCAAGTAGCCTCGACCGACCTGTAAAAAGCCGCCATATTGCCGACCGGAGCGGAATCCCACACCCACTCGACCGAAAGAATGAGGTCCCCGAGCCTGAAATGACCCGACTTCCAGATGATTTCTGTCAATGCCAATGCAATTTCCGCCCTGGTAGATTCTTCAGGGCAGAACAGAGGTATATTTCTCGCCTGTCTTGTCGCAGGTGATACCAGTTTCAGATAATCTTCTGTCTTCGCGGAATCAAACTCTTTGCCGTCCGGAGCAGGATCCACGCTTTCATCCACAATCGGCTCCGCCTGACAGGTTCCGGAGGGCACTTCCCTTCCCGAAGCCTCTTCCAAAATCTGTCTGGGTGTCAAGTCCATTCTGACGCCATCAATTATGTATTCCGAATCCAGTGCAGAAACAAATCCACTCATATCTGACATTTTCCCGATATTTTTTCAAAAATAGGAAATTCTCCCCGCATTGTCAAGCGGGAATTCGTTAACTTCGCGGAATAAACAGTTATAATCAATGAGAAAAATCGAGGTTTGCTGCACCTCTGCAGAGGATGTCAGAGAGGCAATTCATGGAGGCGCGATACGCGTTGAACTTTGTTCAGCAATCAGTTGCGGAGGGGTAACGCCAAGTCACGGACTGATTTCCGAAGTCGTCGCTGCGGCGGCCGGAAAGATACGGATCAATGTCCTCATACGTCCGCGTGAAGGCACTTTCTGCTACTGCGAATCCGAGGTCAGGACAATGGTTTCAGATATAGAATTCTGCCGGGAAGCCGGCGTGGACGGAGTCGTCATAGGGGCATTGACACCGGAAGGTGACATTGACATTGGCATATGCCGGAGGTTGGTTGCGGCAGCGGGAAACATGAGCGTCACTTTCCACAGGGCGTTCGACGTGTGCAGGAATCCAAGGCAGGCGCTGGAACAGGTCATAGGACTCGGTTGCGACAGGCTTCTCACCTCAGGGCAGCAGCCAAAGGCTCTTGCCGGAGCGAAACTTCTGGCAAATCTGGTAGAACTGGCCGGCGGACGAATTATTGTCATGCCGGGATCCGGGATCAATCCGGGCAACATCGCTGAAATCGAACGCATTACAAAGGCTTCCGAGTTTCATTCTACAGCGAGGGCGTCAGTTCCGGACCCGGACAGGCATCATGTGCCGGCACTTGGTTTCGACGAGTCTTCAGACACTGGGGTCATTCTCCGCACGACACGGGAGGTAGTGAAGGCGCTTGTAAGAAACCGTCTTGAAATGATTGAATAGTTGTTTGAGTGGAAACACCTTCCGTGAATTATTTCAAACAGTTTCCAAATCCCGCATAAAAGACTCTTTCCTTGCTGCCACACCCTCCCAGAGGCATGTCAGCAAGGAAAGAAAACACGAACCAATTATTAAGTAAACCTTATTACTTTCTTACTTCTTCAAAAGGGTTTTCCGGAACACCGGTCCAGCGGTAAAGCACAGCATCACAGCTCTGCTCGCCTGTGGCCTTGTTTTTTGCATTCCTGGAAATATACCATAGTCCGTCTCCAAGAGGATTCAGGCCGGTGCTTCCCCATTTGAAACGCCATCCGCGGATTCCCGTAGCGGGGTCTTCGACACCGAGATTGTCATTGAGCTTCAGCTGTGTCGCCGATGCGAAATAAGGCACGCCGGCAAGAGCAGCCTTGAAAGGCTTCTGGTCGATGCTGAAGGCATAAAGGTCATAGTTCGGATATTCCGGTTTCTTGCCCTTGTAAACAGCCATGAAGAAATTGCCGGTGGACTCGTCATATGCCAGATTCTGGACTCCCCAGTTGGTATTGCCAGTATAGACGAAGTATTTTGCGGCAGGTTTCTTCGGACCTGAAACATGGATCTGACCGAAAACGACAGGCTTTGCCCATTTGGCAAGACTTGCGAGGTCGTATTTCAGAATGACCTGGTAGTCATTGTCCTTTCTGGCGAGGTCGCCGTAAATGCCGTAAGCCACATAGAGATAGAGTTTCCTGGCATCCGAGAACTTTGTCGCTCCGCCGCCTACTGCCGGTGCTATGGCCACGCCGTCGATCCCGGAACAGCCGAATCTGTGTTCCAGCTCCGTTCCTCCGACATTGACCTTGGCATCATAATCCGCGCAAGCGTCACGGACGCAGACCGTCTTAAGGATTTCTCCGTCCTCAGGGTCTGCGCCGATTTTATCCAACTTGTCAACGTCGATGATGGCGATATAGAACACAGACTGCTTCACCACATCTACTGAGAGGACTTTGGCGATTCCCTGCCCGATGATGTCATCCTTGCACTCCAGCGACGCATAGACTTTCCTATCCTTCGGGTCGAAGGTCATGGCTCCGAGATGCCCCTGGATTCTGTCAATGGAAGCAAGTATGTTGCCCTGCATGTCCACTTTCAGGAACCTGCTGGTGAATGACATGTACATGCAGTCAGCCTCGGCGTCATAAGCGATACCTTGGACATGCTGCTTCTGTCCTCCGACAAAGACATGCCCGGGAAGATTGTCGCCCGCATAAGCCGGAACCGCCGGCATTGACAATAGTGCGGCCGCCAGTGCAAAAGCACCGGCAAGCCTCTTGAAAATATCAAACACCCGTTTCATCAGCACTCGTAATGACCGTCCTTACCGAAAAGATACTCCTCGACCTCGTCCATCAGACCTGCCCTGTAGATAAGGTCAATGCCAGTGAACCTGTTTCTCATGAAAGGTATCGCACGGAATGTAGAGCGGAGTTTCTCGCGGCTCACGCCAATCATCTCAGGCTCATAAGGAGCGCCTACGCGTCTGAGGCAGTCGTGGACCTCATCGAACGGAATGATCTGGTTTCGGATTTTCTCACGGAGCTCAGGCCATGTGTTCTTGATGATTTCCAGTTCCTTGCGGATGCCTTCCCGGTCAATGTACTTTCCCTTGCTCTCCACGAGACCCCTTGCAAGGTGTCCTGGTTTGCCTTCGAATGTGACACGGATTCTATGCTCCATTTCATCCCACTCAGGCCACTCGGCAACAGCCTTGTCGATATCCATTGCTCCAAGATCCTTGCTTATGAGATATTCCAAACATGCAGTGGAAATGAGGGTTCCGATGGAAACCTTGAATCCGTGTGAAACATGCTTGCCCTCATAGCAGAGGCCTTCCATGTCCCAGTAGTGGCTAAACTGATGGTCAGTTCCTGATGCAGGACGGCTTGAAGACATGGCCTGCATAGCGAAACCGCTCATAATCAGACCGTCAGCAAGCTTGCCTGTAGCCTCCACGTCACCAGCTGCGACAGCGTCAGGGTCTGACAATGCATCGCGGAGATTCTTCTGGACAAGTGAGAATGCGAACTCGTCGATCTTCTCGCTGCCGACAGCGTCTGCAATAATCCAGTCAGCGCCTGCGGGAATCTTAGCCATAAGGTCACCATAACCTGAGGCCGACATTCCCTCCGGAGCTGCTGCCGAGATGGCAGGGTCGAGAACCATGCCGAGAGGTGCAGGGCAGTCGAATGTCTGTTTGTTACCTTCGAATGTAATGGAAGCGCCATAGGCGGTGTAGCCATCCATTGAAGCAGCTGTACCTACGATGATATAGCGACGTCCGAGATGGCTTGACACGAGCTTGGTAAGGTCATTGATGACACCTGAACCCACTGCAACTGCGATGACGTCACGCTCCTTGAGGTAAGCCTCGAGCTGTTCTATGTATTTCCACTCCGCGAAGAGTTCCGGATCAGTGAAGATGAACGGCTGTTCAGTCTCAACTCCCGCATTTCTCAGATATGTGTCGACTGCCTCACCTGCGACCCTATAGGTATTGTTGTCTGCTACTACGATAGCCTTCTTTCCCGGAAAAAGTCTGCTGAACATTGCAGGGACCTTCTCCATCGCTCCGGCACCGAATTCAAGAGCCTTTGTGTCTCTGGCTCTTTCCAATGCCATTTCAATTTCTGTCATAATTATTTTGTTTTGTTTTTACCGGCCGGGAACTAGAACTTGTCCGGATAGTCCTCGACCTTGTTTGTAGTGATATAATCCTGTTCGAAGGTCTTGCCGAAACGGTCCGTGGCAACGACCTTGACAGCAGCGGAAGGATTCTTCAATGTATAGTGATACATGTGCGAGTTTCCTGTCCTGTCGTAATTGGAGCCTCTTCCCTGTACGCCGCAATGGTAGCCTGATGCCCATGCGTCACGGCATTTGCCCTTGGTTTCGTTTCCGAAGAGTTCCATAGTGCCTGTGGCGGTACCGTTCTCATAAACCGTCAGTTTCCATGCGCTGTCCGCATTCCAGACATTGGCGACAAGGTCCTTGTCCGTATTGTAGTAGAACTGATAAGACGGCTTGTATCCCTCGAAGAACACGTCCTGACCCTTGTAGAGACGGAGCTGGAAGTTGTCATCCTCACCCGTAGCCTTGTAAGTCCAGTCTGTAATCTTATTGCCTTCGACCTTATAGACTGCATAGCCATTAGGTGTACCGTCGGTATTGATGGTCGAGTGCCACCATGCACCGCAGGCTGCGCCGTGAACATGCTCGTAATGGTCTGAGTATTCGTCATTCTCCGCATAGTGTGTATGGCCTGACATCACATGTACAGATGAATATTCCCTGAGAAGATCGAGAACAGCCTGCACATTCTGGTTCGTGCTTGCACGAAGAGGAACATGTACGCAGAAGATAATCATCCTATCTTTAGGGACATTGGCAAGGTCCTGCCTGAGCCACTCTACCTGATCATCCCGGAAACCAAGTGAATAATCGTCATGGTTAGGGAAAATCATATCATCCATACCGATTATGTGAACCTGGCCGCGGTTGAATGAGTAATTGACCGGTCCGAATGTATATTCGAAGTTCCTCTGGACCTTGATATCATGCGCTACGGTATAATCAGCCTTCTTTACATTGAGAACCTTGTAGTCGTGGTTGCCTATAACCTTAAAAATAGGCATTCCGGCGTTTTTGTCGGTAGAAAGCGCAATTTTCATGAGCGGGAATACGGCATTGGTGTAGTCGTTATTGTAGGTATTATACCCGATGTCACCAAGTGTCATTCCATAGACCGGAAGTTCACTGGCATTGACCTTTGCGACAATATCAGGAACAGTCTCGTTCATGTAGCGGCTCACATGGGTATTGTTCTGGCACTGAGGGTCAGCGATGCAGAACAGATTGAAGCTCTCCTCTACTGCCGGAAGTTTCTCCAATGTGAAGTCATAGCGTTTCTGGCTCTCAGAGATCTGTTTCCAGAAATGTGGCTGGCCTTCCTCGATGGGAATCTTGCAGTCTGACGGTACTGAGACGAAGACCTGATATGAGAATTCGCCGCGCTTGAGCTGATATACTCCGTTCTGGTCGGTAACCGAACAGTTGTAGCCGTCGCTGACTGTAACGCCTGCAAGTCTGTTTCCGTCAGTATCTTCGACCACTCCGTAGATGTCGTTGTCGGCACTGATTTCGGTCCTGATCTTAGGCAGGTCGTCCTTGTCGCAGCCTGTCAACACGATTGTTGACAGGGCCGCAATCATTATTGTGCTTTTTATGAAAGTTTTCATCTCCATTATCTCCAATAGTAGTTTTGTCCGAGATTTTCATTGATATTGGTGGCAGCCTTAGGGATAGGTCTGAGGTATCTCTTTTCCTCAAAGTTCCTTGTAACGCTATATACAAGACGGCCGCTGTTGCCGTTTTCAAGAGTATAGCCTGAGTTCGCACCCTCGAGAACAATATATGAAACGCCAGTCTCGTTGCCGGCTTTGTCTTTTACCACACAGACATCATTGATGCCGTCATTGTTCAGGTCATAGGCTGTGTCCATCGCAGGGATATAGATTCCATACCACTGTTTGTTCAGGAGTTCGCCAAGGTGCCATCTCATGAGGTCATCATATCTGCGTCCTTCAAGAAGAAGTTCGATTGCACGCTCTCTTCTGATTTCCAGGATGTCACAGTCATTGATACCGTAATAGCCCTGGAGGTATGAGTCTGCGACAGCAGGCCTCTTTCCATCTACGCCGGATCTTTCGCGGAGCGGCTTGATTGTCTTGTTCCATACATCGTCATTGAACTCTCCGAGCTCTGCCTTCGCCTCGGCATAGTCGAGAAGAATCTCTGCATAGCGGAAGATAGGAAGCGAGTTGTAGCAGATGGATGCAGACTCGTAGCTCTTGTCGTCAATGTTAAACTTGATGACCTGGTAGCCGGTAAGGGTGATGGCGAAATCAGGAGCGGTCTGGGTAGGCACACCTCCGACAAGTTTGGAATAACCAGGAGTAATCACGCACTGCTGGAGTCTGTAGTCACGGTTCTTGACCTCTTCAGTGAAACTCTCACCTGTCGCTGTGTGGCGAGATCCGTCAAGGTTAAGGTATGTCTTCACGAAATCCTGGTCGAGGGACCATCTTTCACCCATACTGCCTGAGGTATAATACCATGTAAGCGAGTGGAATGTGGTGAGACCGGTATTCCTTTCAAGAGCCCAGATTGTCTCAGTGTGGTCCACGGCCTCCTGGGTGAAGAGTTTCCTGTACTGTGTCTTGACGTCGGCAGGATTGTTCACGAGAGAGTACGCGCCTGAGCTGATGAGTTCCTCGTCTGCCTTTACGCATTCGCGGAGGAATCTTTCAGAGGCTCCCTTGTCCTCCCAAGCCTTGCCTGTAGAAGGATCCACGCTGTGGTATTTCCTGTATGTACCTTCGAAGAGGCAGATTCTGGATTTAAGGGCCAATGCCACAAATTTGTTCACTCTGGCATTGTTAATCCACGGATCCTTGTCATAGCAGTTCTCGCAAGCGAAAGTAAGGTCCTCGAGGACTTTGTCCATGACAAACTCGCGGCTGTCGCGACCCTTGTAGAGATTGTCAATGTCACTCGGGTCGATAGGTGCGTCATACCATGGAACTGCACCGAAAGTCTTGACCTTGCTCCAGTATTTCCAGGCTCTCCAGAATCTTGCAGTTCCCTCATAATGCCTCAAGGCAGCCTCGGAAACGCCCTTGACTTCACGGAAGTGAGCAAGGAAATAGTTGATGTTATAGATGGCATTCCAGTCGCCGGAACTCCAGCCGCCCTGAAGGTCCGCATTCCATGAAGGGTTTGTAAGGAATGAGAACGAGCTCTTGGTAGCGACGATGTCAGAGTATCCGTCACCGAATCCAAGGTCTTGATAGTCAGGAGTATATTTCTGGAGGAATCCGTTGGTATAGGTCACCAGCGAGTTCTCGTCCGTAAAATAGTCTCCGGAACCGATTTCCGCTATAGGTTCCCTTGAGAGGAATCCCTCGCAAGATGTCAGCAACAATGCTGCAGCGGCAAACAATGATATATTAAGTTTCATCATCTATCTAATTAAAATGTGATATTCAGACCGAATGTAAATGAACGCATTGTCGGATATCCGTCACCATCACCATAGTTGTCGGAACCTGACTTGTTCGTACCCCAGTCCTGGTCTCCAGGATAAAGTCCTTCAGGGTCATAGTTCTTAGCATGATGTCTGAGCGGAGTGAAGGTAAGAAGGTTCTCACCTGAGAAGAACACCTTAAGGTTCTGAAGTCTTATAGCCTCCACAATCTTCTTAGGGAAACTATAATCCAGTGTAAGGTTCTTCATTCTGATATATCTTGCACTCTGGAGATAACGTGTATTCGGCTGGGACAAGATACGCTGGGCACCGCTTGCCTGATAACCCACAAGTCTTGGCCAGTAGGCGTCACGGTTGGTCTCAGACCATCTGTCGCTGGTGTGCCATGGCAGAGCCATACTGTATGGACGGCCGTACTGTCCCCAGAAATATCCGGATTCCTTGGCCGGATACCAGTCACGTTTGCCGACTCCCTGCCACATCATGCTGAGGCCGATGCCGTTCCAGTTGATGCCGCCCTGGATGCTGTACTGGTATCTCGGATTGGTGTTGCCGATCTTGATGAGGTCACCATGGTTTCCGAGAGTATTGTTTCCGTTGTTCACATATCCGTCACCGTTCAGGTCCTCGAACTTAGGGTCACCTGCAGACCACACGACATTGTCACCGTTGAATTTCGCATAGTTCGCATGGGTCTGGGCCTCTTCATCACTCTGGAAAAGACCTGTACACTTGTATCCCCACAACTCACCGAGGGTCATTCCCTCATAATAGTGGATCGCATAGTTTGTAGGAAGGGTGTTGGTCTTGCTGGTATAGCGGGTAATCTTGCTCACATAGTCCCAGACGGAAGCCTTTATATTGTAGCTGAGGATCTTTCCGCCCACTTTATATGAATCTCTCCATGAGATACTGAACTCCCATCCGTCAGTTCTCATGTCAGCGTAGTTACCCTTAGGAGCGCTGTTTCCATAAACTGCAGGAAGCTCATCACCAGTCACATACATATCTGTCGTAGCCTTTCTGTAGATATCTCCGGAGAAATTCAGACGGCCGTTGAATGCCTCGAAATCAAGACCTGCATCATAAGTTGTAGCCTTCTCCCAAGTCAATGAATTAGGAATAGGAACCGGAGCTGAGGTATAGTTGAATACTGCACCGTTGTTCAGCACTGACGACTGGGAAATACCCATCTTGGAAACATATGCATACGCATTGCTGATAAGTCCGTTACCTGCAGTACCGGCAGAAACACGGATCTTCAAGTTATCCAGCCAGTCAGCATCCTTGAGGAAGCCTTCCTCTGAAATACGCCAACCAATAGAAGCTGAAGGGAAGAAACCCCATCTCTGATTTGAAGGGAACTTGCTGTTTCCGTCATAACGTCCGCTGGTCTCGATGAGATACTTGGACTTGTAGCTGTAACTGATACGATAGAACGCACCGACAAGTGCTGATGAAGAACTGCCGTTGTCGGCAATGGTCATGGCCTCGCCGTTGAGAAGGTCGAAGTTAGGCCTGTCGGCTATCATGATACCCTCACGGTTAATGAGGTTTGTCTTGTACTGGTAGTCCTCGATATTCCAGCCGGCAAGCACTGTAAGAGAGTTGTTCTTGCCGAGTTTCGGGGTATATGTCAATGTTGCATTGCCTGCAAGTCTGTTACGGTTGTAAGATCTCTCCTCATAGAGCGAGCCAGCAGGTCTCTGTGCGGAGTTGGTAGGAGAAGTATAGAAGGTATAGCTGTTCACAGCCTGTCTGCGCTCTGTCTGATTGTAATAGATGCTGAAATCCGCACTGGCGACAAGCACATCCTTGACAAGGTCAATGGTAGCAGCCGTCCTGTTGGTCATGTCGAACTTCTTGTCCTTTCTCCAGGAATTTCCCTCGACAAAACCGGCCCAGCCGGTATAGACCGCAGCCTCCGTCCAAGTTCCGTCAGGGTTTGTTACAAGAGCCACAGGATATCCCTGATGGTTCAGCATTCGGTTTATGTTCACAGGAGTAGAGCTGATGCCGGTGTGCGCTGTAGGCTGATGTGAATTCCTGAGCATGAAGTCAGTGGTATTCTCGACCTTGAACCAAGGACGAATTTTCACCGACCCCTTTGCCTTGACATTGAACTGACGATATTTCTCGTCACCAGCATTGTAGATACCATCCTGTTCGAACATACGTCCTGAGACATAGTAGTTTGCGATGTCCGAACCTCCGGTAACACTGATGTTGTGCTGCTGTCCGGTAGTGAACTTCTTATAGAATACGTCATACCGGCTGGTGTTTCCGAAATACTCGTATGAACCTTTATTGTTGATCGCCCACTTCTCGTAAGAGGGGTCACTGTTTCTCTTTTCCAGTTCCTTATACCATGTACGGGAGAATTTGAACACGTTGTTGATGTTCGCAGGGTCGGTTCCCTTGGCATTGATATAGGACTCGAGGAAGGTAGTGGTGAAGTCATATCCGTTGGTAACAATCTGAGGAGTCACAGTTCTCTTATAGACAGAGAATGTTCCGTTATATGAAATCTTCGCATGTCCCTTGGAAGGAGTCTTGGTGGTGAGAAGGATGACACCGAATGTACCGCGTGCACCATAGACAGCCGCTGAAGAAGCGTCCTTGAGGACTGTCACGGATGCGATGTCATCAGGATTGACAGTGGACATGTCAGCCTCGACACCATCCACGAGGACGAGTGCGGAACCGCCTGAGCCGATGGAGTTTTCGGCACCTCTGATCCTGACTGTAGCGCCACGGTTAGGCTTTCCGTCGGAGAATGTCATGGTAAGGCCCGGAACTGCGCCCTGGAGAGCACGGGAAATACTCATTGACGAACCCATTCTTTCCTGCATGTCGTCAGTGGTGATGCTCTCGACGGCACCGACGATGTCACGACGTTTCTGGATACCATATCCGACGACCACACTCTCTTCGAGAGATGTATTGTCAGTATTCATGACAATGTTAACGATGTTGCGGCCTGAAACTCTCTCTGTAAGTTTCCTGTAGCCAACACAACTGAATTCCAATGTAGCATCGGACGGCACCGTAATGGAATAAGCGCCATCCAAATCTGCTGTAGCGCCTTTGGTTGTCCCCGGAATGAAGACAAAAGCACCCACGACAGGTTCACCGTTCTCATCGAGAATTTTTCCCGAGACCGTGATTTCACCTGTCTGTGCCATAACCTGTCGGGGACAGGCAATCAGGAGAACCAAGACCGACAAAAGTACGGTCAAATTATATCTCAACTTCATTTTCAATTACAAAAAACAGGATACATAATAGAAGCCGTAATAAAACTGCTTCCCGTTCTTGCCAGATTCCGGATCCCGTTCCCGATAATTGAAGTTAACTAATTAATGTAGTACTAAATTTTACCTTATTATTTCATTTTCGCTAAAATCGCAAGCATAAACGTTTTTAGTTTTCATTTCTACGTGCAAATCTACGCATAATTTTTCATTTTCAAATTATTATCCACAAAAAAGTACAACAAAATGAAAAATTTCAATAAATTGTATTATCTTTGCGGTGCCAGACTTCCGGATTCCGTCCCGCTAAGACTAATCCGAAGAAGAAATGAAACTAACAAAATCATGGATCATATCCATACCTATATTAATAGGTGCATCACTTCTGTCGGCCTGTACAGAAGAAACGGAGGCTCCCCTCAGAAAGGCTGCCGATGCCGTTGACCTCACATACAATGCCGGTGCTTCTTCCAAGATTTCCGTGAGATACAACGGAAACTGGTCAACCCGCGTCGAATGCGCCAATGCCGAAGGGACAAGTTCTCCGGCATGGTTCACCGTCACTCCGTCAGAGGGAACAGGTGACGGCAAAGAATATCAGTGGATAGAAATCCAGGCCGAACGCAACCCGGGAGACAAGCGCACAGGCAAGCTTTTCCTCATTGGCGGAGGCAAAGAACAGGAAATCACGGTAACACAGGCCGACGGCCATTTCTCTGTGGGTGACCCTATCGTCAGCGGTTCACTCAAGGCAGGAGTAGAATCCACAGCATCACTCGAAGTAAAATGGGACAAGGCATTCGGCGGGGAGAACATCTCCATCGCAGCCAAGCTCGGCGGAGCGTCAGAGGGCCTTTCCATCCAGGCATTGACAGAAACCACAATCGAAAAAGAAGGCAACGGTTCATTGTCAATTCCTATTTCAGGGACACCGGCATCACTCGGTGAGCTTGTCTGCTCCATCGTATTCAAGATGGACGGAAAGGAAATGTTCAAAGGCGACATCACCGCAGCCGTAAGTTCCACAAATGAAATTTTCTCTGAAACATTCGACCTTTTCGTTTGGGGAGGCCATTATGATACGAACCAGGCAGGAGTAGCCCCGGGCGGAAAACAGGCAGGCAAGGAATGCAACGGTACAGAAGCAGGCGAAGGCTCCATCACAGCAGGAACTGACGGTGCCATGGACGCATTCAATACCATGACCGAAGAATACCGCGTGAACAGAGGCATCGAAAAATGGTCCGGGAACAAGGTATATGAGCATCCGGGATACCTGAAACTCGGAACCGGAAGCGCAGGCGGCTGGATTATGACACCTGAACTTTCGAACCTCTCATCTGCACCGTAAGACGTCGTAGTCTCCATGGACCTTCTCAGATTCGACAATGAAAACGGAACATATATCGTGACGGCGGAAGGCGCCGGAACAGTTACCAACGGCGTCATCTCAAGTTCAGTCCTCCCTGCCCAGACTTCAGCAAAGGACAGGAAGTGGACCACATTGACTTTCAATGTCAAAGGAGCAACCAACAAGACCCGCATCAAGCTCGCATGCGAGAAATCCGAGGCCGGATACCGTATCAATCTTGACAATGTCAAGGTGATGGGAGCGGCAAAGACAGTCGTGACCGAAAAGCTCCCTGCCCCATCAGAGGAAACTATGAAAATAAGACCGGGAGCAAACTCTCTTCACATCGAATGGGACGGCATCAAGGGCGCAAGTTCATACGACATCTCTCTCGCAGGAAAAGAATCCCCTGACTTCAAGAATTCATTGAACACAACTGAGGCCTCCCACACTTTCGAGAACCTTCAGCCAGGCTATTACTTCTTCACTGTCAAGGCTTTATGCGACGACAACCACGCATTCGACTCCGATGAAGTCCAGATCATGGCAGGCACATCAGGGTTCGCCGTCAAGAAACTCGACGCTCCTGAAAACTTCAAATGTGAGAAGAGCACTCCTTCGACAGCAAGCTTCACATGGACAGAAGTAAACGGAGCATCTTCATACAAGATCACCGTCAATGAAGAATCACATATTACCACCGGAACATCATGTGATGTTACAGGTCTCAAGCCGGGAACAACATACACGGCCAAGCTCAAGGCCATGATAGGTGACGGAAGCAGTGACAACGAGTTCGACTCCGACGGGGTTTCCACAGAGTTCACCACTTCTGACCCTGACCCTCTCACCAAACCGACACTCTCGCTCTACAGCAAGACATATGCATCAGCAGTCCTGAGTTTCGGTTTCAATGCCAATGAGCAGGCTGACACCAAGTTCAGCATCAGACTTCTCGATGGCGGCAAGGTAATCCGCGAATACGTGAACTTCTCCTCATTCAGTGTGAAGTACACCCACTTCGGCGTGAGATTCCAGTTTGCAGGACTCGAGGCATCACACACATACTCAGCCCAGATTCAGAGAATCAGTCTCGACGCCAACGCATTCAAGAATTCCGAGTGGAGCGATGCATTCTCATTCACTACCGACGCAATGCCTGACAAGAGCGGCTATCTCCTTTGGAATGATTTCAACAACCATCCGTGGGGAGGAAATGGCCCGATGCTCGCATTCAGTATCGCACCATCTGAATCCAACAAGGATTTCAATGTCATAACAGGTGAAAGCAAGAAATGGAATCTCGCGACACCTGTAAAGAATCTGGACAACCTTACCAACGGCGTAGGATTCAATATCGAAGGCGGCCAGAACTACTATCTGACCACATTCATGCCGGGCTGGGATCCAGAAGAAATCATCGCTGCAGGAAACAAGAACACAAAGGGCACAGGATCGGTTTATCTCACCGGCGGTCTCATGAAGTTCGGAACAGGTTCCGCATTCGGACGCCTTGACTTCCCTAAATTCAAGACTTTGACCGGAGCCTCCACACTCGAAATCACCTTCGATGCAAGCCCGTACGTCGAACCTAACGGAACGACAGGTCTCATCGAGGAATCGCCTTCTGTCAATGAAAGTGAAATTTTCGACGTTAAGATTGTTGCCGGCCCGGGAACCATCACCATAGCTGACGGAGTTTCTGTCAATGCTACTTCTGCTGAACTTAAGAACAAGACTGTCAAAGAAATGAAGGCTGACACTCAGGGATTCATTTCAATGACTGCCCACAAGATTGTCGTCAGCGGGGCGACAGCCGAGACAGTATTCTCTGTCCAGACCAAGGCCAAAGGCAAAGGCGGTCCACGTATGTGGCTTGACAACGTAAAAGTGAAAAAGAACTAAGTTTCAATGAAGCGCATTTACTTGATTATCGTGCTCCTGTTTACGGCAATTGCCGCAGGAGCACAGATTAAGGTCTCAGGAGGACCTTATCTCCAGAATGTCACAGAAGACAGTTTCACGGTAATATGGACAACCACAGGGCCGGCTGTAGGCTGGATAGAAGTAGCTCCGGATGACGGCACCCATTTCTACAATTCAGAACGTCCAAAATACTATGACCTCCGCGGCATGGGAAGAAAGCCGATAGGCACCCTGCACAAAGTTACAGTAAGCGGACTGAAGCCAGGAACCACATATCGTTACAGGGTAATGTACCAGGGCGTGCTCTCGCAGGAGAACAGGGCCAGAATCGTCTATGATGCCGGCTACGGACTTGACCTCAAGAAACGCCCTACCAAAGTTACCACAAAGGCTAAAGAATACGACCATCTGGATTTCAGTGTCGTCAATGACATGCACGAGCACGATTCACTTCTGCAGGTGCTTTTCAAGGACGCAAAGGGAAAGTATGATTTCGTATGTTTCAACGGAGACATGACTTCTTCCATTGACAGCACTCCTGTCATAATGGACAACTACATGAGGAGCGCATCCAAACTATTCGCTTCTGACACACCGCTTTATCTAGTCCGCGGAAACCATGAGTACAGGGGCAACGATGCGATAAAGTATCTCGACTATTACCAGACTCCGACAGGAAAGACCTATTATTCTGTGTCTTACGGCAAGTATTTCTTCCTATTCCTGGATTCTGGCGAGGACAAGGTGATGAGTGATGTCAGGAACCTGGATATCATGATTGCAGATTCCTATGTAGAAGAGGAAGCCAAATGGCTGAAACAGGTTGTAGAAAGCGACGAGTACAAGAATGCGGCAATAAGAATCGCTTTCTGCCACATGCCTCCTGGTGAGAATGGATGGCACGGCAACTACATGGTCAGCAAGCATTTCGTTCCGCTCCTGAATGAAGCAGGACTGGATCTGATGCTCTGCGCTCACAACCACAAGTACAAATTGGTCAAGCCGGGAACCACCAATGCCAATTTCCCAGTCTTGATTAATGCCAACCAAGAGCGTCTGGACTGCCACATTGACGACAAGGGCATTTCCATAAAGATTTTCGACACAGACGGGGCAGTTACCCACAGCGTCAATTTCGGAAAATAAGCATTACTGAACACGTAATACGCAAGCGGGCCGTCATTTTATTGCCGGCCCGCTTTTTTGTCGTAACAGATGATTAAAAAGTATCTTTTCAACGTCTTTTGGCACTGGATTGAAAAGAAACGAAACGTCGAATTTCCTTTTGGAGAAATTTTTGCGTATATTCGTAGCCTATCTAAGAACATAACGCTAGTTGCAATATGATTAGTATAGCAGAAAGACATAAATACATAAAAGAGCAACTCGTGAAGAACGGCTTCATCAGAGTTCTCGACATCGCCGAACAGTTGGGCGTAACAGGAGCCACCATCAGAAAAGACCTCCGAATCCTTGAAAGCCAGGGAGTTCTTTACCGCACCCACGGAAGTGCTTCGCCGGTAAAACCGCACGTGACGGACATCAGCATTGATGAGAAGGCTTCCCAGCACGCCATTGAAAAACAGGCGATAGCCAGGGCCGCACAGACATTGATAAAACCGGATGACGCGATTATTCTCGCCTCCGGCTCGACTGTGACCGCCTTCGCGGAAGCCCTTTCCCCTGTGGGTATGGTCAATGTAGTTACGCCGTCTCTGGGTATCGCCACCCTGATGAACAGAAGGAACAATGTCAAGGTTTTCGTACTCGGCGGCGCCCTGTATAACAATTCATTTTCCGTGCGCGGCGAATATGCCGAGGCCGGCCTGAAAAATGTCAGCTGTTCAAAACTTTACATCGGCTGCGACGGCATTGACCTTGCTTCCGGCATCACCTGCGCCACTATTGAAGAAGCAAGGCTCACCAATGCCATGATGTCCGCCGCTTCTCAGACGGTAGTGCTTGCGGACTCCTCCAAGTTCGGAAGACGCGGCTTCGGCAAAATCGGCATGCTTGAAGACATTGACATAATCATCACCGATTCCGGCATTCCGGACACTCTCCGCGAGAAAATCGAGGACGCAGGTGTCCAAATCATCATTGCCGATTAAATTCCTTACATATACGAAATCAGCCATCTCTTCATTGGGGATGGCTGATTTTGTTTTGGTCAATGGGATAGCCATTGACCGGTACTATATTTTGGAAATATGCTATGCGTTTCCGTATTCTCTGCGAACTTCTTCGAGAATCTTGTCTGCCTTTTCATATCCGTCGGCAGGAGCCTTCCAGAGAAGGGCAAGGAGGACGATACCCACTACACCGAAAATGATAGACACTTCGAACACGGAGTTCCATCCGTATGCGTCAGCAAGGGCTCCGAAAAGCAGACCTGAAACTGTCGTGCTGGCATAGCCGAAGATACCTGCAACACCATTGGCAGAAGCGGCTGCCCGCTTGGTGGCATGATTTGAACATGCGATTCCGATGAGCGCCTGCGGCATATAGACAAAGAAGCTGGCCATGATAATCGATGCGATGGCGAGGACATTCATTCCCTTAGGAAGAAGCCAGAAGATCAGGAAGCAGATTGTAGCGCCTATCAGGCCGAGGAGACAGGTGCGCTGAGCACGGCTCTTGAAGAACTTGTCAGTCGCCCATCCCGCAAGAAGGGTTCCGATGATACCTCCCACGATTTCAGATGAAGCCACCACTGTGGAAGCTACCTGGATGCTGAGTCCCCTATCCTGTGTCAGGAACGTTGCGCCCCAGTCGAGAATGGTGAATCTGATGACATATACACAGAAGTTGGCCACAGCGAGAATCCAGATGACAGGATTCCTGAACACCATCTTCTTCACAAGTTTCTGATAAGCAAGCTTGGTGAAGCCCTCATCCTCCTGGACAACTTCCTTTACAGGAGCATTCTCATCCATCGACTCCGGATCAGGAAGACCTACAGATGCGGGTGTATCCTTCAGCCCGAAGAAGAGCAATGCCGCTCCTACGATTGCCAGACCTGCAGGAATGAAGAAACACCACTGCCATGCAGCGAAAGAATAATACTGGAGAATCAGAGTACCGCAAAGCAAAGCTACAAGTCCAGCTCCGATAGAGTGGGAACTGTTCCAGATAGACTGCTTGGTAGCAAGTTCAGAAGGTTTAATCCAATGCGCCATAAGGCTTCCGCATGGCGGATAACCCATTCCCTGCGTGTACCCGTTTATAAGCCAGAGACTTCCGATGAAGACCACAAGACCTGCAGTAGCTTTTCCCTCCGCATCGAGGAAATTGAAGATTCCGTTCATCTCAGGGCTGAGACCGATGAGGATATTGACAACTGCCGAGAGCAGAAGTCCGGCAGCCATCATTTTCTTGCGGCTGACGCGGTCTGCAAGGAATCCGTTGACAAATCTCGACAATCCGTAGATAACTCCGTTGAGTGTAAGGAACAGTCCGAGTTTCGCCTTGCTGATTCCGAGTTCCGACTCAAGGGCAGGCATTGTGATACTGAAATTCTTTCTGACAAAATAGAACAGCGCGTAACCTATCATGAGAATGATCAGCGTGCGCCACTGCCAGTAATTGTACTTCTTGATAATCTGTTTATCCATTGTTGTTAGTTTTATATGCAAATGGTTGCGCAAATTTAACTCTATTTTCGTAGATAACAATGTTTTTAAAGCAATTTAGCGCAAAATAAAACGAAATGAAACAAATACTTTCATTTCACGCAACATAGACACAAACACTAGTGGCGAAAAGATTACTGCTCCGCGGTCAGGACTGCAACCGGACGTTTCAACAATCCCTTGGCGAAATCGGCTTCAGAAACGAGGAAATTCAGAATTCCTGCTTCAGGGAAATGAATATCGGCGACCTCGTCATCCCCTATTTGAAGCAGGTTCTTGTAACCGGCAAAATCAGCATTGACAGTATCTGAAGCGGAATTTCCGAGAAGTTTCAGACCTCCGGCATTGTCCTCACATGCCTCGAAAGACATTTCGAGTACAGGGTCAGTCAGAGGCTGGTCGTCTTCATCTACCATGATGCAAGCCTGGAAGGTCTCCATATTTATGGTTTTGGAGTACTTCACCACCACTGAGCCCTTAGGCCACTCCCCCGCCTGGAGATGGACCGGAGAATCATAGCCGGTAAACTCGTCCATCGCAGCGAAGAAATACAGCATTCCTTCATGAGGCAGAAGATTTCCGGTATCAAGTTCCGCGATATCTTCACATCTTACCTGACAAATGAAAGTGAGAGGATATTCATACGTCTCGCAGCCGGACACATTATCATTGGCCCGGACAATTCTCGTGCTTCCGTCAGGGTTCTCGCACACGGTCATCATCGGATATTCGGCATCAGCCGGCAAATCCGGATCTCCCCACCATTTGCTTTCGCAGAACAAAGGTTTAGCAGTCTTTTCCAATCTGATTCTTATCGCCATAACTAGATAATTTATAATGATTTTCGAATAAAATGCAATCTTGTCTCTCTGGTGCGGAAAGTGATTTTTCCGCGTCTCAGGTACAAAAGTAACACATTTATCCATATTCGGAATTATTTATTTTCAGCGGCCTTGACTTTCATGGTGGAAATAAATGGAAGAAAGTGGTAAAATTTGTAAAAGATTCACTATATTTGCGGAAAGAGTATACCCGAAAATTTCAGGTCATTCCAGGGAGGTGATTCCAGCACCTTCCGACAAGCGTGAAACTATTGATAATTAAAGAGATGGTGAATTTCATCGGAGAATATACAGCTAAAGCTGACGACAAAGGAAGACTCGTCTTTCCTTCGGCGTTCAAGGCTGTCATGCCTGCCGATGGAGACATGCGCTTCGTGCTGAAAAAGGATATCTTCGAGGACTGCCTCGAGATGTATACCTACGAAGAATGGGAGAAGCAGAGCGCTGAAGTCAGATCTCATCTGAATTTCCTCATCAGAGATCACGCGGCATTCTGGAGAGAATACATGAGAGACCGCGCCATAGTCGAACCGGACGGTAAACTCGGACGCATCTCGATCCCCAGAAAACTTCTGGAAGCGATAGGAGTCCAAAAAGAAGTGGTTTTCGCTGGCAACGACTACAAAATCGAAATCTGGGCCAAGGAGAAATTCGAGGCTTCCAGACTTTCAGAAAACGACTACATAGCGCTGGCTGGGAAACTCTCCCGTTAGACTCCACATTTACTTGACCCAAAGGAGTTTGAAATGTCAGAATACCATACGCCAGTACTTCTGGATGAGAGCGTAAGCGCTCTGATTACCAATCCGTCAGGAATATATGTCGATGTCACCTTCGGGGGCGGTGGACACACAGCCGAGATTCTTTCACGCTTATCTCCGGCCGGAAGAGTCATTGCCTTCGACAGGGACAGCGACGCCATACGGAACAGGATAGACGATTCCCGCCTCATTCTCATCCGAGCGGATTTCAGATACATCCACAACTTCGTAATGTATGCGGCTCATGAAGGCGCTACAGGGCAGCAGATAAACACGCTTGCCGAAGACGCGAAGGTAGATGGAGTCCTGGCGGACCTCGGAGTTTCATCTCACCAGTTCGATACCGCAGACAGAGGCTTTTCATTCCGTTTCGACGCCCCGCTGGACATGAGAATGAACACAGAAGCCGAAACAACAGCGGCAGACATCATCAACAGCTACGGGCAGAAGGACCTGGAAAGGATTCTGAAAATCTACGGAGAGGTCGATAATGCCAGAAGAATCGCTCAGCTTATCGTCGCGGGAAGAGAAAAGGGCGAAATCAGGACGACAGGAGAACTGGACACCGCCATCAAGCCGGCACTTCCGGATTTTGCGAGCCACAAAATCCTCGCAAAAATCTACCAAGCTCTCAGAATCGAGGTCAATCATGAAATGCGTTCACTGGAAAAGATGCTTTCAGGTGCCTCAGAATCATTGAAAGAAGGCGGAAGGCTGGTAGTCATCACATATCACTCCCTCGAGGACAGGATGGTAAAGAACTTCATCAAGTCCGGCAGGACAGACGGAGAAATGGAAAAGGATTTCTACGGAAACGCCCTCACACCGCTGAAAGCAGTGAACAGGAAACCGATTCTGCCGCAGGAAAGTGAAATAGCATCCAACACAAGGGCAAGAAGCGCGAAACTGAGAATCGCGGAAAAGACAACTCCAAATAAAGACTGACATGAATATAAAAGCCATCGGCACATCCATAAAGAATCTTGTCATCGCATCTTTCAGGGGCGAACTGCTCATGAGACTGGGATGCGACAAGGTGTTCCTGCAAATCGTCTATACGTTCATGCTGTTCTGGGTAATGATTATGCTTAACATCCTAGTAGAAAACACATTGAGCAAAGTCGAGAGGAACAATGACATTCTGACGGAACTGCAGATTTATCATACCGAAAAGATGGTGCAGCTGGCATCCATGGGCAGAATCACGAAAACGGAAGAACTGCTGGACAACAAGGGTTCGAAAGTGTGCCTCCCGAAGAAACCGGCATTCAGAATTGACTCAGACGAATAAGCAGACATGAGCAGAACCAACGATAATGACAAGGAACAGGAGAGTTTACTCCTCCGAATAGTATATGCGCTCTTTACTGTCATGGCCTTCATCATGATAGGAAGGATCATGTATATCCAGTACTGCTGGAGGGATAGCGACCCTAACCTGAAATACTATCGTGCCAAAAGCAGCAAGGAGAAACTGACTCCTACAAGAGGAGCAATTCTGGCATACGACGGAAGACTTCTTGCCATTTCCACGCCAATGTATCAGGTGGGAATTGACTGCGCAGTCCAGAAAGCGGAATATGCGGCCAGAGACAAGGACGGCAAACCCTTGAAATTCGCCATAAGAGATCCGAAAAATCCAAAGAAAAGAATCAAAGTTCCCGGAGATGAGATGGAGAGAAGATGGAGGGAACGTGCACGGGAACTCTCGGCAGGGCTCGCCAGCATCTATGGAATGAATGCCGACTACTGGTACAGGACCATCATCAACGGACGAAATGAAGGCAAGCGATATATGAAAATCGGAGGCGGCATCGACCATGAAACCATACAGAAAGTAAAGGAGCTGCCTCTTTTCAGGGAAGGCGCCAACACAGGCGGTCTCATAATCGAGCGTATGGACACGAGACAATATCCGTACGGAAAACTTGCAAGAAGAGTCATCGGATATGTCAAGGACAACAGCCGCGCCGAAGGCGGACGCAACGCCATCGGTCTGGAGGGCAAGTTCGACTACAAGCTACACGGGAAGGAGGGCTACCGCTGGAAAAGGAAGACCGATGCCAGACGCATCATGAACAAGGACAGCACATGGGCCCCGGCAAAGGACGGCTCCGACATCAGGACGACTCTTGACATTGACATGCAGGACATTGCGGACAGGGCGCTCAGAAGACAATTGAGCGAACAGCCCGGCATCGCAGACGGCTGCGTAATCGTGATGGATGTAAAGACAGGAGCCATAAGGACAATGGTCAACCTCATGAGGGACTCGCTTTCCGGCAGACTGGACGAGACTTACAACGTCGCCATCAGTATGACCAGAGAGCCCGGTTCAGTTTTCAAGACGGCAATCCTGATGAGCCTTTTGGAGGACAACAAGGTAAAACTCTCTGATAAGATTCCGGGCAACAACGGAATAATTCCGGGATTCGGACAGGACAGCCACATGAAAGGCATCTCCGAAATATCCGTACTGCACGGCTTCGAGATTTCCTCCAACTATGTCTTCAGGAAACTTGCCATAGACCACTACGGCAACAACCCGCAGAAACTGCTCGACAACCTCTACCTGTACAAATTGGGTGAGGCATACGACTTCGACCTGGAAGGATTCCGTGAGCCATATCTTCCGAAACCGAAGACAGCAGGATGGAGCGGTACGACTCTAGGTTCCATAGCCATCGGATACAACGTAGAGGAAACGCCTCTCCACATCCTGACCTTCTACAACGCGATTGCAAACAAAGGAAAGATGATGAAGCCTTATCTTGTGGAAGACTTCGAGGAAAACGGCATAATCAAGGAAAAGAGAGGTCCGTCGATCCTGAACGGTTCGATATGTTCGAGGGCAACGGCGGACAGCCTCACCAAGGGCCTCATGAAGATTACAGAAGAAGGTACTGCGGCAAGGCGACTCGGCGGGGCGAAACTCAAGGTGGCCGGAAAGACCGGAACCTCCAAGATCGCCTTCGAAAAAGACGAAAAACCGAACCCGAGGGACCCTTACCAGGACAGGAAAGGACGCAGGAAATACCGAGGTACATTTGTGGGATTCTTCCCTGCAGAGCAGCCTAAATACAGCATCATCTGTCTGATAGACTCCTATCCGGGCAACGAGACCTTCTACGGAGGAACAACCCCGGCCATGGTAGTCAGAGAAGTTGTCGACAACATCTACGCGATGGATGAAAGTTACGGACAACTCCTGAAAAGCAGCGGCAAGATGCCCGACATGTCGCCGGAAGCACCGCTGACAGCCAAAAACGGCAAAGTACCAAATGTCAAGGGATTAGGACTGATGGACGCAATCTACGCGATAGAGAACGACGGATACAGGTGCAGCTACTCAGGCGTGGGACATGTCGTCAGCCAGAGCCCGGCAGCAGGAAGCAAGCTTGCCGAAGGCGGGAAAGTAACGATAAGACTGGAATAGTATGATACTCGAAAATATTATAAAGAATTGCGGCGTCACCGGAATTGCCGGCGACAGCAGACGTGAAATAAGTTCAATCTGCATTGACTCAAGGAAAGCAACTCCGGGGTCAATGTTCATTGCCGTCAAAGGACACGGCACGGACGGGCACCAATTCATCGCATCCGCGATAAAGGCCGGAGCCGTAGCAATAATGTTCGAAGACAGGCAAGCACTTGAGAGTCAGGTCAATGTCAATGCCAATACGGATGTTACGTTCGTGGAAGTCAAGAATTCCCGACACGCTTCAGCATTGGCGGCTGCCGATTTCTACGGAAACCCTTCACGAGAACTGACATTGGTCGGCATAACAGGAACAAACGGAAAGACGACTACAGTAACCCTGCTCTACAACCTCTTCAGAGGCCTCGGTTACAAGTGCGGCCTCCTTTCTACCATAGCAAATTATGTCGGCGACAAATGTCTGGAGACGGCCAACACTACTGCCGATCCGCTCACTATCAATGAACTGATGAGACAGATGGTAGACGAAGGCTGCAAGTTCTGTTTCATGGAAGTCAGTTCCATCGGAATGGAACAGGAAAGAGTAGCGGGACTGAAGTTCAAGGCCGGCATCTTCTCCAACCTCACTCACGACCATCTGGACTACCACAAGACATTTGCGGAATATCTGAGATGCAAGAAACTGTTCTTCGACACACTTCCGTCAGACGCATTCGCCATCACCAACATTGATGACAAGAACGGCATGGTCATGGTGCAGAACACCAAGGCGAAGGTCGTCACTTATTCATGCAGAAGCCTTGCAGACCACACATGCAGAATCATCGAAGAAAGTTTCGACGGAATGCAGCTCCGCATCGACGGGAAAGAAATCTGGACCAGGCTCATCGGTCAGCACAATGCATACAATCTTCTGGCGATATACACCACTGCCGTGATCGTGGGCGCAGATCCTGAAGAGGCATTGATCCAGCTCAGCAGACTGGAGTCCGCGAAAGGCAGGCTCGAGACCATGCGCGGCCCGAGGAAACTGTCGGTTATCATTGACTATGCCCATACGCCAGATGCTCTGGAGAATGTGCTCAAGACTTTGCGCGACATCGGCCCGAAACAGCACATCATCTGTCTGTTCGGCTGCGGAGGCGACAGGGACAAGACCAAGAGGCCTGAGATGGCAGCGGTTTCCGAGAAATATGCCGACAGGATTTTCGTAACATCGGACAACAGCCGTACAGAAAAGACCGAGGACATCCTCGAAGATATCCGCAAAGGATTCAGCAACAAGGGATTGGCAAAAGCATTATTCATTTCCGACAGAAAGGAGGCCATAAGGACAGCCATTACTCTGGCACCTGAAGGCTCAGTCATCCTGCTGGCAGGAAAAGGACACGAAACATATCAGATTATAGGTACGGAACACAGACATTTCGACGAAAGGGAAATCGTCAATGAAGTGTTCAAATCAATGGAGGACGCGAAATGATATATCATTTGTTCCAACTGCTGAAAGATTATGACATTCCCGGACAGGGACTCATGAGTTACCTGTCGTTCAGGGCGATGCTGGCCAGTGTCACTGCCATGCTCATATCATTCTTCGCAGGACGCAGAATCATAAGATGGCTGCAGAAGAAACAGATCGGCGAGACCATCAGGGACCTCGGACTGGAGGGACAGATGCAGAAGAAGGGCACCCCGACAATGGGCGGTGTCATCATCATTCTGGCGATAACAGTGCCGGTCTTGCTTTTCTGTGACCTCACCAACATCTATACCCAGCTTCTGCTGTTCACAACTCTCTGGTGCGGAGGAATCGGCTTCGCAGACGACTACATCAAGGTCTTCAAGCACAACAAGGAGGGCATGAGCGAAAGGGGCAAGCTGATACTCCAGATTCTTCTCGGCTTCATAGTCGGCCTGACGGTCTGCTTCAACAACGACATCGTCGTAAGGGAGAAGGTCAATGTTGCCGAGGCGTCCAACGGAACGACTTATCTGCCGCAGGGCAGTTCAGATCTGGATGTGGACAGCGAAACCATCGTAAGCTCCAGCGGATGGAAGATGGAGAATATCGTCAAGAGCACCAAGACCACTATCCCGTTCGTAAAGAACCATGAGTTCGACTACAAATGGCTTTCGCCTTTCCAGGGAGCCTGGGGATGGTACTGCAAGTGGGCCATCTACGTTCTGATGATTATTATCGTAATCACGGCTTGTTCGAACGGCACCAATCTCACTGACGGAATGGACGGCCTGGCTGCGGGAAGCTCTGCCATAGTCGGAATCGTAATCGGTATCATCGCATGGCTGAGCGGCAACCTCATCAATTCGAATTACCTGAATATCATGTATATACCGGGGTCCGGAGAAGTGACGGTATTCATGTCCATATTCGTGGGAGCGCTGTTCGGTTTCCTGTGGTACAATTCCTATCCGGCTCAGGTTTTCATGGGTGACACAGGCAGCCTTGCCATCGGCGGCATCATCGGAGTGAGTGCCATTCTTATCAGAAAGGAGCTTCTTCTGCCGATGCTCTGCGGAATTTTCTTTGTGGAAAGTCTGTCAGTGCTCATCCAGAGGTTCTATTTCAAATATACAAGGAAGCGCTACGGAACGGGGCAGAGGATTTTCAGGATGGCTCCGCTTCACCACCACTATCAGAAGATAGACATTCCGGCCAAGATCCAGTGGCCGTCGCATCCTATCCCGGAGGCGAAGATCGTCACCAGGTTCTGGCTCATAGGAATCATCCTCGCAGTCGCCACCCTGGCACTCCTCAAGGTCAGATAGGGCAAACACTCCCGAAGCAGGTGAAAGAATTTGAGAATATACTAATTATATACGAAGATGGAAAACAATAAGCGAATCGTGGTTTTAGGCGGAGGCGAAAGCGGTGCAGGTGCCGCAGTCCTCGCCAAAGTTAAAGGATTCGACGTATTCCTTTCAGACAGAGGAAAGATAGCCGCCGAACACGCAGAACTTCTGAAGAAATGGGACATTCCCTTCGAGGAAGGCCATCACACAGAAGAATTGATATTGAATGCCGACGAAATCATAAAGAGTCCCGGCATTCCAGACACAGCCCCGATGATCCGGAAAATCATAGAAAAAGGCATACACATCATTTCCGAGATCGAATTCGCAGGACGATATGACACCGCGAAGAAAATCTGCATAACAGGAAGCAACGGCAAGACCACCACAACATCATTGATCTACCACCTGATGCAGGAGGCAGGTCTCAATGTCGGGCTCGGCGGCAACATCGGAAAAAGTTACGCATATCAGGTCGCAACCGAACACTTCGACTACTACGTCCTGGAAATCAGCAGCTTCCAGCTCGACAACTGCTACGATTTCAGACCGGACATTGCCATCATCACCAACATAACCCCTGACCATCTGGACAGATACGGCTATGACATGGAAAACTACGTGAAGGCAAAGTTCCGCATCACACGCGACCTCAGACCTGAAGACTGCTTCATCTTCGACTCAGACGACGAGATAACCATAAACCATCTCGACAAGATAGTCATCAAAGCCAAGAAGCTGCCTTTCACACAGAAAGAAAAAGTGGAAGAAGGCGCATGGCTGGACAACGACAAAATCGTAGTCAAATACGACAACGACGAATGCGACATCTTTCTGAAAGACCTCTCACTCGGCGGAAAGCACAACATCTATAACTCGATGGCGGCAGCCCTCGCAGCCAAGGCCAGCGGCATTGACAATAAAGTAATCCGCGAGTCCCTGCAGTCGTTCGCCCCTATCGAGCACAGGCTCGAACCGGTGCTGAGCGTGAAGGGAGTGCTTTACATCAATGACTCCAAGGCGACCAACGTCGATGCGGCATGGTACGCGCTTGAATGTCAGACAAGGCCGGTCGTATGGATAGTCGGAGGAACTGACAAAGGCAACGACTATGATGTCCTCAAACAGCTTGTAAAGGACAAGGTAAAGGCCATCGTCTGCATGGGTGTGGACAACCACAAATTCCATGAGGCTTTCGAGGAAATCGTCGGCAAAGACAAGATAACGGACACCCGCTCGGCAGAAGAAGCTGTAAAGGCGGCCGCAGGATTTGCAGAAGACGGAGATGTAGTACTTCTCAGCCCTTGCTGCGCAAGCTTCGACCTGTTCACGTGCTACGAGGACAGAGGCGAAAAATTCAAGGATGCCGTAAGACACCTATAGTAAGATATCCGTAACTTCAGGACAACGGGACAACGATAAAAGACAAACGGAATGAGTCAGAAAAACAACAGGACAGGATTCTGGAACATGCTGGACAACCTGGAGGGAGACAAGGTCATCTGGACCATCGTCTTTCTCCTGATGATGATATCCATCCTGGCGATATCGTCATCCACATCATTGATGGCAATCGCCAAAGGTACATCCAGGCTCACTTACATAAGCGGGCAGGTAGGACTGTGCATCATAGGAATGGGAGTCATCATAGGATGCTATTATATAGGCAAGATCGGCATATTCTGGATATTCTCCCGGTACGGATTCCTGTTGTCATTCCTCATGACGGCTTTCGTGGCCTGCCACATAACTTTCATCCCAGGCATAAAGGCAAGTACGATAAACCACACCTGGAGGTGCATAAGTGTATTCGGACTTCAGCTGCATGTCTTCGAGTTCGCCAAGATATTCATGGTCATGTATATTTCCTGGGCCATGGAAGCCATCCGGACCGGTCAGACGACCATGGCGGACGAACTTGGCAAACTTAAGCATCTGGAATACCTGAAGACAAAGAACGGAAAATATCTGTTCTACGTAATCCTCCCGATCATTATAATATCGGCATTGATCCTTCCCGGCAGTAACACCAGCGCGATTTTCACCGGAGGCATCCTGTTCATCACCGCCCTCATCGGAGGTCTTCCGATGAAGCATGTCCTGGCACTCGGAACCGCCTGCATCATAGGATTCGCCGCCATATTCGGATTATACAAGGCAACAGGCTGGCCGGAGCGTATGAGCACATTCGAGAGCCGTCTGCAAGACAAGAACTGGCTGGAACAGCTTGGACAACTAAAGCCAGGAACACTGGAGTTCCAGAAGATCCTGGACGAGAGCAAGCAGCCCATCAGCGCCAAAATCGCGGTAAGTGAAGGCGGATGGCTCGGAAAGGGCCCCGGACAGAGCACCCAGCGATATGTCACGGCGGTCATGTACGAGGACTACATGTTCAGCTTCATTGTAGAAGAATACGGAATCGCGGGAGCCATCGTGATCCTCCTGATATACGGCAGCCTTCTTTCGAGAGGCTCCACAATAGTCCGGAACTGCGACAACCGCTACGCCCGCACGATGATAGCCGGCCTCGTGATATTGATCTCACTGCAGGCAATGCTGCATATTTGTGTCAATGTCGATATCGGGCCTCTGACGGGACAGACCCTGCCGATGATAAGCCACGGCAAAAGTTCTTTCATCGCTTTCTGCCTGGCTTTCGGCGTCATCCTGTCCATCAGCAAGGTGGCCAAGAAGAAGATGGACCGACAGGCGGCAGCGGCAGAACCGATATTCGTATCAGGAAAAGAGACGGAAACAAACAACTCTGAAAAACAAGAAAATGATGAGCAATAAGGCATTGAGAATAATCATCAGCGGCGGAGGCACAGGAGGGCATATCTTCCCGGCCATATCCATCGCCAAGAAAATGAAAGAGCTCAATCCGGACAGCGAGATACTGTTCGTGGGAGCTGAAGGCAAAATGGAAATGGAGAAGGTTCCGGCAGCAGGATTCAAAATCATCGGCCTGCCGATAGTCGGTCTCCAGAGGCAGCTTAATCTGCACAATATCATCAATGACTTGAAGGCTCCTTTCAAGGTGCTCTACAGCATCAGAAAAGCCGGAAAAATCATACGCGAATTCAAGCCCGACATCGCAATCGGCGTAGGAGGATATGCAAGCGCTCCCCTCCTCTGGGCCGCTGAGAGACAGGGCATCCCGACATTGATCCAGGAGCAGAACGGATTTGCGGGATTGACTAACAAGATTCTCGGCAAGAAGGCCGGACGCATCTGTGTCGCCTACGAAGGGATGGACAAATTCTTCCCTGCCGACAAGATTGTCCTGACCGGCAACCCGATACGCAAGGAAATCGTCCCTGCCACAGCCGAAATGAAGGAAGAAGGACTGAAATATTATGGGCTCAATGCCGGAAAGCGTCACATTCTCATAACAGGAGGAAGTCTCGGAAGCGGCACCCTGAACAAAGCCGTAAAGAAATGGATTGAAGACGGCTGCCCGGGCGGAAACGACATCGAGATTCTCTGGCAGTGCGGAAAATATTACAAGGCAGGCGTGGATGAGTTCATGAAGAACGCCAAGGCACTCGGCAAAGGCGGAGAAACATTGAAATTCATCCATCACAGCGACTTCATCGGCCGCATGGATCTGGCCTACGCGGTGGCAGACATTGTCATTGGCAGGTCCGGCGCCAGCACGGTATCAGAATTGTGCGCAGCACACAAGGCGGCAATCTTCGTTCCGTCGCCGAATGTCGCCGAAGACCACCAGACCCACAACGCGATGGCTCTCGTGCGCAAAGAAGCCGCAGTGCTGGTAAAGGATGCAGACGCGCCGGAAAAGCTTATGGCTGAAGCCGTTGCGCTTGCAGCTGATGAAAGCAAGCTTAAGTCAATGCAGCTGAACATCGCCAGACTGGCAAGGACAGACGCTGCAGATGTGATAGCAAAAGAAGCATACGAACTAGTTGAAAACAAATAATGTCATGGCAAATTATAAAAACATATATTTCATAGGTATCGGCGGAATCGGCATGAGTGCCATCGCAAGATACTACAATTTCAAAGGTTTGTCAGTATCAGGCTACGACAAGACTCCTTCAGAGCTTACACATAAACTGGAAGAGGAAGGTATCAAGATACATTATACGGATGATATCTCCTTCATCCCGACTGACATTGAAAATACTCTGGTCATCTATACGCCGGCAATTCCTCATGACATGGGAGAGCTCGTGTATGTGCAGGAGCACGGATACAAGGTATTGAAAAGATCCAGGGTCTTGGGTGAAATCACCGATGGGCAGCATTGTATGGCCGTTTCAGGAACACACGGAAAGACCAGCACAAGTACATTGACAGCGCATATCTTCACTGAAAGCGGTGTCGGCTGCTCGGCATTTCTCGGAGGCATCTCGAAGAATTACGATACCAACCTGCTCACCAGCCACACACCTGTAGTTGTTGCCGAAGCGGATGAATTCGACAGGTCATTCCTCCAGCTTCATCCTGAGATTGCTGTGATTACAGCCATGGATGCAGACCATCTGGACATTTACGGTGATCTGGAGCATGTCCATGAGGCGTTCAAGGAGTTCGCGTCACAGGTTTCGGGAACAGTCATCGCAAAACTCGGACTGGACATCACGGAGGCCGATACCAAGGCCAAAATCCTGAGGTATCATTTCAATGACAGCCGGGCGGATTTCTATGCGAGAAATCCACAGCCGGACAAGCTCGGATATTTCTCTTTTGACCTCGTCTATCCGGGCGGAGTGATCGAGAATGTAAAATGCGGCACACCGGGCTGGGTCAATGTCGAGAATAGTGTCGCTGCCGGTGCCATCTGTCTGACCTATGGCCTCGAGCCTGATGCTATCCGCCACGCAATAGGGACATTCCAGGGCGTCAAGAGAAGACTTGACATTCATCTGAATACTGAGAAGCTGTCTTACATTGACGATTATGCACATCATCCGAAGGAGCTTGCGACAGCAATCAGTTCGATGAGGGATATTTTCCCGGGCAGGAAGCTGACCGCGGTTTTCCAGCCGCACCTTTATACCAGGACCAGGGATTTCGCGGCTGATTTCGCCGCTTCGCTGAGCAAGGTGGACAAGCTGATTCTTCTGGACATCTATCCTGCACGTGAGGAGCCTATCCCGGGTGTGACTTCTGAGATCATCTTTGACAAGGTCACTGCTCCGGAGAAGGTGCTACTGAAGAAGGAGGAACTTATGGATTACCTTCAGAATGAGCCGCTTGACGTGCTCATCACTTTCGGTGCGGGCAACATTGACAGATTCATTGAGCCTATCACGGAGATGCTCCGGGAAAGAGCCGGAATTTCGAATTCGTAAATTGACATTGAACGTATGAACCTCGGAAAGACATTGAAATACGCTGTCGCGGGACTGATAACGGCCGGTATCCTGGCCGTGCTTTTCCTTTGCGGTCAGAAGGCTTCCGCTACGGCAAAAGAGCGCACCTGCTCCGGAGTCGAGGTGGAGTTTTTCGGCAATGACGGTGCGCATTTCATTACCGAAAAAGACGTAAAATCCTACATTCTGAAGGGTTACAAGAACGTCTCGGGGATGCGCATTGAGGAGATTGATCTGAAGGAAATCGAAAATGTTCTGGACAAGAAAAGCGCAATTCTGAAAAGCGAGGCTTACACGACCAAGGACGGTGTGCTCCACATTATGATTTCCCAGAGGGAGCCGGTTGTGAGGCTGGTATGCGGAAGCAACGGATGGTACGCCGACGATACCGGATATATCTTCCCTCTCCAGAAGAACTATACGTCCAGAGTTCCGATAGTGGACGGGGAAATTCCGCTCAGGATAAAGGCCGATTTCATGGGAATTCCTTCCACGGTTGGGGAGAGACAGTGGCTGGACGGGATTCTGGGGCTTGTGGAGTTTCTCGGAAAAAACAGGAAATGGGATGATTCGATAGCCCAGATTCATGTTCAGGATAAAGGGAGGCTTACTCTGGTTCCGCGCAAAGGAATTGAGAGATTCGATCTAGGGCGTCCCGAGAATTTCGAGAAAAAGTTCGCAAGAATCGAGAAATACTATAGATTTATCGCTCCGGCAAAGGAAGGAAAAGCATATTCATATGTCAATGTCTCCATCGACGGACAGATATATTGCAGATAAGAAACATTGAAAAATTATAAGATAAAATGGCTACAGATAATAGTTTAGGCGAAAAAATGATCGCGGCTGTTGACCTGGGGTCCAGTAAAATAGCCCTCGCCGTGGCCCGTGTCGAGGGTAACAACACTCAGATTATCTATTATAAGGCGGTTCCGTCCAGCGGCATCATAAACAGTGCCGTGGTGAATCCGCGTCAGGCGAAGAAGATTCTCGGGGATCTGATCATGTCTGCTGAGGAGGAGCTCAACCTGAAGATTACCAGGGCTGTCGTTGGTCTGCCGCGTTGCGACGTGCATCAGGTCGATGCTACAGGAACTTTGAAAAGAGAGATGCCGGATGACTGCATCACTACCGATGAGGTGGATGCCATCAAGTCGATGGCCCAGTCCCAGATTTCGGAGAGCGTGAATCCAAGCAAGGAGAAGATGTACAGCGTGATTGCCCAGTCTTTCTCTACCGAGGACTACATCCAGCTTATAGAGAATGACATTGTCGGCATGACAGGTGAGGAACTTTCCGGCCATTTCAAGGTTTTCCTCGGAAAGAAGGCTCCTATCGTGAATCTGACCAAGATTTTCAACGACTTGGGTATTGCTATCGCCCGTACTTACTTCTCTCCTCTTGCGACGGCCAAAGCTGTCCTTACTGAGGAGGAGACCAGCAACGGTGTCGCTCTCATTGACCTTGGCGCCGGCGCCACTTCCATCAGCATTTTCGAGAAGAAGGTGCTCGTGGATTATACTGCAATTCCGTTCGGAGGCAATACGATTACCGGGGATATCCGCACGGAATGCGGTATCAGCGAGTCACTTGCGGACAATATCAAGAAGGCTTTCGGCGGATGTATGCCTGACCGTCTTCTGACATTGGGCGAGAAGACAATCCAGATCGAGACCAATGACATGAGCGCGTACAAACAGATTCTAGTGAAATATCTTTCGGAAATCATCACTACCCGCATGAAGGAAATCATTGACGCGATGCTTTATGAAATCCAGACCAGCGGCTTGTCAATGGATCTCAGAAAGGGTATTGTCATCACGGGCGGCGGTGCAGAAATGCTGAACATTTCGAACTATATCAAGGATCTTTCCGGATACAATGTACGTATCGGTTATCCTAGGCATGGTTTCATGGCCACAGGATGCGAGGACATCCTCAAGACTGACGCTGCGACCATCGCCGGCCTTCTGCTCCTGAGCAGGGATGAGAATATCAATTGCTGCCTGTATGACGAGGATGCCGAGCATCCAGCTGGTGCCCCTGCAGGAAAACCTGAGGAGGTGGATCCAGCTGATGTGGAGGAGCCTGTCAATGATGGTGTTCCCGGAGATAATTCCGGTGAGGAATCGGGCGAAGTTTCGGGTGAAAATTCGGGCGCGGTTTCCGGTGAGGATTCAGGCTCGGTTTCGGGCGAAGTTCCTGGCGCTGTTTCAGACGGACAGGTAAGACATACAGAAAAGGCCGGGGATCCTGGGAAGAAGAAGGAAGAGAAGCCTGAAAAGCCTAAGAAACCTAGTCTCTGGGACCGTTTCAAGGTAGTTGTCAAGGGTATTAACGAGGAAATAAACAATCAGGAAGCATGACGGACTATATAGGTGGTGTCCTCCCTACGGATTGGATACCGGAAAATTCAATGATTAAGGTTATCGGTGTCGGCGGTGGCGGTTGCAATGCAGTCACTTATATGTATAACCAGAAGATTCAGGGCTGCAATTTCATTGTCTGCAACACTGATTCTCAAGCACTTGCAAAGAGCAATGTTCCGATTAAGGTTGCCATTGGTGATGGTCTTGGAGCTGGTACTGACCCAAGCAAGGCCAGGAAGGCAGCGACAGAGTCCCAGGATATCATTGCAGAGAAGGTTCTTGATTCCGGGACCAAGATGCTTTTCATTACGGCGGGTCTCGGCGGCGGTACTGGTACCGGTGCATCTCCTGTGATTGCCAAGATGGCCAAGGACAGGGGCATTCTGACTGTGGCAGTGGTCACTATTCCTTTCGAGGAGGAGGGCCGTCTGGCATTGGCAAAGGCCAGTGACGGTATCCATGAGCTTGAGCGCAATGTGGACAGTCTGCTGATTATCAACAACCAGAAGCTCTATGAGTTCTTCGGAAACATGCTTCTCCAGCAGGCCTGGCCTAAGGCGGATGAGGTAGTGGCTACGGCGGTGAAGGGTATCATTGAAATTATCACCAAGCCTGGTTATATCAATGTCGATTTCCAGGATGTCATCACGATGATGAAGAATAGCGGAATGGCATTGATGGGCTGTGGTCAGGGCAGCGGCAAAAATAGAATCAAGGATGCTGTCACTCAGGCGCTTGAGTCTCCCCTGCTGAATGATTTCGACCTAAAGACGGCCAAGAATCTTCTGGTGAATATCACTGCCGGCAAGAATGATCAGGGTCTTACGATGTCAGAGTTCGGTGAGATCAGCAAGATGATTGCCGAATATACCGGCCAGGTGGACAAGTCCAAGAGGGGTCTTATCTGGGATGACAATCCCGAGGTCGGCGACTCTATCCATATCACTGTAATAGCTACAGGTTTCAAGGCGGACATTTCCGACATCACCGGCAATGATTACAGCAAACTGATCATAATCAATGAGGATTTTGTCTATACCGATGACTATATTTCCAAGTCGGGCGAGGTTTCGATTCCTGATGAGGCAAGCATAAACAAGATCGGTTACAACACGATGGAGAATGTGCCTCATTTCCACTATGATTCGAAGCCGATTCTGATGGTGACAAGCCAGCAGGACAAGAGCAATCTGGAGTACACGGCAGCGATTCGTCGATGTGACAAGAGGCCGCAGAGCCAGGAGTAGGGATTGTCGCTCTTTCAGCGTAAGCGTCTCTGGAGTTACGTATTGACGTGCTTTCATCTGACGCCTTGCGGGACGGCGCCACATGGGCACTCGTAACACATTGATAATCAGATACCATTTAATTTACGTGTGGATTCACAGGCTATTTTTTGCCAGTAATCCACACGTATTTTTATAACAGCCTGCAAATCAATGCATTATAATCAAGGGCGTAGCACCGTCCAGACAGGCAGATAACGGGAATGTCTTTTTATTGTTTGAAGATTTGACATCGTACATTTTCATGGTCTGTATCGCTCCCGGCGGAGGTGCAGCCGTGGGAGGTTCGCTCCGCTCATCCCTGTCGGGCTCGCGCCCGACATCCCATTCACAAGGCCATGGGCGGCCATGCCTCCCACGGCCACACCTCTGACCGCGCTTTCATAACATTTCAATTCCGCGTGGGTACAATTAAAACACTATGGCCGCGCACGCCTATATCCCGTTTGCTTTTCAATTCCATCAGGTGCAATTAGAGCAATGATGGCTATGCCTTCAATATCGGAACTATTGTGTTTCAATTCCATAAAGGTGCAATTAGAACACTTGCGCGTAGATACAGTTTATGTTCTTATGAGAAATCCACAAATTTTTCATATGTTAAATTTTCCTTTACATATAGAAGCGTCTTACTCTCTATTGATTCGTTCCACCAATTCATCTGGTGTAAGTATCTCCATCTTTGAGAAGCCGAACCACTTTTTGCCCAGGTCTTTGATGGATGCTCCAATGTGATAAACATCGTCGTCAATACAAAGGAAACGGTCATGCGATAGACGAAAAGTGTTCACTTCTACAGGAGCATATTGAGCATTATGACGGTCTATGTCAAGTTGGAATTGACGGCCTATCTGTTGGGTATAGATTACAGCGGATACTTCTGCTCCCCTTTTGTCAAGCAATGTCAATACTGTTTCATCCACATAATTATCTATAAGGACAATGCGTCTCTTCGCACACTTAATCAAGTCGGATACGAAAGTGTATGCGTCATAAATTTGTCCATTGTAGAACACGCCCTGTTTCGGCTTTGCATTACCCTCGTCCAATCTGCGGAACACTTCTTCTATACGCTTGTCTGACTCTTGTAAGTGTTGTTGCATTTCTAATTGATGATACTCCATGGTTGAGAGACGTTGAAACACTTCGGCGTTATTTAGAAGAAAGTGCCGCATTGATGTGAAAGCTCGCATAATGCGAATGTTCACCTCAATTGCAGTATCAGAACGCAAAACGCTGCTAAGCATGGCAACTCCGTTTTCCGTGAATACATAAGGTCTGTATTTCATGTGCTGTCCACGTCCTTCGTTTAAGGTCGCAATTTGCGACCTTAAACATTCTTCCTTGGTCAATTGAAACATGAAATCCTCAGGGAATCGTTTGATATTACGTTTTACTTGCTCGTTAAGACGCTTTGTTTCAACACCATAAAGTGTGGCAAGGTCACGATCAAGCATAACTTGTTGCCCTCTAATTACCTTTATTAGAGACTCTATATTATCCATGACAACCAACTGGTTGTTCTCGCTCTTGTCTGTTATATTTGCCATATTTGTATCTATCTTCAAAATCACAAATTGTGTCCTTAAACGTATTGTTTTATAGCATGCAAAGGTGGTTCTTTTAGCCTTTAAACCACTATCGCACAAACCCTTTCTATGAAAAGAACATAAAATCATTGGTTTTATTGCGGTGATTGCACTCTTAGCCATCGCTTCACTCGTTGTACCGTGCTCACCCCTTACACCTGCTTAACCCTTATAATAATACGCAAATATACACAGTGAACTTCATTATAATGGGGGCATGGATTTTTGAAAGCGATAGAATCTATTTACAATGATATGCTGTTTAGGAAACCCTTAATCCAAATCTGATTTTCAGCGAGTTACACAATTAGTATGTGATTTTGTAGAATTATTGTAGAATTTCTGTATTTCATCATTCATTACTTCGTTCATTTCGCCCACAAAGGTAATACATTTTTTTGGGAAACGAGCAAGAAAAAGTGCCGACTTCTCAGCCGACACTCCCAACTAATAAAAAAACAATCTTAACCTTAAAGAAACCTATTTAAGTTCTATGTACTCTGTGTATGTTATCCGAGTGTGCGGATTAGTGCTGACAATTTCCTGTCTGATAGCTTTGCACCCCCAACGGAAAAACAGAAACTTTTTCGGCACTCTATGTACAATCTGGACTATGGTATCTTGCGATACGACATTCAGCGACACATCACGCCCTTTCAGTTCACCAAGTATATTTACCCACGCATCATGCCAACTGAAAGACTTAACGGTATCAATGGTGCCATTGCGATACACAATGCTGTCACGGACTTGTGTAATCACTTTCACCTCCGTTTCTGTTGCAGTTGTAGAGGCAGCTTTCAAGCGTTTAACCTTTATTCCTAATTCATCGGCTGTCTGGCACATTTTCTTATACTTGCCTTTCAGTTCTGAATAAGAAAGCTCCAACCTTTGAACACTCGCAGCCGATTTACCAGCTTCTGTTTCGTAGTACGTTGCTTTCTCCAACAGCGCCGTCTGATTGCCTTGCAAGCGGTTGTTGTCTGATTGCAACGCCTTGTTTCGCAGATACAGAGCGGAACTAACGTATAACAACACCGCTATTGCGATACCAAGCCATCTGTTCATCTTAGTACATTATTTATATAGTCAATGATACCGTCCACATGGAGTTTGGTTATTGCAGCTTTTCCGTCTTCACTTAACAGCAACTCCAAATCTTCCTTGTTGTCGTAGAATAGGTTTTCTGTCAGCACAGCGGGGCAAAGAGTATTACGGCAGATAGCAAGGTCTTGCGGAATGTACTTGTCGTTAGGAACGGCACGATTGCCTTTAAGACCTAACTCAATAGCCTTATCCCACAGACAAGCAGCGAGTTTCTTGCTGTTAGACGAGGCATTAAGTCCTACATGAGCGGAAAAGCCCCTTGCGCTATACCATTTGCCGTTACAACCAGCAGCATTACTATGTATTGATACCACAAGTACATTCTTGGCATCCACCTTACGGCAGATGTCATTGACACGCTTACATCGTATGGAAAGCGATATGTCAAAGTCTTCTGGCACTATTCGCTCTACATCATAGCCCTTACACTTGAGGCAGCTTTCAACACGCTTTGCAATCTCCCTTGCAAAAGCATATTCTCGCAAACGACCATCGGGCGATTGCTTGCCCTTGGTGTTTACACCGTGTCCATTGTCGATTAAAATTTTAACCATAATATATAATTAGCTTAAAATGTTGTATAAATGCGCATATAATTTTACGCAGATATTGTATTTATGAATTAAGCCGTTGGTAAAAGTCTGTTTTGATGTTGTCGTATGCGAGCTTAACGTTTGTGTAGGCACGGGCATTGTTTGCACCGTCCGCATTGTAAATCTCGCCATCCACCACCTTTGCCACATCTTCCACCCATTCGATAACGCAATAATCGGATATTGGTTTTCCTCTGTAAGTGAACGGGTCAAAACGGCTGTTTCTATCATTGTGTATCACCATTAACGACTTGCGGATTTTAGCCGCTGTCGCTTCGTGGTCTATGATATGATTCTCTTGGCGCACCCTTTTTATCAGCCGACAAACTTGCTCTATTGATAGGTCAAAGGCAAATCCTGTCAGATTGCGTATGCGCAGCAGCGTTTCCGTCCTTAGACCCTCCGATATGTCTTGCAACATATCATTCTGGGCGTTGGTTGTCTTGGCAAGCTCTTGCAAGCTCTCCTTGTTGTCTTGCATCATCTGCTCAATGATAGCCTTGAACCACTTGAAAATGGCAACCATCATTGCAGCCGACAAAATCAAGAAGAAAGCCGCTGTTACTGCCATCATGCCGAAATCACTTATACCGTGCGCAACTGTCGTTACATCTGTTATGCTATTCATCGGCTTCGTCTGTTTTTGGTACGTTTATAGAAATCGAAGTTCTCTTTGTCTTCCCTTGTCACCTCACTTTTTGGCGAGAATACACGAAAGCCGTACATATTGCCATAAGATACCACCTTGATAATGGCACGGAATGGATAACGCCTATTAGGGTTACAGAATACATCTTTCAGTTTCTTGCTGTCAGTGAAGAAAGCAGACCTGTTATAACCCTCGCCATAAGCGACAAGAGTACGCTCCCCATTCTCTGTTGCTCTGTTCTCCCAACCCGTGAATACTGTCACTTGGTTCACTACCGCATCCACAGATGTAAACTCACAATCGAACAGGTCGCTGTTCTCGTTAGGGTCTTCTACAAAATCTTCTATCTCGTTCATAAGTCCATTGGAATGTTAAGGGTTTCACAATCGTTGTCTATCATCGTGCGGATTGCCAGACGGTCTTTCAAGAAATCCTCATAGGGCTTCTTTGCGGATTCATCCATCAAGCCGAGTGCTGCACTCTGATACTCGTTCACTAACTTGCTTTCAGTCTTAGCGGGGTACTTTGCAGTAATCAGCGTACTGAAAATGTTGTCGGCAGTCTTGGGGTATTCGACACGAAGGCTGTCATACTGCCACATCTTGCCTGTCGGGTTTTCTCCGTCTTTGGCTATGTGTGTACCGCCCATTTCTTCCGTCACAACCTCCACTTCCTTTATGTTGAAGTTGTAGAGGAATGTTCCCTGTCCGTTGTTGTACGGGTCTATCACTTGCGGACGCTGTGCTGACAGCAGACCCATTGATAAAATACTTGTGTCCATCGTTTATAATTTTATTAAAGACATTCTTTTTGTGCGCCTCACTACATCTGATAGTCCAACCCCATTCAGACGGAAAGAGGTGCTTTATATCATTCTCATCTTTAATAGGACATTTCTTAGCGATAATGGACGCTTTGCGGTAGAACCTCAACAGTATGCTTTTTCTTAGCAATACATTGTAATGGTTTTGTAGGAAGCCGCAATAATCAATGCCTCTATCATCAACGGGGTATATCTGCCAATTTGCCTTGAACTCAACTTTCAGTTCGGTTGCGAGATACAAGCCTGTCATATCAAGCACAAAGTGCAGTGCCTCTTTGCTCTCGCACAAGAAAACCATATCATCCATGTAACGGAAATAATACAGTTTCACCCCAAACATCTTTAGAACAATCAAATCAAGGACTTCCTTAACCCAATGGTCAAAATAAGCCAGATACAAATTTGCTAAGTATTGGCTTGTGTAGTTTCCAATAGGCAGCCCCTTGTCTTTACCGTTACTGTCAATAATCTTGTCTAACAGCCTTAACAACTGTTCATCCGCAATAGTAAACCTTATGATTATTTTTAATGCGGTATGGTCTATGTTGTCGTAGAACTTGCTAATGTCAGTTTGAAGACAAAAACGAGTCCCTTTCTTATCTCGCATCAATGCGCTACGCACATCAAGCATACACTTGTGTACTCCACGACCTTTAATGCAAGCATAGGTATTTTCAATGAACAAGTGCATCCAATGCTCACCCAGCACGTTAATCACGCAATGATGAATAATACGGTCGGGAAAGAATGGCGCAATCATCAGTTCACGCTCTTTCGGGTCATAAATCTTTCTTTTCTTGTATTCGCCTGGTACATACGTTTCATTAGCCAACATTTCATACAACTCATACAGTCGCTCACAGATATTGTCGTTAAATTCGTTAATCTCTGTTCGCTCGCCTTTTCCACGCTGTGCGTTGTATTGAGCCTTGCACAAATTTTCATTCGTGTATAGCAAGTGATAAGCGTTCTTTATCTTCTTTGATGGGGAACAAGCCAGCTTGCCTGTATCTCCAACATAAAGACCGCAATCCTCAAAGTCGGTATATTGATACAAATATGTATTTGCTTTCATCACCTATGTTGTGCCGTTAGTCTAATACAGAGCTTTCAATCATTTACTCGCACCGTGTTAATCACTATTTTTCCACCAAGAGGTGAAGTGTCGGCAGCATTAAGTATCTTATTTCTCAATTGAAACCAAACGGTAAAAGCGGAAGCCACTGTTCGCATTCGAGTTCGAGGAACGATTATTCGCATTCGCATACCCCCAGCCCGCATTCGCACCATTATTCGCATTAGCAGACAGAAGCAAACCCCATACTACCGACACTTAAAGTATTTTGTTTTTATATTTCCAATTCAAACGGTTCACGTTAGCCCGTTTTTTCGTTGCTCCGTGAACCGTCATTTTGCAGTCCGTCAGAAACGGCACAAGCGGAAGCCACCGGTCGCAAGCGAGTACGAGGAACGATAAGACGCACTCGCAAACCCCCAGCCCGCAGACGCACCATAAGTCGCAGGCGCAGACAGAAGCAAACCCAACCAACCAGACGCATTTCTACCAGGGTGCCAAAAATAGTCACAAGCACCTTGATTGCTATTACCACCTATTGCATCGGGGAAGCAGATACCATTGCTTGAAATGGCAAAGTGTAGGATATATCCACTATCACGGGGCAAGTCGCACATTTCCGTATAGCCATCGGGGACAGTCGTAGCATTGTCTGAATGTGAAGTGAACTTTGTCGGGTCTTCGCACAGATAAGCAATACTCCTACCTCCCTCTTCGTCGGGAATATGGCGTATAAGCACATCATCTGCCAAAAGCCACAAGTATTCAAATGGGGCTTCCAAACCACGGTAAGATGTCACATAAACGGTCTTATCTCCATCCGTCCAACCTTTGATAACGTATGCGATACGACCTGTATTGTTGCCAAGCGTTGCAGTAACTCCACAAGGCACGAAAGGATTATAGCCGCCCCATGTATTCCACTGACCACTATCAACAGCGGGACCACTACCCAAGCCGCCCTGTCTGAATCCGTCAGCAGTCAGCGTTTCGTTGTAAGTGTCTTGACAATGTAATGAAGCATATTCTATGCGTTGCAACCACGCAATTTCTGTATATACACGATACACGCCAAGGTGAGTGCCGTTTTTACAATAAGGTCGTGCGTCAGCCTTACTGATAGATGTTCTTGGCATACCAAGCATGGAATGATAAGTACCATCCCAAGCGGAATTGGAACCGCTACCGCCACGGTAACGTGCGGCATTGTCAAGCATTTTCAAGATACTCTCTTCATCACGCAACAGTTCGCCAGAGCCATCCCATTGCAACCAACAACCAGACACGGCTGTATTGGTGTCACGGTCAATAGTTGCACACCAAGGCGAACAAGTCTTGCGTGACATATTCACAAAACCAGGCAGAGGGTATTCCGATATGGCATAGAGCCATCTTGTACCCTCGACCTCAAAGCGACCGAAATAGTCGGGCTTTTCCAACATCACGTTTCCATCCGTGCTGTCAATGATAGCCTTTGCACCCGAATCCTTCTTACGGCTGTCATTCTGATGCAAGTAGTATTTTACAGAGCCGTCCGCATTTTCAACGAAACGCCTCAATTTCTTCTGAATTGGTAACGTGCGGTGCAAGTCAAGATTGCCAACCCTTTTGAGCTTGTAATCCTTGCTTGTAAAGTCACCTTCCACACCGTACCACATATCGTAAGGATATTGCGGTTTAGTGGAACCGCTGCCTAAAATAAGTCCCATACTCTTATACGATTTTGTTAGGTTGTTCACTCGCTCCCCAATATACCTCATACTTCTGCAAGTCAATAGCGTTTGGGGAAATGTACGCTATCATTGCGGGTGTACAATCGCCAATTGGCACAGGAAAGGCTCCCTTCTCTCTGTCACCAATAAGGCGGCAGTCAAGCAGTGTGTCGCTCAACATTGTGTTTTCCTTGCTACGGACATACACAGAGAACGACACACCACCCAAAGAGAAGCCCTTGGAAAGGTCGGTAATACGACCCTTGGCTATAATTCTTACATCTTCCATAATTTACTTGGTAAATCTACACTGCAAAGGTAGTAAAAATGTGTCTAAGAAACACACTTTAAGGCATAAATCAGCAATATTTGGAGCATTTGCCCCAAAACACCGCCTAATATGGTGGCTAACAAGTCCAACCAATCCCATTTACCACCATAAGCTCTGTCCTTAAACTCCATACCACAAGCCAATCCACCCACGAATAAGACCGTGAGTAGAAAGGCACAAGGAATGGCATAAAGAAAGTGCTTTTGTCTGTTGCTTTCTGTAATCCAACTCATAATGCCATTAAATTTGTTAAGTTCGTTTCAAGCGCATTGATTTGTGCTCGTTTCTCATTTCTATCTTCGTGTAATGCCTTAATGTCATATGGCAGTTCTTCACCGACAAGGGAGGCTTCATAACACTTGATAACTTGATAATCTGTTTCTGACAATTCAGCCTTGATTGCGTCAATCTCGCCCTGTATCTTTGTCGTATTTACTACCTTTTCATACTTGAATGAGATACGGTTTCCATTGTCATAAGGCACTAAACGAATGGTGTAATCCTCATCATCAGAAATAGTTTTGCTTTCGTCTATTTCATCAACAGGCTTCCATTCAGAAGAAAGATTTTGCGCCTGTCCTTGCTCAACATCCCTCGCTCTTAGAAAACCATTCTCCATATATCCATACATTGCCATAGTCTTATTATTTTAGAATTTCCACCTTGATACTATCCAAGCCTCTTTTTTCACATCATTAACATAGCCAATAGTGAAAACAAACATTCCACCTTGTCCCTCTACAAATGGATAATCGGAGTTTTCCGAAGTATCATCGTAAATACAATGTCCTGTCAATGGCTTGAATGTCATTTTACCACTCCACCATTGCTTTACGAATATTACCTGTCCATCTGTTGGATTGGATGGCAGATATACCGTTTCATCGTAACGAGAATAACCGATAACCACACTATCACTTCCCGACAGGTAACTTGAATGTCCTTTCGTTCCGCTTTCTGTGATACACTTGCGCCCAAGTATAAGACCACCAGCATACAGATTGTAGAAGAATCCACCATAGGCGGGTGCAGTCCCGCTGTTGTCCGCTCTACCATATACACCAGCAATGATTGTATCTACCATATTAACCGACCATGTTCTTTTAGCAACATTGGCGAACCCAAGACCAACAATTGCCCCACGGTGTGTATATCCAGAGCTTGAGGGCATACCATCCGTACCAGCCATATTTGAAAATATGCCTGTTGGAGAAAGGTATGATGTGCCAGTTGAATAGCTTGGCGAGTTTTTAGCGTGAACTTCAACATTGCCTCTATTCAGACTAAGCCGAATGTTTGCACCAAACTGATTGCCATACTCCGACATAATGTTATCATAGTCATTATCGGATGTTTCAAGTAACACCTCGCCACCCTTTGCGTCAAGCGTTATTTTATTGCCTGTTTCAAGCGTTGATACTATCTTGCCTTGGCTTATAAACCAATCACCGATATTTGCGCCCTCTGCCAAAAGTAGATTTGTAGCAATGCTTTCAAATTGCGCACCAAAGTTATTCCACTTTGATGTATTTGTTGGTAGGACATTTGAGAAACTACCCGCATCTATCCGTGCCACATAGTAAATGCCATTATATTTGACTGCATCCACACGGTACTGATTGCCGTAATAGGTCTTGCTGCTATCATATACACCACGATACACTAAGGCAGGACTTTTGCCATTCTCGCCATCCTTTCCGTCATAAGGTGTAATGCGCACAGGGTCACTCCAATTGGTGAGCAACGCACCCGTTGCGCTTTTCTTGGCAACGACCATCCAAAGATATTCAAGTGTTCCAACAGTCGGCTGTGTAGTTGTCCAACCGCTCGGCTCTGCATCCGTCTTAACCAAAGCGGGCGCACTATTGCGTGAGCCGTTCTTTGCAAATCTGTACTCTTGGTAGTCGGGGCGCATATCATCAGAATTTGCATCATAGGCGGTTACCACCTTGCCAAGTTCCAACTTTGGCATACATATGTAAAGATATTGCGAGTTGCCCTCAATTATGATTGGCAGCAAGCGGAACAACACACATTCGGTATCAGCGAAACTTGATTTGGTCTTGAATGTAACCGTGTGCTTTACCCATGATGCACTTGCCTTATAGCCAACGGCACAATCCGCACCAATGACATTGTTCTTTTGTACACCATCCACAAACACCTTGGTTGTATCAATGGCACTTGGGAATATGTATGTCTGGAATATTGCACCGTCCACTTCAAGCAATCTAATCCAATTAAGGGTTACTGTGCCTGTCCGTGGGTCTGTACTGTCATACATATAAGCCGTAAGTTGGTATTCCCCATCCGAGGGGACATCATCAAAATCAAGTATTCCTACCGAATCGTATGTATTGCTGACAGCAACAGATTTACTCCATGCCCATCCTGTTTGCCAAACGAACACCCTCAACTCCTTTCCGTCCGATTTGGCTTGTGCGTCAATTCTTCCACTGAATGTAAGCCTGTACTTGCTACCCTTTTTCAGATACAATGTGCGCCTTGCAAATCCGTATGCACTGCTTGTTTCATTTATAGTCATTGTGTTTGTTCCACACTTTGCCCAAAACGAAAGGGTGTACCATGTGGAGGGTTGCAACTTCTTGACGGTAGAGGACTGCAAAGTCTGTTGCAACACTTCCTTGTAAACGGATTCAGAATATCGCTTGTCGTTCCTGTCATAGAAACAATTATGTCCGTCCACACCACTTGTATTGATGTGGGCAATGCTTGTGTCAATACCACTGCCACCATTATAGCGAGAAACGACATCCCACCTATCCAGCCTATCCATGCTTTCAAATTCTGTTTGTTCAAGCAAGTTCGGATTCCATACCACATAATTATTCCATAAGGTAGGCTCTGAAAAGCCACCACATACACCATTTGTTTTCTTGCGCATAGAAACCCACTCAAACGGATAGTCAGCCGACACTCCACTTGGTTCATCAGTCCAACCGCTCGGCACAAATCCCGCATTTGGCGAGAATATCAATGGAGTACCTGGAGCCGTTTCAACTTCTGTACGTTGGAATATATATTCCATTCCATCACCATCCGTACCTTTGTCACCCCACTTTGCCCAAATGACAGGCGTACTATAAGCTGACCATGTGCCAGAACCGCTTGGCTTAGTTCTAACGCAAACCCATTCATACTGATAAGTTGCAGTTATTCCGCTTGGGCTGTCCGTCCAACCACTCGGTACATAATCGTCCTTATTTTCTGAGGCGGGTTTACTTGGTGTATCGCCTGTGTTGCGCAAATAAATAAACTCTATATCCGTTCCATCTGCACCGTTTTCTCCATTCAAGCCCGTAATACGAATGGGTGTACTCCACTTTCCAAAAGTATTCGTTCTTGCATTGAGCATTGCTTGCGACATATAAACAAACTTACCGCTCGTTGGGGCTGGCGGATTTAAGCTCCACACGTTCTGCCCTATCAATGATGTTGGGTCTGTAAATGTAGGTGTGCTTGGTGTGCTGCTTGCTGCCGTATAGATGAAATAGAATGTAGAGCCGTTCACTCCATTCTTGCCGTTTGCGCCTTGCGCTACTACACCCCAATAAACAGTATTTGTTGGTACTATGCCCTTGGATGGCGTTGCGTGGTTGTAACGATAGGCACACGTTGCACCGCTATTGTCCGTATAAGAAACCTCATCACCATAGTAGTATATGTAATCCTTATTCCATACGCCACGGTACACGCCCAACGGAACGACATCACCACTGCCACTTGCAACTGACACGTTTTTGAGGGTTAGGCGGCTCTTTGCCGACACATTCCAATCAATAGAACTTGCGCTGTCACCAATGCGAAACTTGTTGCCGTCCAAATCCAAGTAACACTCACCATCACTCGTTATGATGCGTCCCGTTGTAATGGTGTTGCCATTGATGCGAGTGAAACCGTATGTGGTCTGAAAATCTCTGAAATTATCATCAGAATACAGACTTGATATAATGCCAACTTGGAAATAGTAGTTGTTCGGGTCGTTCGTATGCTCAAACTTCAATTGCTCTTGCGTCAGATACCACACACCATTTTCACCAGATTTAGAACACTTAGCAAACAGATAGTATCCACCCGTGCTTTGCAGTTCAAATGATGCTTCGTTCATCTGCCAGCTCCTTATTTTGTCGTTGTCAATAGTAAGGTGTGATAGTATGCCAGCGGTAGCCACAAACATATTAGGGTTGCCCCCAAAGTTAGCTTTCAGAACACAACCAGACAGGACAAACTGTTGGCTCTTTGCACCAACAGTCAGCATATTAGTGTCAATGGAGTTAGGCTTAATATTCTCCGTGTCAAAGTAGCCGTCTGTATCATATACCATATTGCGCAAATCCTCTGTAGTTCTCCATCCTCTCCTTGCCTTATTCAAGTCACGGAGGCGATTGTTATTGATAACATTCTCATGGTCTATAACCGTGAGAACGGTCTGCGTCTGAATGGATATTGCTGTGCTGTCTGCCAAAGTTATCTGATAGTCATGCTCCAGCAACAGATTGCGAGTGATTTTCTGTATGCGCATTGTTTTCTCAATGCCAAAGCGGGTGTCTTTGACAGGCACATAGTCACCTACCGCAAACACGCTCGTTTCTGTGTCACGGCTAAGAGATTGCAAGAAATACAACCTGTCAAACGTAAGGGCATATTGCGCCTTTACTTGGCTTGCATCCTTGAAATCATCGCTGCCAGCATACCACAAATCTTCTTCTGCTCTTTTCTCGTACTGTTCGGGCAGATATATGTCCGTGATTTTGTAAGTATTGCCAACTTCTATCTTGTATGCGTCCTGTGTTTCGGTAGAAGGAATTGTTAATCCTCTGCTATCCGTGAATGGGATAATCTTAAACTTTTTCGTCTTATCGTCATACCCGCCTTTTGCATTGAGTTCAAACTGCTGTCCAGCCAAACGACCAGATGTAAATGTGATTTTTGCGCTTACGCCATCAACAAGATACATTGTACCCTTATCATCTTTCTTGTTAAGGTCAAAATCCATTGTATCATCAATGAAAGCACAAATATCATCAGCAACGATAGCCGTAACCTTGCCCGTACGCTTTGGATAAATATTATCATAGGTTTTCACATCTTCCTCACTGCCTATCTTGTCACGCAATTCTGCGTTTTCAATGTAGCGTTTGCTTTCATCTGAAATACCTATCATTTCAGTATTAGCCTTTACGACCGTACCATCAGCGAGGGTGTGGTCGTATTGGTTCATTCTTTGCATCGGAAGTTGCAGCCTTTCTGCATAACCTCTGTAATCGCTGCGAATATTGGTTGTACCACCCTCTACCCAAAGGCGAGTGATAATAGCCTTATCGTCTATCTTCTGCTCTTTGAGGTTGTACAAACCATTACCCTTGCCCCACTCAAAGAAATCTGCTCCGCTCGGTGGATTGATACGCTTGCCGAATTTCCCAATATGGATTGTACGAATACCGTTGTCTTGGGTTATCTGAAATTCCAAGTTGAACTGTTCTTTATTACAAAGCGTTTGCAATGCCTGTAAACAGTTCACCCCCGAAAACTGAATTGTCTTAGCTTCCGTTTCTGGGCAGTTGTCCTCATCAAATTTCCATACACCAGGGTAATCCCTCTCCAAGTTGTAGATTAGGACTTGTACAAATTCCTTGATTGTATATGTCAAGTCGAAAGTGCTTTTGTCGCTTTTGCCGTACTTGTCGCAATTTCGGTATATTGTCTTCATAAGGTCGTACATGACACCATAGAAGACAGGCTCATAGTTGTAGTAGCCCTCCGACACAATTTCACGGGTCGTTGTGGCTCTAATACTATACTCGTTGCCGCCTACAACAATCTTATCGCCCTTGGCAAACGAAAGCCATTCAGACGATACAATTTTAAGAGAAATGTAATCATCACCCATTAGAGAGCTTGTAAGTGTAGCCTCTTTGACGAAACAAAACGGCTCGTTTGTGTTGAGCTGTATTGTTTCGCCATTACGCTTGATTATTTGAGTAATTCCCATATAACAATGTCGTTAGTTTCAAACTTTTCAATGTCTTCAATCACGCCAGCAATGATAATGTCGTATTCGCCAGCAAGTGTGTATGTGTGTTCTACAACCGTGTCATTGCCAGCCACATTATATGTGTGCGTTCCATCTCCCCAATAAATATTGAGCAACTTAGATGAAGTAACCTTTATGCTTGCCTTTGAGTTGTCGTTAGCTGATATGTGGCGCAACACACGCTTTACTGGTTCGTCTTCTATCAGCTTCAGCTTGAATGTGCCGACCATAAGGTCTGTGTTATAAGTTCCCCATGTCTTTGTAATGTCCGTATCATCATACAAGCCTACCTCATAAACGAGAGGCTTTGCCTTGCCGTCATATTCGATAGTAAGGCGGTGTGTTCCGTCACCATCGAACAAATCCATAAATCGGCTGCACCACTCAACGAAAGCACTGCGACCGCTTGCCTCAAGGAAACAGTCAAGCGTGATAGTGCGCTCCTTGTACCGTTTTCTTTTCCTGTCACGGACAATGCCGTGGTAGTTGTCATAATCAACTTGGAGAGCTTCTTTCTGGGCAAGTCTGCCAATAATTCCGTCCGACTTGGAAACGGACACACCATAATCTTTGAAGTTCACGCCATCAATGTAGTATTCCACATCGTTGTTGGCTTGGGCTTTCATAATGTCGGCTTCTGTCAGAGCCACATCATACACCTTTACCTCATCAATGGTTGCAGTCGTTGTTAGCAGCTCATCAGTGCATAGGCTCAAACCTTGCGGATTGCCACCACCAAGAGAAACAATACTTACACGTTCTCCGTCCAGATATACGCTCAATGTGTCGCTATTACGAACAAAAGCTATAAAGTACCATTGCTTTGGTATAACATCAATCCATTGTTCACGATAGTTTTCTACACCAAGTAAATTCACCACCCAACCAATACGGCTTTGTGTTGTCATTACATAGGCAGACAGAGTGAAGTTTCCGCTAAACGGTATGGTTTGTGCGGTCAGACACTCACCGCCATTCAGAGAAAGAGCCTTGCCCTTCTTGGAATTTCTCGTAAATGTCGCTCCATCTGAAAGGATTGCATCAGCACGGCTTGTTGAAAAATCATAAGCCTTATTGCCATCGGGGTCATCAAATGGCAAGTAAAGTTTCAAGTTCTTATCTACCATATCAGTATGTAGTTTTATTGTTAAAGTTCACAATCACATTGCTTGGCTTGTCACCGTCCACAAAGTCAATGTCGGTGTTCGTGCCATATACATTGAGTATAACGCTTGCATCATTGCCACCGACAGACAAATGCAACTTTGCACGGTCGAAAATATCAATAGTGACAACGGCATAGTCTGACACATTAACGGCTATTTCAGAGGTGTGTCGTATGTATATGCGTGACACGCTATAACCGTCATACTCCAGCATACCCCTACAAGCTCCATTAAGCACCAAATCTGCCTTATTTGCGAGTGTTGGCATATCTTCATCAATGAAGACACCGAAAGGCTCGCATACGCCCTTAAAATGCGTCCTTAGAAAATCAAGCGTTGGGAAGTCTTCGGATATACAGAAGTCAATGCCCTTGATATAAAGTGCGACCAATGCCTCCGTACCCAAGCCTTTACGCAATTTCATTTGCCAAAGGCGGCACAGCCCTTTGTCTGTGCCATCCTTTTTCAGTTGTTCTACAAGTTCCATAATTACGATATACCTTGTGATAGTAATGAGTTGTCCTTTGTTTCAATGCGCCTAAGCGTGTTTTCTATGTTTTGCAGCCGTTCAGCCGACAAAGCGGTGTTTCTCGCTATCTCCGACTGTTGCAACAACTGTTCACGCATCACGCTCGTTTGTTCGCCTTGGTTAATAATGAAAGCGTTGAGCCTACCAGAAATCACACCGCCCGTTTCTTCGCTCATTGAGGTAACGGCTCCCGTAAGTGGGTCGCTCGCTGTTTCATCAACATCTTTAATCCAATCGCCCACGGCTTCCAATCCAGCTTTGAACTTTTCACCCGCTGCGTTCGCTTGGCGTTCAAACTCTTTCTTTTCTTCATCAGACAGCACACCGTCTTCCATAGCTTTTCCAAGATACTCAACCGCATCATTGATACCTTTAGCAAGGAAATTTCGCTTGAGGGCTTCTACGACAGCGTTTTTAAGCACTTTCTTTGTCGTTTCTCCCAAAGCCTTTGCCGCATCCTCACCAGAGCAATACGCATCAACAATAGCATCCGCAAACTCATCAATGGCACTCTTTACATCAGTACCAGCGAATGTTTCCATCATCTGTTTGTCTAAATCCTCGATTTGCTGATTTATTTCTTCAATCTGATTTTCCCATTCTTTGATTTTGTTGTTGTCGGTTTTCTTCTTGCTCTTTTCTGCCTGTATCTGTTGGCGCATAAGTTCCTGTTGCTCTCGCAATGATTCCTTTTGCGATTGCCACAGAGAAAGCATATCACCACCCTCCTTAGCCTTGTTAAGTTGCGCATTGAGCTGCTTTATCTGTGTAGTCAGCTTGGCATACTGTGCGAAGTCCCACGCTTTCTTTGCTATCTCACGTTGTTTCTCCAACGCTGCGATTTGGTCTTTAATAGCCTGTATGTTCTTTTCGTAGCCTTGGCGTTCCTCATCATTGAATACCCAATAGGTATTGTTGAAAGCTCGCTCCAAACGTGAGTAGGCTGTTTGCAAGTTGTCTATCTGCTTTTGTAGGTTCTGTATTCGCTTTTCGTACTTTTTATCGTGCAACTTAGCGAATATGCCAACCACAGAAGTAACAGAGGAAACCATGCCTGTTATACCGCCCAATATGTCACCGCTCATAAACTTGCCGACAGAAGCAGCAGCATTGCCCAACTGTCCCATGAGGTCTATTGCAGTACCCAAGCCGTCAGCTACGCCATCCATGCCCAACGCATCAAACATTGATTGCAAGGACGAGGCGCAATCCGTGCTTATGCTCGTTACTTTCTGAATGGAGTTGGTAATGCCTTGTGCTGCCGACTTGACATCTTTCTTGGCTTCATCAACACTCTTTTGCGTTCCCTTGCCGCTTGCAAGGTCTGCCTCGGCTTTCCTTAGTTTCTTCTTAGCTGCCAGATAATCATTGAAGAACGTGCCAAGTGCCTTGAACGGGTTAAGTTCTTGAATACGGTTCTTGGCTTGGTTCAGACTATCAATAACAGCTTTGTAATCAACAGGGCTTAGTTTTAGGTTGCCAGCATTGAGTTGTTTCTGTATATCACTTATCAGCTTTTGTATTTGAGCGACAGTAAGCGTGTCAATGTCCGTAAAGAGGTTTTTCCAGCTTTCAGACTGTTGCAAGAATGACATATTGAGTGCCGACAATGCCTCTTGCTCCGCTTTGTTGATTTGCGCCAAACGCTCCGCATCGCCCATTTTCTCGGCTTGGGTGCGAAGTAAAGCGTACTGTGTGGTGATAGACTGCCTTTGTTCCTCAAAGGTGCGGTAATCATCAAGCACTGTCTTTTGCAGTTCCTTTTGCAAGTCTGCATCCTGTTGTGACAGGACAAGGCTTGCCTCTGCTCTTTCGTCTGTGCTTACAATATGGCTATCTCCATTCTCCAACTTTTCTTTGGCTTTGGCTACGGCTTCAATCTTTTCTGCAAGGGTTTGGCACTGACTAATACTTTCACTCACTTGCTGCTTGAACTTTTCAAGTGCTGTTTTCTCACCGTTCAACTCGTCACGTTGTGTTGTTAGCGAGATAAGATAATTACCCTCACCATCGGTTAGCTTAGTGCCACCATTCCGCTTTTCTTCAAGTTTGGCAATTTCATTTTCTACATATTGCTTGTATGAATTACCATCGGCAATCAGCTTTGAGAATTGCTTGTCGGCTACTTCCTTGCCCATATTCTGCACCCATCGAAAATATAGCTGATACTGCTTTTTCTTGTAATCAAGCTCGCCCTCAAACAGCTTGTTCTGGGATTGGGCGTAACTTGTGTTTTCAAGATTGCGCCTTTCTTGGAAATTCGCCTTTTCACTAACAGTAAGACCGCCTTTGCCTGCTTTCTTTCGTGCTTCTATCAGTTCATCTTCTTCTTTCTTTATTTGGCGTAAGGCTTCTTTGTGTTGCAAGTCAAGTTGTGCCTTGCGTTTATCGTAGCCCTCCTCCATAACTGCAATTCTCGCCTCTTCAAGTCGCTTTTCCGCTTCAAGTTGCTTTTGTTTCAGACTTTCAGCATTACGTTGTGCGTCATTTGCACCGCCATGACTACGACCACCGACACCACTTCTTTTCTTGCCTTTACCCGTAGCATTGTCTAAGCGTGTCTGTAACTTTGTTATCTGATTGTCGTAATCATTCCATGCCTTACTTCCAAGCTGCGCCTCACCTCTTAGCTTTTTGAGGTTTTGTATTTCAGCACTGATACCATTTTCGGTATTCAAGTTGTTCTGCTGCTTGTTAATCTCATCGTTTACTGCTTTCAACAGTGACAACGCATTTTCAAAGCCGTATGTCTTGCAATCAATCGTCACTTCTTTACCATTGAGCTTATTTGCGAGTTCATGCAATTCTTCCATGCTCATCTTGGTAATATCGACATTCGTAGTGTCTTTTGGAGCGAGGAAATTGTTTAGGTTTTGATTTACCAAGTTAATTGCATCGTTGAATGTGCGCACATCCCTAACCTCATTGTCAAGATACTCTCTCAACTGTGAAGAAAACGCTTCCATTTCTTTGTCGGTTGCATGAGTGCCAGACTTTGTGCCAGCAACGACATTGTTCACAATCTCGTTGTACTTCCTTGTAAAATCATCACCAGACAATGTTGCCAATTCTTTTGCGCCAGCTTCCACCAGACTACGCACTGCTTCCCTAATTTCGGGAGCCATGTTTTGTATATTCTCGGCTGCTTTGGTCGCATATACCTTTACCTCATTTCCAAAACCATCATCTACCTTATGGTATGTACCTGTCTTATATTCCGCATAGTTCAAGCGTGTATCGAAAGAATCGTAGTTGTCGTTACTTTTGTTTTCCAACTCCGTCATTTCTTTTTCAACGTATTTTGCTTTTATCTTTTCAGCGGTTGTGGCTTGGATTGCCGCTTTTACTTTAAGATATTTCTTTTCTTGCTCTTGCAAAGTATCGTTTTCGTCAAGCAATGTGGTATTGTATTCCTTGCAAACCTCATTTACTTTTTCCAACATTTCCTTGTGTGTCTTACTGCCTTGCTCTGATTGTTGTAGGATGGTATAATACAAATCCAACTTATCAGTAACTTTCTTTGTTCCATCCTCAAACTCTTTCATCGCATCTGTTTCTTCCTCCGTCTTGCCCTTGAACAAAGTAAACAGGCTTATGACAATACCAATAGCAGATATAACAGCACCAATAGGGTTTGCTGCCATTGCCGCCCATAGTACCTTAAATCCAGCGGACAGTTTATTTGTTGCCACTGAAAGAATATTGGTCGCTTCCGTCTGTGCTGTCTTTGCGCCCGTGTCAGCAATAGAGACTGTCTTTGCTTGGAGTGTTGCTGCTGTTTCAAGCTGTTTCTTCTTGGTGTAAAAGTCTGTCTGTGCCGAAAGAGCAGCCTTTCTTGCTGCCGCCTGTGTATCTACTGCCGCCTCAAGTTTCTTTTGTGCGGATGCAATGGCAGTGGCATTGCCAGACTGTTGCGTCCAATATACCTCATAGCGTGCGGTTTCTGTTGCTTGTGTGGCTGCAATAGCCTTGGCTTTAGCTGCTTCAACGGTGCGTGCCGCTTCCCTAACAGTCGTGCGCATGGCTTCAACCGTTTGTGCCTGGTTAGCCATTTTAGCCTGTGCCTCTTGCATGATAGCTGCTCTGTATGTTGCACTTTTGGCTGTTAGGTCTTGCTTTGATAAAGCCAAGCGTTGCTCTGCCGTCATTACCCCAATAGCTGCCGTCTCATATCCGCTGCTTGAAGCGGTTAGATTGAGGTTGGCAAGGTATTCTTGCTGTTGTGCTGTCAAAAGGCTCTGAATGGCTGCTATGCGCATTTGTTTGACAACTGCCGCCTGTTCCTCTGCTGTCAATGTCGTTTGGAGTGCCGCATAATTCGCCATTTCTGCTGCCTCCATTGCTTTTTTATGACTGACAACCTCGCCAGACAAAACAGCTTCCGTCTTCATCAGTGCAAGTTTGGCAGTCCGTGCCGCATTATCAAGTACGGCGATTCCTGTGTAGCCCTTGGTGGCTACACTTGCAAGAATGGTGGCTGCTTTGACAGAACCATAGGCGATAGCAACTGATTTGAGTATGCGCACCACATCGTCCATGTGTTCTACAAGGTATGTTGCACTTTGTATTCCAGCCGACAAAGCCCCCTCGGATTTCTCGCCTAAACTATTGAGCGCACTATCCCATGCGTCTTGTAAGTTGGAAATCTGTCCTGTCAGTGAAGAACTTTGTCTCTCCATGAGCTGATAGAATTGACCGCCCGCATTAGTCATTTTGTTAAGGACTTCCTCAACATCTGGGAATCCAATCTTTCCAGCCGAAACCATTTCGTTAATGCCCTCGGCTGTTGTGTGGTACTTTTCGGCAAGCTCTTTCACAAGTGGAATACCTCTACCCGTGAACTGTCTTACATCTTGGGCATACAAACGACCCTGTACCATAGTAGTACCATACAGATAGACTATATCATTAAGCGGAATGGAAAGACCACTTGCAATGTTACCAAGGCGCACAAGCGTATCATTCACCTTTTCGGCACTAACTCCATAAGCCAAGAGTTGTTTTGCACCCTCGGCTACACCCATGAGGTCGAAAGGCGTTTTTGCAGCTGTATTAACCATCTGCTGCATTAAGGCAGTGGCTTTTTCCTCACTGCCTAACATCGTACCAAAGGCAATCTCTAACTGTTGGAACTGACCTCTAACGGACACAATGCTACTGACAAGGTTATTCATACCCTGTCCCACAAGATAGTAGGTTATATATTGCCCCGCTCTCTGCGCCATTTGCTGAAAGGATTCCTCAACCTCTGCGGCTTCCTGTGCTGCCGTATTGGAAAAGTCCTTAATGTGTAGTTCCATAGCCTGTGCCGACACATTGAAATCGTCTATGTCAAGGGTAGCCTTAAAAGCCAATCCACCGCCTATATTTTCCATTTAGATAATTCCTTTGATATAGTTCTTAATATCTTCTTTTGTTTTTAGTTCGTGGCGTTCAATCTTGCTTTCATCAATAACATTGCCGTCTTCATCAGTAGGCAAGTCCTTTGAACGTGGTGCATCAGCAATCATCAGTTGCACATTGAGCCACGAAATGCCCCAAAGCAAGTAATCATAAGACCACCCATAACTACGCATGAGTTCGCCACGACTACCCCAAGGACTATTAAGTCCTGTTACTCTATCCGCTGCGCTTCGGGTTCGGTTTTCGGTTTGGTCGTTCCTACTTCCCGTATCAATCGAATAGAGCTGGTAAAACCCGCTGGGTTCATCATCTGACTAATAACGGCTGCGAGCTTGCGCAAACGCTCCACTGTAAGATGTTCAATGAAGAACTTGGTTAGCTCTTTTACCGCCTTGCTGTCTTTGTCGGCAACGGAGGGATTGTTGAGAACCGCAACGGCTGCAATCTCTGCCATCTGCTTTATATATTTGAATAGTCGCTTGCTTTCCTGTATCGGCTGTTCCTGTATGGTCTTTTCGTCATATTCAATGCCTATATACATTTGGCGCAAACGGTCTATTGTTCCGAGATACAAAGGCTTTATGTTGAAATGGCGCATATATACTTCTTTCATGCGTTCCGTTTCAACATCTGGTATCTCCACGACCGACACATTCCAACTTTTAGGAATACGCTTGTCGTGCCAAACCTTTGTGCGTTTTGGGAATGTACGTTTAAGGAAATTGTACCATTTTGACGGCTTTACTGGGTAAATCTTCAATGGCACAGAGAACTTGCACCCCATCTGCAACAGGGCTTGCAATGCCTTTTCCTCTAAGTCCAAACGCTGCTCTCTTGTCAGTTCTTTCTGTTCTTGATTGTCTTCCATATCGTTGTAAAGTAAACAAGCCCCCTAACCATTTAGGGAAAGGAGGCTTGAATTGGTAAGTTGTTATTACGAGGTTATCCCGCATTTGTCGGGTCTGTTATAGTTTCATCAACCGTTAGCTGGTCTTGGAACTTGATTTTCATCGGCACAAGGCAGATACCCTTTGAAGAATAGGTAATCTCGAAAGAGGGAATGATGCAAGCGTTAGGACAGCCAACAAACAAGCCCTCCTCTGGCTGAAGCCATATTGCCCACTCCTTGTAAACAGGCTTGCGTGGACGCAACCATTTACGCTTAGGCTTAACTCCCGTTACTGTACCACCGAAATAGCGAGCCATAAGCTCCATATCGGGGTCCATAAGCGTAAGTTCAACCGTGGTGACATAATCACCCATAAGGGTAATGACCTTGTTTGATGTTTCAGACTTGTGTTCCGTTGTTTCCACATCATCGTCTTTCAAGGTGCAAGTGTCTTGGTACACATCACCTAAATCAAGCCAAGCATTACCATTGGCGGGCATTGTTCCCGCTGTTTCGCTTGCTGGGGCTACATAGATTTTCTTCAAGCCCATAGTCGAAAGTATTGGCATAACTTATTAAATTTAATTGTTTGACTTCTTTTCTCTAACAACAATATCCAAAGAGAACGACACAAAATGCTCATTGTGGTTTGGCTCTTTCATTGGTGGATTGATTAAACCAATATTCCAATTGTAACCGCAACCATGCTCATAATGGTTTTGCAGTATCTCCATAGCAGCCTTGCGCAACTCTATGAGCCTTGCAAAGTTGGTATGAAAAAGAGCCTTTCCACACCCAACGCCTTGCGGAATGTCTGGCACATGAATATTGACATTGATACTACCATTACGCACAGACCCCTCACCCTCAATAGACCTTGGCACTATGACAATGCCCTCCTTGGAGTAGTCCTTTCGTTGGTAGTCGGGATTTTCCGCATAGTCGGTATTCACCCCCATGCCGTCAATCAGCATTTGGCGTACCTTGATTGCTATTTCTTCTGTCGTTATCATAATACATTGCCAAATAATTCATCTGCTTTTCTTTTCGCTTTATCCATGAGCTTTTGCATCGCCTTTGGAAAATCTGTCTTTGCTTTGAGTTCTGCGGGCAGAATGACATTGTAACCTTTTGTCTCTACATAAGCGGCATAGTTCATTCCAGCGACAATGATAAGTGAGAAAGAGTTTGAAAGCGTTTCTGCCATTTTCATAGCCACTTTCAGCGCATTGTCTGCGCCCTCTCCCTGTTGGACTGCACCACCAAAGTCAATGATTTCACCATTGTGCACCACTGCGTAGCCTATTGAGTTGGTTAGGTTGCCTGTTCTGTCGGTGTAATTATGCTTATCCTTTGCATACTTGGTGAGTTCTTCACCTAAGTATTTCAATAGGAAAATGGCGGCTTCTTCCAATCGTTTTTGGAACAATCGGACTTGTGCGCCTATCGCATCATCACCAAACATCGGAGTTATCCCCATATCTCAATGTATTTACGGTTCATGTTATCAATACCCGAAACAACAAACTCGTCTATACCTCCATCTTCGCTTGTAACACGCACCGTACAACCAATAGCCAACACACCATCAAAGTATTTTGGAATAAACACATCATAGGTGTAAGCATATATCTGTCCGTCCGTGCCTACTACTTGCCTTGCTGGAATAGACTTGTCTATCTGACATTCACACCCTTGCAAGAAAGGTGCTTTGTCATTCGGAATGGCAAAGCCTGTCTTTGGGTCGGTCTGTACGCTGCCAACAGGCTTGTATTCAAAAGTTCCGTTAGTTCTCATTGCTTACCACAGATTAGAGCCGTCAGTAATTGTTGGTACTTCATCGAAATTCTCCAAGTCCAGACCGTTCTCACTGCAAATAGCCTTGATGCGCTTGCGCAACATATCCACGTTGTAGCCTTGTGAGGATTTTCCGAGGCTATCGCTACTAAGAACAACCATTTGGGACAATACCTTTACGGCTGCTTGTGCGACAATCCTTCTATCCGTTGTAGGGTTGTAGGGCGTTTCTGTGTCGCTCATACCAACATCGGATAAGGATTTCATCATAGACAGCTTACTTGGCACATACGGCTCTATTTCAGCGGTCAGTGCTTGGATTTTCGTTAGTTCCATATACTGTTACTCTGTTACGTTGTTGTCATTCTCGTTAAGGTATTCGGCAAGTTTCTGTGCCTGTTCTTCTGTCAGCTTGCCAAGAGCGTTTGAAACGCCACGTTCTTTCACGTTGGATGCAAGGCTTACACCGATAAGTGCAAGACCCTCTTTCAGCGTTTCAAGCTGATAGGCAGTGCCTTTGAATACAACAGAGCCTTTTGTAATGTTTGCATCATCTTTGGGTGCATTATCATCATTAGCGTTGTTGTCATTCTCGTTAGGCGCATCTGACAGGGAAACAATGGCGCAAAAGCCACCGCCAACAAGGGCGTTGATACGCTCCACATCAGCAGAGTGTATCAATTCGCCTTTGTCCATAACCTTGTCTTCCACCTTGCCGTGAAATGGTTTGATAACTTTCAGTTCCATACACGAAAGGTTTAGAGTGAAACAAGGGTAGAGTTTGCATCGTATGCCGACTTGGTGATATAGTAAGGCACAACACCGTTTGCATCGGCTTTTACCTCTTTCTCATCAAATCCACGCACCTGTGCGCATACAATCTGTCCCATCTCTGTAATGAGTGGCAACAGACGGGCTGCGCCCTCTGTGTACTCGCCAGCGGTCTGTCCCGTAGATGCACCCGTGCGCCACTTGGAAATGCGAATACCATTGCCAGCATTGATGTAGTCCACGTTGTCTTCCTCGATAAGCTCACTGTCTTCAATGGCGGGCTGTATCTCACCAATGACACCAGCGGGCTTGATAGCGATAAAATTAGGATTCCACGGCTGTATGGCGTTGCGCTTTCCGTCCTTATCAACGCCCATCTTACGCTTAATCACCGTGATAGACGGGATTTCGTTCTCTGTGAGCAATGCGGTAAGTTCGGAAGCAGTTACGACCTGTGCCTGTTTGTCTGTGCCATGAGCAAGCAAACGTGTGGTAGAGTCCATGCGTAGCCATGTGTAAAGCTCTTGCGACATGAGGATTTCACCAGGCTCAATACCACGGTCACGCAAATCAGAGCAAAGGGCAGAAAGCCACAGAATAGGAATGAGCTTACCAGCCTTGGTGTTTGCAGTTGTCCAATTGCAAACACTGACAATCTTGTTCTGCTCTTCCATCTTGTAATCAATCTCATAAGAGCGACCACCAGGGTTGTTGATTTCGGGCTTGAACTGTGCGATACCCCAATTTGAGAAAGCCATAAGGCAGATAAAGTCCATCACGTCCTTACAGCCAAGATATGCGTCTTGAATGTCATGGGTAAGGGTCTTTTCAATCTGCTTAACCTTGTCAGCCTCCTTGAGGCGTGGGTTCTCGTAAACTTCCTGTAACTTGCGGTAGTCACGGGCAAACATCACGAACTTGTGTCCGACACGGGGAATTTCCTTTGTCCAGACATCAAAGCCGTCAGTTCTACGCAATGGAGAAGGTGACTCATCAGCCAACAGAGTAGCCATGAAACGGAGGTTGTATTTGCCAACGATAGCCTCGGCTGTCAGTGACATCTGAGGCGTGTTGTAGGTAAACCAACTATCAGAGTACATCTTCTGAAAGATTGTAGCTTCCTTTTCAGAGGCTTTGTCGAAAGTCTTTCTCCATGTTGCCAATAAGTCCAAAGGCGCACCATTCTTATGCAATCCTTTGAATGTTGTGAAAATGGATTTCATTGTACTTTATAATTTAGTTATTTTACGATTAGTACGACTGCGTGAGCTTAACGTGCGGGTTGGCAGACAGGAACATTCCCGTGCTGTCTTTCTGTGAAGACGGAATAGGCGGCACACGCCTTTCATACAATGCGTATTGCATTGTGTCTGCCGACACATCAACACCTGTTTCAAACTCGCTAACCTCGTACTCACGGAACAGCACAGAGTTAGCCTTGCCACGTTCTGCGGCATTGTTAGAGCTGTCCTTGACTACCTCTGTAAGCACATCGCCAGCTTTCAGTCCTGTAATGGCAGCACTAAGCGTTACGACATACACGTTACCCGTGTTGTTAAGGCAGTTGCCGTTGTCAATGGCAGTGATAGTAGGAGCGGAGGCAAACGTGCCTGTAACAGCACCGACCTTTAACACGCTATCACCAACAGCGAAACAAGGAGCGTAAAACTCATCAATGTAGAGCGTTACTTTCTTGTTGTTCTCGTTGTCCACCTCAACGACTTTTGCAGTCTTGATTACTTGCACCTTTCTTGTGGTTTCGTTGAAAATGGCGAGTGTTCCAGCGGGGACTACATCACCCACACGGAACTTCTGACCCTCCACATCAAGATTGAAGCCACCCTGTACGATAGACGGGCTACCTGTAAAGATAGGGCGCATACCCGTAAATGAAGCTGTCTTGCGTTTCATCTGTTTGTTTTATTTTACGGTTATAGACTCCAGCAAAGCGTCAGCGGCTTCATCAACCTGTTTTTCGCTTGCTGCCTTGTCACCATCTGCTTGGTTAGACATAAGACCGTTGGTAATACAGTCCTGTTTGAGAGCCGACACCGCCTCCTCCACATCTTCATCATCAGAAATGGACTTAGCGAGCCTGTCACGAAGAAAAGCGGGGATTTTGTGCTTTTCAAAAGCGGCATTGATTGTAGCCGTGCGTTCGCTGTGGCTCTTTTCCGCTTTCAGTGCTGCAACCTCTTCTTGCAGTTTCTTGATAGCCTCGCTTTCTTCTGAACTGCCTTTACCGCCACCATTGCCATCCTTGTTGTTTGGGTTGGGCTTTTCACCCTCACCGCCCTCACCGTCATTTGGCTTTGGTTTCGGATTGCCCTTTGCCTTGTTCGCCCACCTTGTAGCCTCGCTCTGGCTTGCTGTTGCCACAGAGAGAATGAGGTTTGCGGTGCTTTCGATTGCGTCATTGTCGGTAGAATCATCTGCCACGCTGCCACCCATAGCCTCGGTTATCGCTGTCAGATACTTCTCCGAAAGACCCGTATCTTTGCACTTGTCTTTTACCTTTGCAAAAAGTTCTTTGTTCATATTTTAACTGATTTATACCCCTAATTAGGAGCTGTTTATATTCTATGTTTGCAAAGATACGCATTTTATTTAATAATGTGTTCATACAACACAGATAAATTTTACTTGGTAAATTCGGGGTTTTAGCGGCTAAAATATTCACCAAGTAAATTTTTTCGGCAAATTTTCCCAAAAATATTTGGTGTATTCAATAAAACACACTACTTTTGCAATGTGTTCAAGAAACACAGATAATAAACCGATTAAAAAATAAGTTTATGAAAGCAATATACGCAAAGGACATAAAGGCGATGGTTAAGCAGTTTGACCTCAACGAAGCCGAAAGCGACTATCTCAAAGACATAGCAGAAGCTATCAACAAGGAGCGCACAGATTTATGTGAAGACATACAAATGACACTTCTTTACGGCTCTTACTCAAAGTCAAAGAGAAACGCAATCAGAGCGTTGCTTGTTTACTTTGGTGCAAAGGCACAGAAAGAGAATGAGCTATACAGGAAACTTGATAAAACCTGTTGGGAAATTGCAAAGGTGTTGAAATGCGGCTCTTACCAAGTCATGCAATGGATTAAGGGTATTGCTTGCACAAAAGACCGTTTCGGAAAGTTCGTTGAGTGTTCAGACACATTCGGACTGAATTATTTGGAAATAGCATAAAGGTAACGCCCCGCCTAACCAACGGGGCAAACTAAACAATATAGAATTATGGATGCAACAATAAATCAAGTACAGGAAATAGTGTCAGTTCTGACATCAGACGAACAGCAGCTACTCAAAGATACCATCAACTACGGTTCATTTGGCGATAGTGATTGGGAGTTCCTTGATGATAACGGAAATGTGGAAACAGTTGCAATGTATGGTTACTGCACCAATGACGCTAAGAGTGCTGGACATTTCAACGGAAGAAAGGTATCTTCTATGTTCCGTTCTATGTATAAGAAGCTATGCCAAACAAATCACAATCAGATAGGCAGATACATTTCACACTGTAACGATTGGTGGGGTGATGGTAGTGGAGATATGCTGTTCATCAGAACAGGCTACTACAACGCCTTTGAGGAATGGGCAAGAAAGAAATAAGTAAATAGACCGAACGAGGGCATAAGGTTTTCGTCAAAGAGTTAAGATAGCATAAGGTAACGTGGGGCTAACCACCCCACACAAACTATACGGGCATAATATAGCGCACATGAAAACAGGAACATCTAACTACACGCCTAAGTGCTTGGAGTTCGCCAAGTACTTCAATGGGATGCAAGGTGTAACGACACACCAAAGCGAGGATATAGACTACAACGATTTTTCGGGGACGGTCTATGTAAACCGCTATGAGTTTGTTTGCATAGACCAAATGGAAAAAAGCGGTTATATGGTGTATATAAACAACCCCAACGGACACGATGGGGAACAATGGGTGTTCGGGTACTACAAGACATTTGGCAGAGCCTTAAAGAAAGCGGCTGCAATCGTAGAGAAAAGAAAATACCCCAAACCTATTGAAATTTGGTAATAACAACTAAAATATACAGACATGGCAACATTAGCAATCAAAATTCCCAAATGGGATATTGAAGAAGAAACGGGCTACAAGCCTTTCACTACATTTTGGCAAGATTTCTCCATTGCCGACACATACGGCTTGCAAGCCATTCAAGACACATTCAACCGTGCCTTTGATGCGTGGAAAGACAATTACAAGTACCTCACAGAACTTGTGCTTGTGCTTAATCACAAGATATTCCACCACTATGTAGAGAAAGGCACAGAAGAAGAAAACGAGAAAGCCTCTCTTTACAATGAGCTTTGGAACAAAGCCAACGACTACGCATTGGAAAACTTGCAAGGTGAGCAAGCCGATTACTTCTACCACTTAACAGATTAAGCTATGGAGATAACAGTAACAGTGAAACTGACAGAGGGCATGGTGTATGATGCGATGAAAGAAGCAGTACAAGAGTTCTTCACGAACTTACCATCACAAGAAAACAAAACAGGCTTGTTAAAGCATAGTCTATGGAGCCAGATACTACGCAATGGCAAGCCTGTTACAGATAGCGACATTGAGCCACTGAAAGACAATTCACTTGGTGAAGAAACAAAGTATAGCGTAATACTATACCGTGGCACAAAGGAAATAGGAACAATTCAAATGTAATGATATGAAAACGAAAACGTGTGAGATATGCGGAAAGACTTTGCCACTGTCCGCTTTCTCAAAGTCCTACAAAGGACGTTGCAAGGAATGTGTGGCAAAACTAACAAGAGATAAGCGTAACTGTACGGCAGTCACCACTCACAAGCCGATAGATTGGGAGCAGCGTAGATACGAGATTGCTAAGGATATGCTTTGCGCTATCTATATGGACGAAGGGAACGAAAGGCGCAGCACAGACCCAGGCATTGAGTTTGAGTACCAAAGTTTGGAGAGTAATGCGAGGGAAGCTGTTAGATACGCTAACGTACTTATTGAAGAACTTAAAAAGTATGATAATGGATAAAAAAACATTCTTTCATAAGGTTAGCCAAATGCGAGCCGCACAGCGTGAATACTTCAAGACACGGAGTAGCGCAGCACTCGCCTCAAGCAAGTTGTTGGAAATGCAGATTGACGAAGAAATAAAGCGAGCCAAGGCGATAATGGCTGCAAAAGCAAAGCTATTTTATGAGCTTGTGAACACAGACCCACAGACAAGCCAAGAATGGCTCAACGACCATATCAGAGCAAGCCTTGATTACTTTTTCTGTGATGCGGAATTTCAACATCAAAGTAGCTTGAACGGACATTTCCACGACCACGGATTTAGTGGGACATACGATTTCCCTACACTCGTTATCAACGACATGGGCGATACATCAGACGATGATATGCTTGAATTTAAGTACGAGTACATCAACCACAAGTATTATGTAACATTCTTAAACAGACTGAAAGGTTAGAACTATGCAAAAAAGAAGTATTCTATTTCGTGGCAAAGCCACAGGAAAGGGCAATATCCCTACAAATTGGGTATATGGTGGCGGTTGTTTCGCTGTATGTGTCAACACATTCATATTTGCCGACCCAACCCCTAAATTTATGGGTAATGGTATGTATGAAGCAAAAGCTATTGAGGTGCGCTTTATATGTCAGTCCACAGGATTACACGACATATTCAAGTCAGAAGTATTCGAGGGCGATGTGGTACGCTTGGACGGAAACAAGAAGTACACCTATGTAATTGAGTGGAGCGAGAAACACACGGCTTTCTTGGCACGTTGCATACAGACAAAGACAGGACTTGCAAACCTTACCCCATTCAAAGATATTGAAGTGATAGGTAACATATATGACAATCCGGCCTTGTTAAAAGTAGGGGCGGATGCAATATATTATTGCAACAAACATATTTATGCAACAGGTAAAGGATATAAATAATCATGGGAAGAAAAGAAATTGAAAAGGAATACTGCAAGCTCACGAAAGAGATTGAGAGTATGTGTATCTATGATGGTCGTAATACAGTAGATAGATACGTTTGTGAGAAATGTGGTGGTCTTCTGCATACCACATATAAAGACAAGGGCGTTACCCCTTTCGTTATAACCTGTCCCATGTGTGGCGGTATGATGAGCCACACGCAGACTTTCAGAAAGGAAATTGTACCAGAAAGTGTTGAGATAAAGAATTGGTTTCGTCCAACTCTTGAACAGACATTGAAAATGTCAGATGGTACTATTGAACACATACTTAATGGAGGTCTTATTTTAGAGGAATAACGAATGAAGACACTAACATTTGATGTAATGCTCAATGGGCGTTTTATCTGCACGTTGTTCTACAAGTATTGCCCACTGTTCCCAATAGACAGTGAAGAACTTGTGAAGTTCGTTCTTGAAAAACGCCCTACACTAAAGGGAAAGCCTTTTCGTATCGCTTTTTAGTTCAAATTGAGTATCTTTGCACCCATAAACAGAAATGATATGACACCACAAAGAAAAGTTATTCACGTTGAACTGAATGAGCCGTACAACAATAAGCACCATTGGTATTTTGGCAGCATATTAGCAATATACGACACTCTGCCTGTTGATGTTGTTGGCATAGCTCATACATCATTGTGGAATGTGCTTTCTAAGAATGGGAAGTACACAACGAAGACTGCAACAATAAGGCTTGGGGTTCTTCATACGAAACAAACAAACAGAGGAAAGAAAGGTAACGGCAAAGGAGGTTGATAATTGCCCCCTCAAGTATAACAAAGATTTCAAATGATATGGTAACTATTAACGGACAGAACTTTTACAACGTTCCTTATATGTGCGGTGGCTGTCCTTTCTATCTTGGGTTTGGGAGGGCAACAGAGGACAAAGATAGCCTATCGGGTAGATGTATTTTGTTCGACAAGAAAAAGGGGTATTACTCCAACATTCCCAATCGTTGCAAAACGCTTTTCGACAAAGCTCTGACATATCCAGACGGCAAAGAACTTGTCGTAGTGTTGAAATAATACCACAAAATGTTTTCTTTTCAGAAATTTGTTGTATCTTTGCAATATAAATAAGGCTCTCAATTGGGAATCAGCGTGGATTGTAGTTCCACGAAAACAATACCAATGGTGAGCCTTATTTTTTTATTCTATGTTGTTCAATATGGATGGATTGTCCGAAACACTCCAAACAAGGCAAGTTCCGTCATGGAAATGCCTAACGATTATCCAACACTTATTACCGCCTATTTCCGTTTCAAACAAGTGCATTGTAGCCGTAGCCATGTGTTCATCAGCACCACTGCCACGATATACGGAGTTATCCAGCAGACTTTGTAAATCCAACAGAGCCTCGTTCTTTGCATCCACATCATTAAACGGTTGGTTAAGCCATTCCTTAATGCTACGGTTTGACATTGTGGCGGTCAGCCCTATTTGCGACAATGCTATTTCTTTGCCCACCAGCGCACCAACAGCAAGCCGCCTTATAACCTTTCGCCTTTCCTTTGTTTCGTTGGATAGAGGCTTTCTTACGGGTCGGTAGCCGTTAAGCGCATCCGTTATGCCTTGCTCATTGTCTTTGTAGAAATAAGGTAGCGTTCCAGCACTCTTAGCCTTTTCCATGCGTTCCGCATTTTCCCTTGCCCACCTTACTATACGGTTTGGAATTGCAGTCACCTCACCAGAACACTCTACATTGTCTGGGCTTTTGCCATCAAGGATATTGTCTAACATCTTATCAAGCTCTCCATGAGTGGCAAGCACAGGCACTTGGTAACAGCGGCAATTCGGGTGCCATCCCGTCCACTTGAATGTCTTGGGGTAGATACCTTTCAAATCATCGCAAATATCGGGTTCGGGATGGTTGTTGCTCAACCTAATTTCAATACCTACAACAAAGTGCATATCTTGCCAACGGTCATATTCTGCCGTTCTGTATGCAATGTTTGTTTCGGTTCTTGCAAGTCGCTGTGCATTTCGATATGAGGAACGATAAACGCCTCTGCCTGGGTGGTAATCTTTAGGGTCATCGTCAATCCACTTGTAAGACTGACTTTCCTTGTCAAACACCCTACGTTTCCACTTGCGCCCATAAATAGGGTTTCCGTTCTCATCTTCACCCACCTTTACACGAAAACGCCTGTACCATCTATAGGGGTCGTTGAGATATTTCTGAACGACAGTTGCCATTCTGTTTGCAGCCGTTCCCTCTCCAATAGCCAAATCTATAGTATTTTCAAGCTCTTTCTTGTATGCTCCCGTGTACCTCCACACTCTCTGCGACAAGTTCAGGCTACCCGTGCCTGTTTTTCTCGCAAAAAATGCTTTCATGGCTTCTTGGTTGTGCTGAAAGTATTTGGCGAAGAATGGGCTTTCAATCGCCTTTTTGCCAAAGACAGACTTAACAAGTTCGTCTGCGTGTTCGTTGGACTTTAGCCATTCCCTTTCAACACCATTTCGTATGGTCTGATAGATACGGCTATACATATTGCGCAACATGGGCGTAACCTTTTCGCTATACCCATATTCAGCAAAGGAGAAAGGTTTTCCCTCCTCCAATTCTGTATTCTTCACCAAGTTAATTATTTGCATCAACACATCACGATACACCACCCTTATGTTGGCAGCATACCCCTCTGTGCGCTGGAATAATTCGGCTTGCGCTTTCTTATAGTCTATCTTTGCCATTGCCTACTTCTTACTGAATTTGTCGCATATATCCCTTGTTAGAAACTTACTGTACTCCCAAAATGGACAACGGCACAAAATCATGTGTCCGTCAATAGCTTGGATGTGCGGGTCGTATGAGTGTTTACAATCCTTGCACGTTAGCCCTAAGTCCTTTGGGTTGGTCGCTGTCTTCTTAGCCATTGAATAAATTTTTAATCAGTTCTTCTTTCGTTGGGAAACACGCACTATCCAAGAAATACAAGTGCTGTGGGTTGTTGCGTGTGCCTGTGTTGGTATGCTCCACGTTACGCACGAATGTACGCAATGAGTTACGGAACACCTCAATGCCAGCGATACGGAAACAATGCGGTCTATTGTTAAGCATAGTCCACACTTCATCACCTATGTTGTATTTGGTCTTTACTTCCATTATTCAGCCTCCCCGAACACGTCCATTTTGTTTAACTCCATTTGCTGCGCAAGTCTTTCGGCTTGCTCTGTCTTGATACGCTCCATTTCTGCCTTGCTGTCCTTTACAAGGTAGGACTTTTCAACATAGCTTTCAAGGCTCAATGCCCCATCGTTGTACTGCTTGGAAAGGTCGGCAAGCATTTCACTGACATCATCACCGAAAGGCTCTTGAAACTCATGCCCCAATTCAAGCGCATCATATTCAGCCTTGTGTCGGTAGTCAAGCACGTTGCCCATTATGGCTTTCATCAAGGAGGCGTGTCGGTTCATATACCCATCGTGCTTTTCCTTGTGTCGCTCTGCCTTAATGACTGCAAGCAACATCACTTTGCGAATAGCCTTTGCCGACAGATTGCCGAGGCTCTTCATGTTGTCAAAGTCAATGTTAGGAGTGAACGACTTGGAAAGAATGTGCTTATCCAACCGCTCAAACTGATTTTTCTTGCTCTCGCTTGCCTGGTCCCATGTGAGGTAACGCACATCACCGCCATTTTTTAGTATAAAGAGTTTTGCCTCTTCCTCTGACTTGGGCAAAGAGTTGAGGATTTCAGCGGTTGCCACCATTGCGGGATTGGCGAAGCGGTCGTTTACATCCGCATCCACACTCTCCATTGTTTCCTCACGCTCAATCATCGGTTGCACATCTGCGTGTTCTGGCTCTTGCTCAAACAGCAACACAGGTATCTTGCCTATTGGGTTAGCCATTTTCTGAACTTCCCAACCGACATTACCACGCTTGCACAGATAGATTGTATTTGCCGTATATACATCTATGTGGTGTATTGTGCGGTTGCCTTGCTCTGTAAGGTAGTACCCCCAAGCAAAGGCTTTGAGCCGTCCGTATTGGTCTTTAAGCGTGTATATATCATCGTTGTTTTTCTTGCTCAACACATTCAGCAAGAGCTGTGGAGTGTTATTCTCGTCACGGTACACATGGTAGAGGATGGCTGCACAACCCTCCGCACCCGCTGCTCGCTTGGCTTGACGCACAGCACTGTCAAAGCGCACTTGGCGCATCAGTTCAATGTAAGTTGAAAACGCATCATCTGTACTCTTTGATAGCTGCGTCCACTTCACGGGTCTGCCATACAGGAACACGAGGCTAATCTCGTTTATGTACTTCTGATAGGGAATAGGGATTTTGTTGCGCTTGCTCCAACGCAAGAAATTTCCTTTCTTGTCATACACCGCTCTGTCTTCACGCTCCATTACCTTGTGGCTACCAACCTCATAATCTAACAGATTGCGAGAAGCAGCCTCGGAACGGCTGTTAAGCATTGCAACCGCTCTTGTCACATCGCCAGCGGTCAATAGCTCATCAAAACTTTGCTGATAGCCGATAGCCTCCTTTAACTCATTTGTGATAGTCTGAATTATGCCCATCGTAGTTATTGTTAAGTTAAACCTAAAATTCTTTCTATGTTATCTGGAATGTCCACTTCGTTGTAATCAAACCAGCAGCGCATGAGAAACATATCTCGCCAGTCGGGAGAACAACCTATTTCAACTTTGATTTCCTCTTTTGGCTTTAGCTTCAGCTTGCCGTCACTGTCCGCTTTCCACGTTTGCAGTTGTTCAAGCTCTCTCGTTATTTGCTCCCTGTCGGCTTGGCTCACCAAATCCTCATCAATGCCTACTTCATGGGCGTTAATGTGTTCTGCGAGCTTATAACCGCATTGTGTCTGTAAGTTTTGGTAGTTCTCACCTTGCATAGCCGTAGAGTTATTGACAAAGCCGTTGCAATCGCAATTATCAACAACACCACCGCCCACACCATCCTCATCAACAATCACCCTGTGGTTTGGTATTCGGTATTTTCTTTGCTTTGTGATTATCCATGTTTGAATGTCCGTTGTCTTGCTTATAGCAAAGCAAACCTTGTCAATGATGAAATATCCATCCCATACAGCCAAACGTGCATGGTCGGCACCAAAACGGGCAATATCCCCCGTAATGTAATGCTTGCCCGTACGCAAAGCCAGCTTGTTTCCGAATATGGCGCATATATCATCATGTGAGCATAGAGCGTTGGGGTTATCGTCATATTCCCAATCACCAAGAAACAGGCGGGCAAACTTCACCTTGTCGGAGGTTGTCTTCAAGCCCTCTATATAGTCTGGGTCAATGAATGGGTTTTCCTGTACCAAGCAAGCAATGTAGTAGCGGTATTCCGCAAGCTGATTAGCCTTGTATGGCTTGTAGAATATATCATACATCCAATTCTTCTTGGGGTTACAGGTAATGAATAGCTTTCGCTTTAGTCCGTATTCCTCATTCAGACAACGACCGATACGGGTCTTGAGGGTATCGTATGCGCCAAAGTTCACCTCACCGCCCTCTTCTATCCAACCGCCTGTAAACTCAATAGAGCCGTAGCGTTCATAAAGAGGGTCTGAGGGCTTATATTGCAAGTCAAGAAAATCAATGCGTGAACCATTGTAGAACTGAATATAGTTTAGCTGTCCGTTGAAACTCCACATTTCTTCTGGAACTCCATACATGGCGCATACACGTTTGAACGTGATATAAGTAGATTGCGTGATGCGCTTTAACTCGGCACGACCAATAAACCACTTGGTACCAGCAAAGGCAAGACACATGAATAAAAGCCACACAGCACCTGTCCACGACTTTGCGCCACCAGCAGCACCACCATACAGGGTTTCCACATGGTCGCTATCCGTCAGTATGGATAGGGCTTGCTGTTGCTTGTCATGGTTTTTCCCGTCACGGCTCGTTATAAAGTCAAAACGACCTCTACGGAATAGTTCCACTTTGACTGCAAGAGCCAAGGGCAGTGTTATGTTCTTATTCTTTGCCATTCTTTGCGCTGTTCCTTATCTTATCAAGTAGCGTATTGTATTGTATAAGTTCTTCATCAGACAATGCCGACAAATCCACGTTGTTTGACACGTTGGCGTTGATTTCGCCCTCTATGTTTTGTGTAGCCTTGCCAAATACTCTGTCAAAAAGCATTTCAACTGTGGAAGTGCGACCGTAACGAATATCAGAGTTTATGGCGGCTATGATGTTCAACACCCATATAGGCGTGTCCTTGTTTGGCTTGGTGCGGTCGTTTGGGTCTTTCAACAATGGTTCAAGTTCTGCGGTTGAACTCTCATACAGATGTTGTATTACCTTTAGTATTTCTTCTTTGCTGCTTTGAGGATTAACCTTTTTGCCTGTGGTGGTCTGTATGTATTTTAGCACAGAAAGATTGCCCCGACCTCGTTTCTTAGGTTGGTTCTCGGAAGTGAAGCGGTTGCCCTTTTTATTTCCTTTCTCAAATAGTGCCATTCGTTGTAAATTCGTTGATTTATCGCTTTAACGTGTTTGTTGAACACACTTTATAACTGCAAAAAATCGGACAGCGAGAAACACCGCCCGATTTATTCACTTGGTTAATCGGCTCTAAGCCTGTTCCTGTGCCTTGTACTTATCATAGAACCAGGCAACCAAACCGCCCTCCATGTAATTGTCCAAATCGTCATAGGCATCTGTTTCTTCCATGAGTGCCTCGGCTTTGTCAATTACACCTGTGAGCAACTTCTGCTGTTCATCGGTTGCGTTCCACACTTCGATTTCTCCGTTAAGCTGCTGTTTGATAACTTTTATCTCGTCAGCGGTAAGTTCAATCTTTTTCATTGTTTTTTATTTAGTTGTTTTGTAATGTCTTAAAGTTTATACTTCTTGGCAATAGCTTTAACCGCCTTTGTGTACTTGTCTGACTTTCCATGTACGGCTTTTGTAACTGTTTCTGCCCAAAACTCGCTCACGTTGGTTGTAGCATACTTGCCATAGCCTTTCTTACGCTTGTCACGGCTCCATTTCTTGTAAAGGGCGTTCACTTCCTTGCCCGCTGCCTTTTGGTTTGCGCCCGTCATGTGAGCGTTCCATGTAGCGTGTGCAAGTTCGTGTGTTACCGTATGGGCAACAGGCTTATTTGTGCTCGTACTCCATCCGCTCTTGTAATTCTTGGCGTGCTCTCTTGAAACATTCTTCGCTCCCGTGTCAAAATGCTTTCTGTCAAGATACACGGCTTCAGATTTGCCGCCCCTTGTAACGTGTACTCCGTATGCACTACCGCCCAAATCGGCCAGTTTCACATTCCTTTGGCGCACACCCATTACGGCATGATAACGTGAAATAGCCTCTTTTGTCGCTTTATACATAGCTTTATCTTTCATTTCTACGAGTGAACCAACACGGCTTATTTTGCCCTTGTATTGTCCACCTCCGTCATTGGTTCCAGCCTTAACGCCAGCACTATTTCTTCCCATAGCCGTTTACTTTTTTAGACGATAAAATAATGAGGGATTGTCAAGCACGCTGTCAAGCACGACCTTTCCATGTTCTTTTGCCTTGATTTCCTCTTTGAGTTTATCAAGTTCCTCACTTGTGAGTTGGCTTTCGGTCAAACCATAATCATCCAACATTTGCTTTATTTTATCTTCCATATTGCAAAGTTATATAATTAGTTATTCTTTTTACTATAATCCCAACCGTACTTCTTGGCAAGCATTTTCATAACCTTGTGGAAATGTGTTACTTCTGCTCTTGCAATGTTGCTTTCATTCCACTTTGTTTGAATGAGGTAATTGTGTCCTTGTTTTGATACTGTCCTATTCGCATCCGCAAATGCCTTTGTCGCTTCATCTGCCGACACGCCCCAACCTCCCTTTGGGCGTTTTATCGAAAACGTATATGTTGGGGTTACTGCTCGCATTTCTTTTGCATTTACCCTAATGGCAGACCTTATATCATCACTTGAAAACGAATTACCAATGCGTCTAATGCCACTTTCACCAAGTGAACGAGGGTGATTGTGGGTCAATATACTATTTGCGGGTATCTTCTTAGGGTCAAATACCACCTGTGCGCCCTTGCCACCTATTGAAGAAACAATATCGCCCTTGGAGTTGAAGACGTGCAATGTTTCGTCTTTGTTGCGCCTATATTTCTGTTCCATGCCGACAATGTTCTTTACCATCTTTGCAGTATATCCTTTTTCGGTTGCTCCCTTGGAGCCGCCAGAACTTCCACCCTTACCACTTGATGTTATGCCTCCGCTGTTCCTACCCATAGCCTACTTCTTTTTAGCGTTGATAAAATCGGTAATGTAGAGTAATCCGTGCTTTCGACAAAAGTCTTGGATTTCCTCACCACCACCATAAACCACCAAGTTGGGGCGTTCAAGCCCGCTTATCTCCTGTGCTACTTGTAGGTCAGACTTCAAGCTCTCCATCCAACCATCCAAACCACGGGTAAAGAAAGCATTGTACCCCTTGGGAATACCCATTTTGTTGTATTCTATAAACTTGTGGCTCACGTTTAGGTCTGCATACACCTTTATTCCGCACTCTTGGAAATAGCGAGAAAGCCAGCGTTTCTTGTAAATGAGTTGAAGCCCCCATGCAATAGGGGTTTGGTCGTGACAACTACAATTAGGCTCTACTACCGCCTTGCATCCACTTGTGAGTATCTTTATAGGGTCTTTGAACAATGCTTCAAAACGATAATCATCTACATAGAAATGATAAGTCGCTACATCTTTGCGTAGTCGGCTGTTTGCGCCCCAAGGACTAAGTGGCAATTCCACCTTGCCAGCTTGCATTTCAAGTAGAAGATTGGGAATTTCAAAGATGTTGTCGCTCTCATACAAGCAATCGTTATACATGGAACGGTAGAAAGCCTCCTTGTCGCTCACCTCATCATCGGTGCTTTCGCTTTCGGCTTCATCATCATCTTCTTCATCTGTCTGTTGCTCGACCTTTGCAGCCTTCTTTTTGCTCTTTGACTGTTCTTCCTCATCGTCTGGGAATGTGATTCCGATAAAGTCAAAGTTTACATCTTGAAAGGTCGGTTCTACTGTCAGAGCGTTGTAGTCCCAATCGCCATTGTTGATGTTTGAGCGCAATATGATGTCAATGCGTTCATCTTCTGTAAGGTCAGAATAAAGTACGGTTGGAACTTCTTTCATTTTGAGTTTCTTAACCGCCTTGAGGCGTTGGTTGCCAGACAACACTACAAGTTGTCCGTCCTGTTCCTCCAACGCCATAGGCTGATGTTCCCAAAAGCCGTTAATGCGTATAGAGTCCACCAAGCGGTCAAACTCTGCCTTTGTAATCTTGCGAGGGTTGCTTGCCAATGGGTGCAAGTCCGAAACCTTGCGGTACTTCATCTGTTCAACATTCATCGCTCACCTCGCTTTCTTCCTTGTCAGTAGTGTTATCCATGCAATCGGGGACAAGGTTATCCTCGTCCTCAATTACACAGAAACATTTGCGTATGTATTCAGCCAAGCGTACAAGGCGGTAGTGTTTCCTGTATTTGAGGAACACAATCCGACTTCCATCGTTGGTATCAACGCCATAACCATAGAAACGCCCTCTGTAATCAATTGGCAGCTTAACCGAACCTCCATAGATATACAGATATTCGGCACCAACCTTTGTTATTGTTGCTGTGCGGTTATACTTGCCATTAAGGAATATAACCACCTTTTCGCCCGCTGTCAGCGGTGCTTTAGGCAGCAGTTGCGCCACCTTTTCGCCTATCCATTCCCAGCCGCCAAGATAAAGGACACCGAAAAGGAGTAAAGCCGTTGCTATGCTAATTATTGCCGTTGTCATACCGTTGTGATTTACTTGGTGAATGTACTTTGCAAAGATACTAATTTTATGTTTAACAAACACATATTTAACGGAAAATTTGCTTAAAGACCGTAAACTAACATAGCCGCATCCCTGTTATGCTCATTTGTGCGACTTTGCCAGCCCGTTATTGACTTGAAACTCTCGCCTGTAAGTTTGGTTACATTTCGCTTAGGAGCAACCATTTCGTACTTGACATTTCTTTTCGTCTTGCACAAGTCTGAAAGAAAATCATCCCAGATGCTTGCATCACGCTTTACAGAGCCGACACCTTGCAGTTTCTTCCGTTCTTGCTCACGGCTCATTCTCTCTGTTCCGAACCATGTTCTTTGCCGTGGGTCTTCGACACGCACAACTACCTCAATACCCGATTGGACGTATTCATTCACAATCTTCATTGCCTTGTGGATAGTCATTGTTTCAAGCAAGAGAAACTGCCCACCGCCCCATATTGCCACGCCTGTATGCGTTCCTGTGTCTATGCCGATATAAGCCTTTCCAATAATCTTAGCCATTGCCCTTTTTGATTTTGGTTACAAACTCGCCTGTCTTAATGTAACGTAGGCGCATCATAAACATCATCTTGTAGTAGTTTTCACGACCACAAACCTTGATTACATCCTTTTTGAGTTTACGAGGTAAACGGATTGATTTAATTGTTCTCATTTTGTTTTGTCTTTTTGTATTCTTTCATTGCTGAATGTAGGCTGTTGGTGCTGTCAAGCAACGTAATGAGCTTATCAACATCAATCATCTTTTCACCGTCCAAATACGCCCACACATTACGCAGCGCATCCGCAATGGCTTTTGCCTGTTTCGCCTCCTTGAGGGAGCTTTGCACTTCCTTGTTGGTGGCAGTGGCACGACCATTGGCTTTTGCAGTTCTCAACGCTGTTTTCGCTGCTCTCACTTGGTCGCTCTCATGTGTGTAGCTGTTGCTTATCTCTCTTGCTGCCATTGCCGACAACTCGCCAGTGGCTATCTTGTCTTGCAAGTATTGGGGCAAGTCCAACAGCGAGAGGCACTTGCTGATAAATGCGGGCGATTTCTTGAACTTTTCGGCTATCTCAACTTGCGAATAGCCAAATTCTTCTTTGAACCGTCTAAACATTATAGCGCACTCCAATTCAGAGAAACGCTTGCCCTCATTGCGCATCATCTGTTCAATGTAGAGTTGTTCGGTGGTTGCGCCCTTTGGAGCTTTAAGAGCCTTAATAAACGGAATGCTTGCACCCTCACTTATGGCAAGCATGGTCGCACGGTATCGTCTTTCACCGTCCACCAGCTTGTATTTCTCCACGCCATCCTCTTTGTAGGGGATAACAGTAACAGGGTTAAGCACTCCATTTGCCTTTATCTGTTCTTTGAGTTCTTCCAAGTCAAAATCTCTACGCACATTGAAACCATCCATTACGACAATGTTTCTTGGGTCTATCAGAAACAGGTCTGTGCGCTTTGTTGCGTTCACTTCCATATTAAGATTGTTTTTATTAGAATAAATATTGCGTTCTTTATTCCCATTCAAGCCGTTTCATCGCCTTTTCAAAGTATTTGGGCAATATCTCACATCCTATAAACTTGCGTTTCTCCTTGTAACACGCAATGGCTGTTGAAAAACTGCCAGCATACGCATCAAACACCACATCACCCTCGTTGGAGTGCAACATCAACAGGTGGCGTAACAGATTGATTGGCTTTTCCGTTTCGTGTAGCCTGTTCTTTGCCTGTGGCGGTTGGTCGTGAAAGGTTTTCATTTGCAGTTCATAACCGAGGTTGTTGTACGTTACACCCTTGGAGCGCACATATACGATAAATTCAAGGTTATTGATGTAGCAGCCATTGCCCAACGGCATAGGGTTCGGTTTATCCCACACAAGCAAGGTTGCCACATACCCCTTGTTTTCCCACCATGTCATTATGCGCCCTATCTGTTTGTTGGAGCAAAACACACAGATGTTCACACCCTTGCAAATCCGCTCAAACTCGCCAAACACCTTGTCATAGTCAATACCTTGCGACACGAAATAAAGCGAGCTGTTCTTGCGTGATTGGATTTGCTTTCTTGTGCAAAAGTCCCCATGTGAGCCTCCACCGTTCAAATCCAAGTCGTAGGGAATATCAGACAGTATGAAGTCCACGCTGTTGTCTGGCATATCTTTCATCACATCCATGCAATCGCAATTGTAGCAAGTGCAGTTCTTCAGTACCAGTGGCTCATTCATCATCATCAAAGTATTCTTCGTTTTCCTCAATGAAATTATCCATTGCATCATCGCACCAAGTACCCTCGCACAATCCATCCGCTCTATGGTCTATATCGCCATTGCGCCACGGACAGAACTTGCATATTTCTTCACCGAGTATATTTTTATATTCTTCTCTACTCATAGCATTATACTTTTGCAACTCACGCCTTGCCTTGCGTAAATCTTCCGCATCAAAAACATTTGCGCTCATAGTCAGTATCTGAAATCTGTAAAGTGGATTATCACTCCCTCAAACACGTTGCTCTTGCATCCGCACTTGCCAAAGAAGTAATCCACGAAATCATCAACACTCAATCCGTCATTGCTTGCCACATCCTCAACAGGCACACGCTTGTTGTCAATCCAGCACTGAGGCAGCGCATCATCAGACGAATATGTCATAGTTATGTATTGCAATCCTATCTGGCTTAACTTCTTCAACTCTCGCTGTTCCGAGCGGTAAGGTCTTTCCGTCCATTCACGCACAGAAAGTATTTTCTTTCCGCTGTTCACTTCCTCACACCGCTTTGCCCACAATCCGCTTGCATCCACACGCACGGTATGTATTTTGTGGCTTGCGTAGAGCAAGTTTGCAAACATCGTAGGCTTTCCCTCTTTCTTGTGCTTTACGGGAAACACTCTGTTCAACATCAGTATTACATTCTTTTTCATGCTGTTTTAATTTTGGATAACCATTGTTCGTAAACTCTACTTGCGATTTGCGCAATCATTACAGGCGGTACGCTCATTCCACAAACGTAATATGGCTTTTGGTTGCCAAAATCGTAGTCTGTCGGGAAAGAGGACACCTTGCATACACTTTCGTTTGAAAGCCAGTTCATGCCCCAACTTGGCATAGGCGAAGCTTTTTGCCGATACCCGGCTAATATCGTGGGGTGTACCATATTCTTATCAACCAAGGCGCATTGTTGGTATTTCGTTTCCTCGCCATTCTTCAACCGCTTGTATTCGTCAATGTAGCAAGGTGTTGTTATCGGGTCGCCAAGTGTGAGGTGTGCATCCTCGCACGTTATAGGCTTTTCGTCAAAATTCAGATTGATTAAAGGGTATGTGTCAAACAATGTGTGTGCGGTCGGTACATACTGTATGAGGTCGTTCCTAAGACATACAAAGAAAACTCGTTCCCTATGCTGTGGCACACCCATGTATTGCGCATCAAGCAAGAAATGCTGACAGGAATACCCCGCATCCTCAAACTCCATGTGAATACGTTGGACGTATTTCTTGGCAGCACCTTGGAGCAAGCCTTTCACGTTTTCAGCGATAACCACCTTTGGGCGCAACTTGCGCACTACATCTATGAAATCGAAGAAAAGAGTATCAAGCACTTGCTCTGCCTGTCCCTCTCTGAAACGCTTTTCCTTTCCCCATGTTTCCTGTCTGGTTCTTGCCATTGCAATTGTGAACGTTGAGCAAGGAGGCGAACCGTCCAGAATGTCAAGGTTGTACAACACATCGGGAAATGCAGTCCTTTCCTTGAATGTCTGTATTGGTTCAAGAAAGGCATAACGAGGGTGGTGGTTCTTTTCGTATAAGTCCATAACTCGCCTGTCTATCTCGTTGCATCCAACAACATCAAAGCCAGCTAATTTATACCCCATGGAACTACCCCCCCACAGGCAAAACAACTGAATACCGTGCCTTTGTCCTTTGTAAACTTGGCATTTTTCAGCGTCCAGTCATAACTGAATTTATGTTCAATTTGTTCTAACATTGTTCATCAAACACATTTTATGAGTAAATAAAAAAGGCTACTTGCGCCTACTTCCACCGTGCAACTCTATCACGTTGAAACTTTTGAAACGGTCAATCAGTCGTTTCTCAAAGCGTTCTTTCAGTTCTCGCACCGTCAGATTGCTTGTTATGTGATAGCGTTTGCCGTACTGTTGGTATATCTCATAGCGAGCGAAAAGAAATTCATCGGTAATCTGGGTAAGCAGCGTTCCGAAACTCTTTTGCTTTTCTGTTGCAAGTCCGAGGTCGTTAAGACATACAGCAAATGGCATAACACCATCGTAGCACTCTTGCGAGCTTGCGCCCTTAACCTCATTGTAGGTGTACTTGTCAATGTGTCCATACACCTTGTGGTAGTTCATAAGTTGCGTCATACTGATATTGCGAAACATATTCTCGTTATTGGTTACTCTTAGGTAGTCAGAGAATATTTGCATTATCATTGTCTTGCCTGTGCCTGGTTCTCCAATAAGCAAGATATTCTTGTGCAACTTATAGTTTTCGTTGGGGAATACGTTTTCTGCTAAAATGCAGTTGTTAAAGTAGTAGGTCAAGAAGCGCAACACCTTAGAGTTGTATTCATCAACAATAAAGTCGGAAAACTCACGCAGCATATAGTTCTTGCCAATGCTGACAATGAGATTAACGTGGTGTGAATACTCTTTAGGGTCTGTTAGGTCGTATCTAAAACCTTTCAGAATACCCTTTCTGTGTTGGACTGTCAGAGCTTCCGCCCGCTGTTTCGTCAAGTGGAATCGTTCCGCTTGCATATCCTGTATGATTTTCAATGCCTCTTCCTGTGTCTTGGGCAGTTGAAGCTGCTTTCCGTTGAGTACCATATTTAATATATTCTTCGTTATACCTATCAACTACCCAATTAAGGATAGCCTTATAATCTGACTTGTACCGCTTGCCTTTTGAACCTTTGTAGTTATCAAGTATCTCTATCATCCGCTTTGCCGCATCCTCTCCGTGTTCGGCACAGAGCTTGGCGTATTCATCACGGGTAAGTGTGACACATTCGGCATAGTTGTACTTTTTCTTTTTCTCCACCATTTGCTTTTGCTTTTCTGTGAGTGGTGGCGGTGCATCATCGCTACTTGGCTCGTTAGGGAATAACAAAGGCTGTTCTTGTTTAGAAGTAGGCGGTGACTCAATAGGGCTTGGTGTTGCAGCCTTATTCCCTTTTTTCGGTGCTTCGCTAATCCTATGCTTCATCGCATCACCGCCTTTCTTGCCAGCATTGCGCCTTTTCTCGCTTATATCAGCTTGTTTCACCATGTCTGCGGAATAGTACACGCCTTGGTGGTTTAACGACAGCACACCGCAATCTATGAGTTCCTGTATCGGTTCATCATCAGTACAACCAGACAATGCTACCAGCTCGTTAAGCGTATATGGCGCATTGTTGGGCTTTACCAACATTCCACGTTGGGAACTTTCCCACATATAGCAGAGCAAACCGACCCACGCACCCTTTGCGATAAGCGAAAGGGTATTGACACGAGGGTCTGTAAGCCAAGCCCCCGTGTCAAAAGGCATAAGTGAGTGTTTCCGCTTATCTGCCATACCCCTTAGTGTTTATGCTTCCATAATGGCAATGTCGGGCGCAATCTCACGGATTTTACCAACTACATCGTCAATGCAACGGTCACGGTACTCATCTGCTACCTCCTTGGCACCAGGCGATACGAGTTGCAAGTACACCTCTCCGTCTGAAAGGTAATGGTCGAACTCCACAACAATAGGTGTCTTCTCCGTACCCTTGAAGATGGCAATATTTACAGTGAAGTCCTTAGGCAGATTGCTTTCCACCTGTGTACGGTACACATCAGCACGACTGCCAGACGGGTCACGCTGCTTCTCAATCTCTGACTTTGCATTTGCAGTGAAGTTCTTGAGGGCAGAAACGAGTTTCATGTTTTCCTCTTTCTTGTCGAACACGGCACGGTTAAGGCGTAAGAACTGTCCGAGCTTTGCGGGAATCCAGCCCGTCTTCTCATCATTGATGTGGAATGCCTCGAAGATTTCAGAGTAAGCAGCCTTGCCTGTGAATGTGGACTTGGTGTAGTTGTCACGCTCGTTGATAGTAAGCGTGATAGTCATTGCCTCACGGTTCACAACAATGTTGGCTTCCTTCTGGTCAATCGTATCAACTCGCTTAACGAGCCAATCAAGCGGTGTTGAAAGCACACCCGCAACATCTATCTTTTCGGGCTTTTTGAGTTCCAACTGCTGAACCTCTGGTGCAACACCCTCACGCAATATAATCTCAATTGGCTTTTCGCCTGTGTAGTTGCCGATATTAACGGCAATCTTTTCGTTGTTCTTTTCCATTTTTCTTTTGGTTTACTTAGTGAATAAATTAGTTGTCTGTTCCTGTTCTACGCACGAATTGCATAACTGTACGCTGGCGTTCTTCTGGGGTAATCGGGCGTTCCTCCAACTTGTAGCCTTCGGGCGAGTAGAATGCAGTCTTTCCCTCGTCCACATCTACGAACTTGAAACAATCTCCCTTAACGTACTCGCCTCGGGCTTTCAGCTCGTCAAGGATAAGTCCCCGTCTTTCCAGCAGCGGCTTAATGCGTCCCTTATAGTCCGCTCTGATTTCAGCGAGTTTGTCTTCAAGCTCTGATACTTGGATAGACACGTTCTCCAGCTCCTCACGCCTTGCGTTCACTTCGTGCTGCTCAAACTTGCGTGTGTAACTACGCTCTACGATTTGGTCGCAGTTGTCACACAATAGCTGTTCCCTTTTTTCAACGGGTTCTTCAGCAAACATTAAATCTTGCATAACTTTCTGTTTTTGGTTCAACAATTATTTTAAGCGTTCTCCAACTTTGAAATTGTATGCGAGGTATTCTGTCCACAACTCCAAGAACTGTGTTCCAAAATATCTTGCCTTTTCGTATGTATCAAGGCACAAGCGGAAGCCACCGTCCGCATTCGAGTACGAGGAACGATAATCCGCACCCGCAAACCCCCAGCCCGCATACGCACCACCATACGCATAAACAGACAGAAGCAAACCCCTTTCTTCGCTATCCATGCGCTCTACTTCGCTTTTGGTATATAAGGCAAACCAAGGATAGTAATAGGTACGATTGCCGTTAGGGTCGGGATAGACCTTAACCTCACCACCCCAAAGAGCCTTGCAAACAAGCTCCAACTTCATAATGGCGATAATGTGCTTTGGTACTCCAGCATTAGTTAGCGTAACCTCATCAACCTTTTCACCAAGCGCAGTGCAAGCGTCCTCATAGGTCTTGATAGTCTTGTAGTCTTTGAGGTTTGGAATGTTAGGGCGAATGTCTGTAACATAAGACCAGAACACAACATCTTCGTCTTCTACAACCTCATTCCAATCCTTATCATCAGATACGAACCGAAAAGACGAAACATTATTTTCGCTGTCAATAAGCATTACGGGAATGACATTATCGCCATATCCTTTGTTGCTTGGTTTCTCGCTTGGCTTTCGCCAGATACTTTTGAGGTATTCTTGCACCTCAACCGTTTTTGTTTCTTTGTTCATCGCTTAACTTTTTGAGTTTCTGAATATTCTTTTTTGTTAATCTCACAGCATTGTAAACCCGTGTGCTTGTATTGTCGGGCAACAACTCTAAAATCATTGGAATGTGTCTTACCAAGTCAGTAACCACATTGTTAGGCACCTGTATCATCGTTAGTTCTCCAATATTTATCGGGGTCGGGTATTTCAATTCCAAGGTATTCACGCCCATACTCCCTTAGCTTTTCGCAATATGTGGAGAATGTCAGAGTGTCCATAGTTGCAGTTGATGTGGGAAACTCCACAATCTCGCCCGTGTGCTTATTCACCACACTATCCTTTGCAAGCATATTCTTGAAGTATTCGTGTACTTGTTCAACACTCACAAACTCCCAACCAGCCTCTAAGAGTGCATCAAGCAGCATTGGGTATATGCAACCCCACAGCCACCCGTTTTGGTCGTTAGAGCGTGGCTTACGCATACGCTTAACCTCAATGCGGTACATTCCATCACATACCTGTGCAAACCATTCGTACAATGGTTGTAGCGTGAATAGTCCTTTTCTTTTTTCCACCAAGACCTTTGCCATATCAGAACTTTGTAATGTCTATGCTAAGATTTGGGGCAGCAGCATACACCACCTTGCCCGTATGTCTTTCGATTTCAGATACAAATTGCAACCTGTCGCTATTGTGGTCTGACAAGTGCAAAAGCACTATGTTATACACATTGGAAAGGTCTATATCAGAGAGTACCGACTTGCACGTTTGCAGTTCCATGTGAGAATTTGGCAAGCGGTCTATTTGCGTTCGAGGTGTTATTCCAGCATTGACAGCTTCAATGAGCTTAGGCATTGAATAGTTGCACTCAATCAAAACGTGGTTAAGATTAGAGAACAAGCTAAGACACTCGCAACTGTCAGTAAGAAACATCACACGCCCACATTCTGGGTGTTCTATGAGGTAGCCCACACAAGGGACATCATGGCAAGCGTTGAACGGCAGCACCTTAAACCGACCGAGTTTGTACCCATGCTTGGGAACAATGGGGACAGAGCGTGAACCACATACACCCCTTGTTTCCCAAACATCTGGCAAAGCCAATGTGTAAAAGCCATTATCTACCATAGCCTTTATATACTTGGCGTGGTCTTGGTGTCGGTGCGTTATCAGACAGCCAACGACTTTTCGCAGATTGTAACCCAAAGCCTTTTTCACTTCTTGGAAGCGTACTCCAGCTTCAAGTATAAGAGCTTCCTTGCCGTTGTCAAGAATGTAACAGTTGCCGCTACTGCTTGAACCTAACACTTTCAACTCCATAGTTCACTTGGTTAATCAAAAGCCTGGGTCTGGCTCTGTTTCCTGTCCGTCTTGCTCATCACATTGTGGCAGAGACTGAACATCTGTAACATCTTCATACTCCACATCTGCATCGTCAAAGGCTTCGGGAGATTGAGCGACAACAGTAACATCTGGCTTGTCTTCCGTATCGCCTTGCGTGTCGGATGCAATGCCCTCTTGCAATGATACCGTGAGATAGCCATATTTGCCCAAGAGATTGCGTAGCACGGTCTTTATCGCCATAGCGTGAAAGTTTCCTTGCCAACCTACTTGTGTGCTGTCAGCATTAACAGGCAGCTTTGCGAGGTTAAGCAGCGTGTCAATAGTAACGCCCTTGTTGTATGCGATAGCCTTAGAGTAACGCTTGGCGTGTGCCGCCATATCCTCAACGCTCATATAGAGAGCCTTGTGGTAGCCGTCCACCAACTGAATATAAGCAAAGTAGCCTACGACCTTTTCAGACATCTTACGTCCCTCAACATCTATTTCGCCCGTCAGCTTACTTGTACGTTGCAACTCGCCCTCGTACACGACATCAGCGTTAATGATAGCATACTTACCTGTACGCATTGCAAGCTGATACAAGCCCTTGTAGCCAATCTGAAATACAGGCTCGTACTTCTTCACACGGTTGCCTTTCTCGTCAATTACCGTGTTGTAGTACGGAATAATGAAAGCCTGTCCCAACGCCTTGTTGATAGGCAAGTGCAATACCGCTGCTTTCAGAGCTTCTTTCACCACTTGGTTAGGGTCGCATAACTGTAACTTGCTATCCGAACTATACAAGTCTATGAGTGACGCAACGAATGTAGATGCGTTCTTGCTAAGGGCGTTCTTGAACTGTGTCATTACTGAATCAGCGTTAAGCACTCTTTTCAGCGTGTCTAAGTTCTTCGCCTGTGGTTTCTTTGCGACAGCACCGCCCTGTTGTTGCTGCGGTGCAGTCATTGATTTCTGTTCTTCCATATTGATTACTCTATAATGGTTAGCTGTTTATCATTGCTTACCCTCAAGTTCACAATTTGCGAGATAGTAGGAATGATATTGTTAAAGCTCTCTCTGTTGTCAATGAATATCGGTGCCGAAATTCCCTTGGTTGCACATATCGCATTGATAATGTCCAAGCCAGCGTTCACCTTGCCGCAAGCGTTTACATCTGCATAAGGCACACCGTTCACGCTACAATAGCAAGTGATTTTCTCGCCACCGTTCTTCTGGTCTTTGACAAAGGAGAACGAAACGACACTGAACAAGCCGTTGATACGTTGCATGAGAACTTCATCTTTTGACTTCTGAAAGCGTGTATATACATCTTCCCAACGCTCCAAGTCTGCCTTGGCTTGATTGTTGGAGATACGCTTTTCTTCAAGTTCTGCCACCTCTTTGCTGACACGCTCAATCATGGCACGTTTGCCAAGTCGTTTGTTGATGTCGGCAATCTGGGCGTTGATGTTGTTCTTGCTGCTTTGCAGTTCCGACACATCAGCTTGTGGCACCTCAATTTTCAGTTGGTTGTCAATGTCCGCTATGTCATTGCGCAAGGCAATACACTGTTCATCAGACGCAATGGCTTCGTCCGCATTGCCAGCAACGGGGATATGCGCTTTCTTGATTTCGATATTTCCCTTAATAGTAAGGGCTTCGTCTTCAAGTTTGGCTATCAGTCCTGTTAGTTTGGTCTGCTGCTCGACAGCCTTGTCATATTCAGCCTTGTATTGCTTGCCCTTGGTCTGAATGTCCTTTTGTCGCTTTGCCTTGTTTTGTTCAAAGTTTCCACGGAGCTTCGCAATTGCGTTTTCCAAGTTCTCGCCCTTGTAAGGTTCACCACAAGTAGGACACACAAGCACATCGCCATTTGGTTCTGTGAACTGTTCTTTGGCAATGGTCTTGAATTGTTCACGCATATCTACGAGCTTTGTGTTAAGCTCTGCCACCTTATCATCAGTAGCCTTTTTCTCGTTGCGGTAACGTGACACGTTGGTCTGATTGATTGAAAGCTCACCCTCCATCTGCTGAATTTCAGCAATAGCCTTGTTATGCGCTGCGTTAGTTTCCATGCGGATAGCACTCTCACGGTCTTGCAACATCATACGCTTTTGGGATTGCTTGTTGCGCAACTCCATCTTGCGCTTATAGGCTTCATCGTTAAGTGCCGACTTGTCGCTAATCTGTGCGTCTATGCCCTTAACGCTGTCTTGCAATGACTTCAACTGCTTTTCAAGTGCCGACCAATCTTCCCTTTCGGGCATGAGCTTTTTAGCGGTTTCTATGCTTGCTGGTATTGTGACAAGCGCATCATTACAAGCCTTTTTCTTGGCAGCGACTTCTTTTGCCCACTTAGCAAGGCTCGTTCCGTTCACTTCATCAAGCAAAGCAATGAACTCTGGATTAGTAGCCGCCACTTCTTCATCATCTATGTTGCCAACCATTTCAAGCAACATTTCCTTTTGCGTGTCCGCACTCAATGATGTAAAGAAATACGGGTTGGTAATCATACGGAACACATCTTCTGGTATGATTTCCGATATTTCGGCTTGATACTCTTTCTTGGTGCCTGTGCGCACATCATTGATGAAATACTGTGTTTCGTCTTTCATCACTTCATCAGTAGTACCGTTCACTTTCTGCCACTTCTCACAAAGTGAGCGTTGCAGTTTTATTTCCTTGCCGTCCACATCAAGCACGGCTGTTACAGAGTGTTCCAGACGATATATTGGCTTTCCGTTCTCGTCATTGGTTTTCACGTTAAAGCCATTAGCACCGTCACTTCTACCTGTGCTGTCCTTACCGAACAAAAGCCACAGATACGCATCATAGAGCGTTGTCTTGCCCGTTCCATTGTCCCCGCATACGGTCGTTATGCCGTCATTGAACGTGATACTAAAATCACGCACTCCCTTGAAATTGACAAGAGAAAGGGATTTCAATAAAATTTTCTTCATTGTGCGCCAAATTTGATGTTATTACTTTCGATATACTTTTCTCTGATTGTGCGAGCGTCATTCAGCACTGTTTGCACATTCTCCACATAGCGAATGTCAATAAGCGGAATGTTGTTGTAGCAAATGTAAAGCTGCTTTTGGAACTCCATTACTTGCACTACTTTCAAAGACTCACTCTGCATCACCGCCTTACGTTGTTCGGCTTTGCGTTCTTGTCTGCCTTTCAGATAGGCAGAGATAAATCTGCTAATCCTGTTCATAGTTTCTTATCTGTTGATGATTGTTTTTAATGTTTCAGCATTGTTGAGCTGTTGCAACTCTGCCCGTGAATAGAAACGCTTTGAGTTGGGAGCGGAACCATTACGTTGTGGAGTTATAAGCCCTTGCTCAACCCACCGCCTTACTCGCATTTCTTGATACAGGCGATATGCCTCACGTTGTGAAACCAAGTCGTTGCTTGGTGTGTTCGTCTGTATTATCGTGGCAGCACCAAGAGCCGCCATTTCCTTACAGATGTTCTTCAATTCGTACAACTCCATCGTAATAGCCATATCATGCCCTCCTTTTGCGTTTGAAATAATCTCTTACGCTTTCAGTGGAATACTCTTTGTCAATGTAGCTAAGCCAAGCAAAAGCCCAACCGCCACAGGCGAACAATATGTGTCCCCAATTGAAAAACATGGTTACTGTGCAACATAGGGCTATAAACCCCCAAACACACATACCAATAAAGTTTACCAAAGTGTCCCTTTTCATTGTCGTGTACTTTTAAGAGTTGAACAATTCTTTTGCACTAACGCCAAGGTGTTTAGCGATAATGTCAGTTCTCAATTCGTCTGGCTTCTGTGTTCCAGCAAGCCAACACCTTACAGTCGTGGGATGTACCTTTGCCACTGCTGCTATGTCGTTCACCCATGCCGTTTTTGGTGCTTGTGGGCGTTCCGTTGGCAGTGCATCGTACATTTGCCGAAAGACAGATTTCTTCTTATACTTCATTTTCTAACTGATTTAGTGTGTTTTACAGACATAATTTTATATCTTTGCAACACTATTAAACTTGTTGTGGTGCAAAGATAGCAACTATTTTTGTTATAGCAAACATAATAGCAAGAAAAGTTTTGATAATAACAATTATTAACAATTATGATTGATATTAAAGTAAAAAGAATAGCAACTGCCATAGATTACTTGAAAAGTATTGGCAGAGTACACAAGCAACAGGATATAGCAGAACAAATGGGTGCAACAGAATCCAGCTTGTCAAGAGCGTTAAAAGGCGATGTGAAGTATTTAACAGATAAGTTTATCCAACGCTTTAATAAGGCGTATGGCAACATATTCAACGAAAATTGGCTTATGGGTGGTCAATACGATATGCTCACAGACGAAAACGAGGTAGCACAGCAGACTGCAAACAAGCAAGTCCAAGTAAACGAGGATAGCCTTGATTTCATCACAGCAGGAGGCGAGGCTTTTTCCTCTATGATTGTGCGCATGATGAATAAAAAGCAAATTGCGCCCTACGGCTTGCTTGCCGACAAAGACAGAGAGATTGCCGAACTCAACCGCCAAATAGGGAAGTTAGAGGCTTTGTTGGAGGTAGCCAAAAAGGGAACTGTCCAAACGGTCGGCAATGCCACTGTTGCAGATGTAGGGTAACTCCATTTGGCAAAGTACCCAAGTATTAACATAAAAACAAAGTGATATGAAAGAATACTATCGTATGGTGATTGAGCTTTGCAAGCAAAGCATACACCAAGTAAATTCAGAAAAGAGCTTAGAAGTTCTGGTGGAGCTGGAAAAGGCTATCACAACAGCAAAGATTAAAGGCTTGCCCTTTGAGGAACTGCAAGAGTTGAAAGCAGATGTCGAACAATTAAGAACAAAGAACGTATGAAAAGATTTATTTTTTGCTTTTTAGCATTTTATCTTGTGGCTTTGGGTTGCTATGCCCAAAAGGGAACAACAGCCTACCTTGACGAAAAGAAAGGCTTCAAGGGAATTGTTTTAGGAGATAGCATATCAAAGTACAAAGAGATGCTTGTAGCTAAAGATGGTGGTTATGAGGTGTCGGACTCAACTTTGTTGCATATAGGTGGTGAGGTAAAACTATCTTTTATATTGGTAAAAGAATATAAAGGTTTAGTATGTTCAATTGCTGCATCTGCAAAAAAGCAATACGGAACAAAATTATTTGATATATTCCGCTCTGCCTATGGGAATGCTTATGTTCAAATCAACAAATTCAAAGAAAACTATATTTGGCTTACTGAAAATGTTGAGTTGGATTTTCTAAATGATGGGAAATATAGCGTTTTCGTATATAAAGACGCAAAATTAGAAATTCAAAAAGCGAAAGAAGAACGTGCAAAGATAAATCAAGCAGCAGATGATTTATGAATACACCAGTAAGCAAACAGATAATGGAACGCTTTTATTGCGCTCTTGATGCGATAATAGCGATGAAAAAGATACGAGGTGTAAATACCTATTGCCGCCTGTATGAGATTGACAGGCGCAACCTCATAGCCAACCGCAAGGACTTGGATAGAGGATGGTTTCAAGTTTCGTGGATGTACCCAATGGTAAAGGACTTTGGAGTAAATGCCAAATGGCTAATGTTGGGTGCCGGAAAGATGTTTGAAGAATGATAGCCGTACTTGTGATTATCTTTTTCGTTGGTCTGCTTTGGGCGTATGGTAAGCGACAGACTGCAAACAATGGTATCTACCAACCAACAGGACAGCCAACAAAGAGAAAGCGGAAACGCAAACCAAAGGTGCAATCATGGGAGAAACAGCAAAAGAAAGTTTGGAAAGCCAAATCACGGTCGGCTATGTTCAAGGCAAGCTATGTTTTGCTATCCAAAGAAGAAGCGAATGACTTGTTTACATACAACCATTCAGCAGATGAAATGAAGTTGCTTGATGTCATTCTTGATGCAACACTTGACGGAAAGGATTATGTTCAAATAGACTGCCCACTATACGAGCGCATGAAATCCGAGAAAGACTTGAAAAGGCAAATGGATAAAGAAAAAGAGTGTCAGAAATAGGCACTCTTTTTTCGTTTCTTCAAAAAATCCAAGTTATCGTGTTCTTTCCCCCATACCCCCTATTTCATATACTTATACTTAATAATATTTTATATATAGAGTATATAACCGTGTGCGTGCGCGTCATGCGCGTGCGCGAGGGAGATTTTGCCTAAGCAAAACGATATACTTAAAGCATTGATAATCAAGCAAGTAAAAAAATTTGCTTAGGCAAAATATGTTTTGCTTAGGCAAAAATCTATACAAAAACAAAAAGCATTGATAATCAAGCACTTATAAAATAGCTACATACAACAAAAAGGCTGTTTTGCTTAGGCAAAAAATATAAGTCGTTGATAATCAGATACTTTTTACACCGATTTTGCCTAAGCAAAAATATTTCTCAATCGTTTTGCCTAAGCAAATTACAGAAATACTCTGATAATCAATGCGTTAGTGATTTTGCCTAAGCAAATTTGCCTAAGCAAAACAGGGCAAATAATTTTGCCTAAGCAAAACGGCATACTTAAAGCATTGATAATCAAGCAAGTAAAAATTTTGCTTAGGCAAAATGCCTACTTTTTAGGCTCTGTTACTTCTGATAAGTCCCATTTCATAAGGTCTTGCACTTTTCGGTTTGCTCTATCTATATTGTCCCACGACTTACGAATATAGATGTCAGTAACACGCATATTTTCGTCCACATGGTTCAATGCCGTGTGGACTGTGTATTTATCCACTTCTGCATCATTCGTTGCAATGGTAGCCCATGTGTGACGTGCCGCATAAAATTCCAAATCATCTATACCAAGTAAATTTCCTATCTTCTTCAATCCCTTGTTGAGCGCAACACTAAAACCGTTCATAGAAGAATACAGCTTATAGAATTTGAAAACACGTTTGCCTGTCGGGTCTTTATACTTGTCAAACAATGCCTGTGCTTCTGGTTCTATTCTTATGGATATTTCCGCACCGTCAGCTCGTCTGTAACGTGTCTTGGTACGCTGGTATGTTATGCGCCCATTCTCATAGTCGGTGGCGTTGTATAAGTCCACAGCGTTCATTCCGATTAACAGAAAGCTCAACAAGAAAACATCTTTGGCAAGGTTATAACGATTGCACCCTGTTTGTAATATGCTTGTGTATGGCACTTTTGCTAACTCTCTCATCTGTTCCACTGTCAAGGCACGCTTGCGTGTTATTGGAGCTTTGGGTATGTCCACCTTAGCAAATGGGGAAAACGGAATCCGTATAACACCCGCTTCCTCATCATTAAACTCTCTCTTAGCTCTGTTATACATTGCCCTTACTTCTGCCAGATATAGGCTTTGCGCCCTACCTCCCTTTTTGCAGTTCTTCCGTGCTGGTTGCTCACCTATCCATCTTATCCAATCATTGAGGAACTTTACCGTGATTTCGCTTATATCAACACTTTCACGCCCAACGAACTTAACCATGCTGTTTATGGCTACTTGGTAGGCTTTGGCGTTGCCCGTGCGCCCTATATCAAAGAGCTTCTGAATGTACGCCCTGGTATAAGCCACAATATCAAGCGTGAAGTGTTCTTCTTCCTTTTTGGCAGTTATCAACTCCACAATTTGCTCAACGCTCATATTGTCCAAGCCCTCACCTACATTGTTGCAAATGGTTCTGTAACGCTTGATAACATCATCAACCATATCAATGTATCTTTGGTTTTTCAGCTTGAGGGAACGGGTAAGGTCTTCCTTGCCGACATACCACGGTGTTGCAAGGTACTTTTTCCGCTGCTTGTGAGTGACACGGATTTTAATGTTATATGTGCCGTCAGCTTTCTTTTGGTGTGCGTACACCTCTGCTTTGAATGTTGCCATACGCTCTTGTAGAATAATTGTAGAACATTTTTCCGCAAATATACGCACTTTTTGCCGAAAGTGGAAAAGAAAAACGCTCAACCTTGCAATTAAGTTGAGCGTTTGCAGTAGTCTTGTTGGGAATCGAACCCAAATCTACGCTTTAGGAGAGCATTGTTCTATCCATTGAACTACAAGACCTTACGAGCATTTTATATATCGTATCAAATGCGATTAACCAAGTAAAACTCGTTTTTCGCTTACTAAACCGCCTTTACACAGTTCATAAGTTTAGGAAGCGTTGCGGTTGTCAGTTAAATCCTCTCCATTTATTTCCTGCAGAACTGGTTGCTTTATGCCATCGCGTAACAATATTTTTTACCATCTACTTACCATTAATAAGGTTCTCCTCATTCCGCCGGATGTTTTTTCAACACCTTTTGGAATTGCCAGTAAAAGAGTGGGGCGGCGGTGAAGAGGCCGAGGGAGATGGCCAGGAAAATGCCCGTTGTCTTGAGGTGGCAGGGGAATCCGAGGAAATATCCTGCTGGGATGTTGACCACGATGTAGCTCACGAAGGCAATCCACATCATTGACATCACCTGCGACGTGCCGCGGAGGGCGTTGGCGTAGCAAATCTGCATCGCGTCGCCAAACTGATAGATGATGAGCGGCACGATGAGCGAAACGGCGATGCCGACAACTGTGGGGTCGTGCGTGAAGAAGTGGATGAACGTGGGGCCGAGGATGAGGAAGGTGAGCGAGGAGAGCGTGGCCATGGCGCAGAGGATGTGCTGTCCGGCACGCGTGGCGAGGCGCACTTGGTGCCAGTCGTTCAACCCGACAAAGGTGGCCACGCGGATGCTCATACCCGAGCCGAAGCTGTAGTAGAAGAGGAAGCCGAGCGTTCCGATGGTGAGCATCACCTGGAAGGCGGCGAGCGACGGGGCGTCAATCCAGCCTGCCATGATGCAGCTGAAGGTGAAAGCACCGCTCTCCATGCCCATCTGCAAACCGATGGGGAGTGATTTGGTATTGACAAAGCGTGTGGCATGCCACGATAGCGGAGTGGCGTTGAAACCAGTGCGGTAGGCGGCATAGCGCTTGCGGAAGGCCACGACGGCAACGATGGCTAATGCCATGTATATGCGCGAGAAAAGCGTGGAGAGGCCAGCGCCGAGCAAACCGAGTTCGGGGAACGGGCCGACGCCGTAAATGAGCAGGACGTTGCCGATGATGTTGAGCGCGTTGCCCGTCAGGAGAATCCACATGCCGGTGGCGGTGTCGCTCGTGCCGTCGGTGAATTGGCGCACGGCATTGAAGAGGGCCACGAAGATCATGGAGATGCCGATGACGATGTAGTAGGGGCGGATGTGGGGCAGAAGTTGCGGTGGCTGGCCCATGCGGTCGACATAGAAATATAGCATGGTCATGATGGTGAGCAGGACAAGTGTGAAAAGTCCGTTGGCCATGAGCGCCTGCTTGAGCAGACCGCCAGCTTCGTGTTTCTCGCCGCGGCCGCAATGGGCGCTGACGAGCGGCGTGAGACCGTAGCTGTATCCCATGATCAGAAAGGAAATGAGGTTGAACACGCTGTTGACAAACGACGCCGAAGCGAGGGCGTCCGTGGCGTAACGGCCCACCATCATCGTGTCGGCAAATCCCATGATGATGACGCCGATTTGTCCGATGGCAATGGGAATGCCCAGGCGAAGGGTGGCTTTGTAGTGGGGGAGTAGTTTAGACATAAGCTGTTGTGTTGGATGGTGTTTGGAGGAGCGGCTGGCGCTGGAGCTTGGTAACGTCTGTCTGTGGAGTTGGCGGGCGTTGTGTGTCGGGAGATGCTGCCGCTGGATGTTTTGGCAGGAAGAACAGACTTTCCAGCCAGCATGTTTTTCTTTTCCATAAAAAGACCGCGCAACTCCGGCATGGCGCAGAGTCGCGCGGTCTTTTATGGCTTCTTATGATAGCGATAAAAGAATCGTTTCGTGGTGTATCTTAGTAGTGGGGGCGAGCGTGAGTGGTGTTTCTGCCCTCCTGCTTACCTATTTGTTCTCAGAGAGAAAGTCTTGAGCGTCACGCGTTGTCGCTTGTCGCCAAATTGCACCGTAAAGGTGACGAGGTCGCTCTTCAGTTTTGAGGGGGCGATGATTTCCACCTTGTAGCGGAATCCCTTCTCTGGGGCCAGTTCGCTGACGATGGCTGTTGGCGAGATGACGACGCGGCGGTTGTCGCAGGTGATGATGGGCGCGATGTCGTACATCATGTTGTCGCTGCGGTTGTAGATGTCCATCGTGACACAGACATGCTCGTTGGGGTCCAGCCGTTGGTTGTGGTTGGGGTCGATGAGTCGCACGTTGGTGACTTCCAGGTAAGACCATTGCGAGAGGCAGGCCGTGGCACGTGAAGAGCGGCGTGACTGGTAGTCGTTGTAATATCCTTGGACGTCGACGGGCTCTTCGTATTCGTGGTTGGCATTGGCCTGACTGGTAATGGCTGCGCCTGCAGCTCCTCCAGCCACCATGCCGATGAGGCTACCAACGTCAGAGCCTCGCGGGCCGCCGATGATGCCACCGATGCTGGAGCCCAGCATGCCGCCCATGCCGCTTCCTGTGGCAACGGCGGAGAACTGCGAATAGTTGCAGCCCGACAGCGTCAGGAGCAGGCACAAAGTGATGATGAGGGAGTGCTTCATCTTTGTTTAGGAGGGATTATCTTACGAGGATGACCAAGTAACGGCTCACGCTCCAGAAAGCATCGGGGTTGGTGATGCGCAGCGTGTAGTTCTCCTGTGCGTCTTTGTCAAGCGTGTAAGAACCGGCAGGGTGGCTCGTGAGCAATGTTGCTTTCTTAGAATAGAGAGGAATTTTCTGCGTGACGCGGATGTCGATCTTCGTGAAATATTCCTTGTTGAAGTTCGATGAGCGCATCACGTCGCCTCTTTCGAGAATGTGTTGCTCGCGAAGTTCCTTCTTCGTGCCAAACACGTACCATGCCGTGTGCAACTGCTGGTCTTGGCGCACCACGGTGCGTTCCTTCTCCTCGTTTTTCGTTGTGAGGTCTTCCACGTTGTCGCTCAGTTGGTCAATCTGTTCGCTCTGCTCTGCAATCTTGATGTCTTTCTCAGCCAGTTGCTTGCGCAGCTCTTCAATTTCGCGGCTCTTGCTTTCGAGTTGGCGGTTGAACTCTTCCACCATAGCTTCGTAGGCGCTTTTCGTCTCCTTGCTCGTTTGGCTCGCGTTTCTCAGCTGCTGCTGGAGGTCGGCGATGCGGGCGCGGTTGAGGCGCAACGTCTGCTGGATGAATGCCATGTTTTCAACGATGACTTGCTGGTTGGGCGTTTCGGCGTTTTCTTGCGTCACGCGGCCTTCAGCCTCGTTGATTTGGCGAAAGCCTTCGCGGATTTGCTGGATGGTCTTTGCCAAGTCTTCCGACTCCGAATTGCTTTGTGCCAACACCCGTTGCAGGGAGTCGATGACTTCCTGTGAGCGGTCGGTTGTATTTTCCTTCTCTCGTTTCGACTGGCAACCGCCGAATGTCAGTGCTGCGGCAACCAGTGCAAGAATGGTGAATCTCTTAGTCATTGTGCTAATGGTATTTTAGTTGAAAAGCCATCTGCCGGTCTTCCAAATGGTATGATCACGCGCGTGGCGCGGAAGCTACCCGTTATTAATAGGAATGTATATCTGTACTTAGAAATGTGCCTACACAGAAAAGGCATGTACCAGCATGCGAAGGGCATGCGTTTTTAGTAAGATATGTGTGGCTGGCAAAAGAGTTTTCTGGTATGTTATGTCGTTATTAGAAATCAGTTGTGGAATCTCCTTCTTCGCTGTCTTTCCGTGCGCGTTCGCGGCGTGCCTTGCGTGCCGACTGTTTGGCCGTTTCCGCGCCTTCAACAATGAGGACAAATTCGCCGCGCGGGGCGTTTTCCTCAAAATGGCGGAGCACTTCGGCAATGGTGCCTCTGACGCTTTCCTCGTGCAACTTGGAGATTTCGCGGCAGGCCGACATGCGGCGCTCCGCTCCGAAAGTCTCGACAAATTGCGTCAGGGTTTTCACCACACGGTAGGGCGATTCATAGAAAATCATGGTGCGCTCTTCTGTTTGTAGGCTCTCCAGGCGCGTGGCTCTGCCTTTCTTTTGGGGCAGAAAGCCCTCAAACGTGAAGCGTTCGCAGGGCAGGCCAGAAGCCACCAA
>ERZ780128.16-NODE-16-length-88153-cov-4.302391_pt1 | contig 88153 bp, 74 predicted proteins | sample MGYA00511170_ERZ780128 | MGnify/ENA primary metagenome ERZ780128 (study PRJEB29588, sample SAMEA1970465) | human gut metagenome | biome: human gut; feature: human-associated habitat; material: faeces | place: Denmark | collected 2008/2010 ...
TCGAGGATAGATTTCTTTTCGAAGAAGGAGTGTACTGGACGTACACGACTGATGAAAAAAGAAATATAGACCGAAAAGACGAACAAAGATTACCAAGTTATTTTTTAAGGATTACTAAGTCAATGCCATCGGGCAAGACGATATTTGACACTGCCCATATTCAGATGGTAAAACATACCGGAGACAGAATCCGCCCTCGACAATGCTGTCCTCACCCAGGAAACCGGGTCGATGACAAATTGGACCGGAGGGCGGATTCCGTCTTCAATAAAGCCAAGCCGCTCATAGACAGCACCATCCGTCCACTCCATATCAGCATAGCTCATGATATCATCAGGATGCACATCCTCCTCAAAGGCCTTAAGTACCTTACCCATTCCCCCTACAACACGCACATCAGGAAGAGAAGCATAACGCACCCACTCATAAGAACGCACAGTCCTACCCTCCTTCACCCAAGTCCTCCCGGAAGAGAAGGAAGCCACAGCAACCAGTTCTCCAGCCTTCGTGAACACCCCATAGCGATATCTGGAAGCGGCATCACGATAAGAATGCCACCTGTCCAGAAACAAAGCAGCCTCCTCCTTCCCGATTCTCGAAACTACAGTATTTCTTGCAAAAACAGATCTGAACCTGCCAAGCTGTGCCAGCAGCCTCGGCCTCATCATCTCAGGCCTTCCCCGCCACATATCCTCAGGTACAAGCACCTTCTTGCCAGGCAGCACAGAAACCACATCTGACAATCTTACACGCTGTTCTTCAGCAGATTCCAACGAAGCCGAAGACACCGGAACAGGAATAACATTGACATTGCCGCACACAAAGACACTGAACCCGTCATTGACAGTTTCAATTGCCGCAATCCCGTTTTGCGAAAGGAAATCCCGTATTTCAGAAATAAAATCCATCAGTCATCACTCCCCCGGGAAACCCTGTCCACAGCACTCATCACCTGATCGTAACCATAGCCACGCCCGAGCGCAAACCGAATCAGTTTCAGCCTCCACTGCGGGTCCTCCTTCAGAGACCTGTACTTCGCCGCAATCACCGACTCAAGCTTCCTGTCCGCAGAAGCCGCATCGATTTCCGTCAATGCCTCATCGGCAGTTTTCCTGTCAATGCCCTTACGCATGAGCATGAAACGGATCTTCTGGGCACCCCAGCCTGAAATCGAGGCCTTCTCCCTGGCAAAGGCCGAAGCATAACGCAGATCATCTACAAACCGGTCAGAAACCAAAGACGCAACTATCTGTTCAGCAGCATCCTCGTCACCATCCATCGCCTTTAGAGCCTTGGTCTTCATGTCCGCCAAGCAGCACTCCTTTCTGGAACACTGAGCCTGCAGACGCCCCAACACCTTCACATACAACTCATTATCCATACTCTAGAAATAAAGGCCAATGTTAAGATAAGCACCAGGCTTGTACTGCTTGCGTGACGCCCAATGGACATCCAGCTCGACAGGACCTATGATGGAGTTGTAAGAATACTTGAGACCGGCCCCGAACACGCCCTTAGTCTTGTCAACATTTCCGAAATCCTTAATCTCAGCGACAGTAACAGCATAGTTGAACATCGCCGTAAGGTAATTGTTCTTGAACAACTTGAAACGGAAATCAGTACGCGCTATAGCAAGGAAATTCGCACACGCCGTAGCATAGTTGATTCCAGTGAAAGTCATCTGCTGGTCAAGATATCTGCCCGGAATCGCACCGCCCATGACATTGACATAAGGCAAAGTCGGATCACCTCCGAAGAGATAACGCGCCTGCAGAGAAGGAATAATCGCGAGCGCACCCCTCGTCTGAGCCACCGCCTTCACATCGAAGGTCAATGAATGGAAAGGATCCACATGATAATTGGTTCCATGGAAAATCCATTCATAACCAATTCCGAGAGTAAAGCCCCTCGTAGGGAAATAACCATCATCGAAAGTATCAGCCCTCATATTGACGAACACTGACTGATAATTATTTGTAAGATGTCCGAAATCATAATCTCCGGAAACCTTGTCAGTCATCGCGGAATTAAGCTTGAAATAATTATTTCTGATACCTGCCCTCATATCGAACCTCCTCCAACGGATATTCGAAAGGTAGATTTCCTGCATCATATTGAAATAGGCCACCTTATAGTCACTGGTACCAAGTTTGAACTGATTACGGTCAGTCCACTTGAAAAGCAAAGAGGCATTCGGAGTAGGCCCCTTAGGCGCCATCAGATAGAAATGAGCCTTGCCATAAGGATTTGTACCCACCTTTCCGGTAAAATCGACTGCAGGTCCCTGAAGCCTGTGGACATTCAGACCGAAATTCAGCAACACCGAGACAATCTCCTCAGAATCAAACCTTCCACCGATTCCGAACTGATGGATAGGACCTCTCTTGCAATGAATCAGAAGCCCGAACGGCTCACTCTTCCCGACCAGTTCATAAGTCACGTAATCGAAGGCATTGGTACCGAAAATCATCGCCACAGCGTCCTCAATGGCACCTTTTCCGATTGTCTGGTTCGGTCTTATGCCAATCTTTCCCATAAGGTAGCGGGACTCCTTGTCAGACACGCCGGTAATCTCCACGCTCGAAATCCTCACCGGCTCAGAATTGATGTCAATCGCCCTGCGGTTGTGAAGTTCCGTGCGGAAAGGACCTATCAATGCTTTCAGGCTATCCAGTTTGTCAATCTGTGTCAATGTTGCCTCATAGCCCCTGTCAATGATAGTACTGATGCTCCTGTCGTCGAAGCTCATCATCGTAAACTCATCCAGACTAGGCTTGATGGTCACGTCAGGAATCCCCACATTCTTCTCATACGACTCCCTGCCGAGCATGTCCACACCCTGGGAAATGATATCTCCAAGGTTATTGAGACCGGAATAATCACGGAAACCGGACGAAAGGTCCACACCAATGATAATGTCCGCACCCATGGCCTTCGCAATATCGGTAGGATAGTTGTCCCTCATGCCTCCGTCCACCAGCACCATTCCGTCAGTCTTCACAGGAGCAAATACTCCCGGTATCGACATTGTCGAACGCAGTGCCGTATTAAGTTTGCCCTCATACCAGATTTTAGGCTTGGCAGTAACCATTTCAGTAGCCACGCACACGAACGGGATAGGCAGTTCCTCGAACGACATATTGTCCTGATAACCTACTGTAAGCGAACTGAATATATTATTCACATTCTGTCCGAAAGCAAAGCCGGAAGGCAAACTGCCGAGCAGATTATCCCTCACGACTCTAGTGGCATCCTCACCCTTGGCCGCGCCAAAATGAATCCGGTCATATTTCCTTTCAGTGCCGGTATATTGGACATTCTCCTCCATGCGCTCCACATAGTCCTTCTTGGCATAATAGAACGGGAACGAGAGAAGAATCTTCTCCTTGTACTTGCTTGTAGCGTATGAGATGTAGTCGCGCGGCACCTTGTCCGTCAATGCCACATCCCAGTCAAAGGACCTGAGGATGGAATCCATCTGTTCTGGCTGGTAGCCAAGGGAATACAGAGAGCCTATCAGACCTCCCATGCTGGTTCCGAGCACCACATCGACAGGAATTCCCAATGAGTCCAGACACTTGATGACTCCGATGTGGGAGGCACCTTTCGCCCCGCCTCCGCTCAAGACCAATGCAACTGTAGGCCTCTTTTCACGTATCATAGAAAGATAATCCCGCAGAGACTCCAATGAAAGGGAATCGCGGGTTTCGTCAATGCCAGGAACCAGTTTTTCCGGCAGACTGTCCGCAAAGACCGGCATTGACGCACATAAAAATGACGTCAGCGCAGCCAACAATGTCAAAATTCTCCCACGCATAGCCTACAATAAATTAACAGTTAGTCAGATATTCTTATTTGTCACCATGTTTTCCGGCAAGCATACCGCAGGCCGCAAAAATGTCCTCACCCCTCGAAGCACGTATTGTCGATGTGATGCCGGCCTTGTTCAGACGGTCTCGGAAAACCTCCATAACCCCCTCAGGAGAAGACACATATGGGAAGTCAGGAATCTTATGAAACCGGATGAGGTTCACGCGGCATTCCAGACCGGAAAGCAGACGGATAATCCCATCCGCATGACGCTTGTCATCATTAAAACCGGAAAACATCGTATATTCGAAACTTACACGCCTCTGGCCTGTGAAGTCATATTGACGGATAAGCGAAATCACATCTTTCAGCGGATAAGCCTTCTGGACCGGCATCAGTTCGCCACGCTCATCAGGGAAGGCATCATGCATACTGATTGCAAGATGACACCTGGTTTCATCCAGATAGCGCTTGAGATTAGGCAAAACACCTATGGATGAGAGGGTTATACGCTTCGGGCTCCATCCGAAACCCCAGTCGGCAGTAAGAACTTCTATCGCTCTGCGGACATTCTCATAGTTGTCCAACGGCTCTCCCATACCCATAAATACGGTACCTGTAAGGTCAGCAGCCTCATCCACAGATATGAACTGGGAAAGGATATCGGCAGCCGACAGATTGCCATGGAACCCCTGACGGCCGGTCATACAGAACTTGCAGCCCATCTTGCATCCGGCCTGAGACGACACGCAAAGCGTCTTCCTGTCCAGTTCTGGAATCATGACAGCCTCAATGCTGCTGGACTCCACCTTCCCGGGATTCTCCCCTTCAATGCCATTCAGTCCGCCCCCGAAAGCGCAAGTCACAGGGAAAAGGTACTTCTTGGTACCGTCCGAGGACTCGCGGCAGTCCGAATAGGCAACCGCTCCTGTCTCATATTTCTCCGACAACTTCTCCCTTCCCGCCTTGGAAAGGTTCGTCATCTCATCTATTGTCTTTACTTTCTTCTTGTATAGCCACTGGGCAATCTGGCCGCCCGCATAAGACGGCAGCCCGCATTGGACAGCTATTTCCTTCAACTCCCCGGGAGTCTTCCCAAGCAGTTTATATTTAATCACTTCGCTCATAACTCTACAAATTTAACTAATTTTTCATTTCTAATTACTGCGTTTTTTCTATCTTTGTAAAGAATGCGGAATAATCCGCAGATAAGAACAAAAAATAACACATTATGGCTAAAGAAGCAGTAAAAGACGCCGGCGCCCAGGTTGATACCGGGAAACTGAAAGCGCTGCAGGCGACGATCGACAAGATTGAAAAAGACTATGGGAAAGGCACGATCATGAAGCTGGGAGATCAGCCACAATGGGATGAACATCAAGTAATACCGAGCGGCTCCATCGCTCTCGACCATGCTTTGGGAATCGGAGGATACCCTAAGGGCAGAATCATAGAGATCTACGGACCTGAGTCCAGCGGTAAGACCACCTTGGCTATCCACGCTATCGCACAGGCCCAGAAACAGGGCGGAATTGCAGCGATGATAGATGCGGAACATGCCTTCGACCGTTCTTACGCGAAAGCTCTCGGTGTAAATCTGGATACGCTCCTCATATCACAGCCGGACAACGGTGAGCAGGCACTTGAAATCGCCGACAACCTCATCAGGTCAGGTGCCATTGACATCATTGTCATTGACTCAGTCGCAGCCCTTACTCCGAAGGCTGAAATCGAAGGTGAGATGGGTGACAACAAGGTCGGTCTTCAGGCAAGACTCATGAGCCAGGCCCTCAGAAAACTGACCGCAAATATCAGTAAGACAAACACTTGCTGCATCTTTATCAACCAGCTCCGTGAAAAGATCGGAATCATGTTCGGTAATCCTGAGACCACTACCGGAGGTAACGCGCTGAAGTTCTACGCATCAGTACGTATCGATGTCCGCAGGACCACCCAGATCAAGGATGGCGAAGAGGCTCTCGGAAACCGCACCAAGGTGAAGGTCGTAAAGAACAAGATGGCTCCACCTTTCAAGAAGGCGGAATTCGATATCGTTTATGGTGAGGGCATCTCACACACAGGCGAGATTGTCGATCTCGGAGTCGAGTACGGCATCATCAACAAGAGCGGATCATGGTTCAGTTACGGCGACCAGAAACTTGCCCAGGGCCGAGAGGCGACAAAGCAGCTGATTGCCGACAATGCCGAGCTCAGCGATGAAATCGAGGCAAAAATCAGAGAGGCACTCAAGAACGTCCACGACTAGGCCGGGGCTCCCAGACATCACTCAATAACACATCTTGAGAGACGCATTGCTGTCTCCTTGTCGATTATCCCTGCACGTTCGAGACCGGAAACGGTCCAAGACGAGCGGGGATTATTGTTTCTGTAAAGCACTATGGCATTGGCAGTTCTGAAATCCCGCACATAAGGATGCCGGCGGAGCGAATCGGCCGGCATTGACCACAGCCTGAACGGCGCCGGTCTCTTCCTCACCTCTATAAGGTCAGAAAACTTCGCAAACTTCTCTTTGTCAAGATGATAGATCTCCATCAGCTGCACGATATCAGAATAGCCGCCCAGCTTTTCCCGATACGACACCATCTTGGACGCAAAATATCCGCCGATGCCGGTAAGGGCGTCAAAAGCAGCCGAATCCGCAACATTGATATCGACAAGGGGTATGTCAATGTATTTTTCCAATCTCCGGAACAAGGTATCAGACACCACATAAGACTTGGCGAAATCACTCGGTCTCCAGAAGCGGCCTCCCTTTCTGCGGTATGAGGCAATGGATTCCGCCTGCTTCTCCGTGAATCCCAGACGGCACAAGTCATACACTGAAACCGTATTCGGATTAAACCTGAATGATTCGTAAGTACGTGGCGTGAACGTCCTTATCACCTTCTCCGCCTGTTCCTGACGTTTGGCATAATGCCTTTCGGCCCGGGTTTCCCCACGCCTTTTGTCAATGCTACCATGCTGATTGACAGGCACTTCTTTCACCGGACTTTCTATCACGAAAACCGTATCCGGAGCGGTCGCTCCGGACAAAATTTTAAGCGTGGCAGCCCTGTGCACAAACAAAGCTGTCTGATAACCGATAATTAGAAATGCAAGGGCAATCGCCCCCGTTACAAATGATGCGGAAACACGTTGTTTCCTTTTCTGTTCAGACATTGTCTTTCCAAGCCACCCGCCCCGAAAAGATACATTACATTGACCTCCGGTATCCTCTTCCGGATGTCAGTTATTCTTCGTCTTCGTCATATTTGGACTCCTTGCGCTTGCGTGCAGGTGCACCCGCAACGACTATTACGATTTCGCCTTTAGGCTCATGCTCACGGAACCAATCCGCTACCTCTGCCAATGTTCCCCTGCGGTGTTCCTCATGGACCTTGGATATTTCCCTTGCCACAGAACACTCCCTGTCAGGACCGAAGAACTCGGAAAACTGCTCCAGAGTCTTGACAAGACGATAAGGGGACTCGTAAAAAATCATTGACCTTGTCTCCTCGGAAAGCGCCTTCAGCAAAGTCTGGCGGCCTTTCTTCACCGGAAGAAAGCCCTCGAAGCAGAATCTGTCGCATGGAAGTCCGGACGAGACAATCGCCGGAATACATGCCGTTGCTCCGGGAAGTGTCTGTACTTCAATTCCTTCCGCTGCGCATGTCCTGACCAGCAGAAATCCGGGGTCCGAAATTCCTGGAGTTCCGGCATCACTGATAAGAGCCACGTTCAGACCTGCAAGAATCCTGTCCTTGATGACGGAAGCGGTCTGATGTTCATTGAATTTATGATGTGACTGCAGTTTTCCGTGGATGTCGTAATGTTTCAGCAGTACAGAACTGGTCCTGGTATCCTCCGCCAGAATAAGGTCCGCCTCCTGAAGGACTTTCACGGCCCTGTAAGTCATATCTTCGAGATTTCCGACAGGTGTCGGAACGATGTATAGTTTTCCTGTTGTCTCCATTGTCTTTCAGTAAGCATGAAAAAATATGTTGGTAAAGATTTGTGAAGGATTTTCGAGGATAGATTTCTTTTCGAAGATGGAGTGTACTGGACGTACACGACTGATGAGAAAAGGAATATAGACCGAAAAGACGAGCAAAGATTACCAAGTTATTTTTTAAGGATTACTTAATAATTCTGAATGTACGGGGGCTCCGAATCTGCCTTCCTTATCTACCGGAATGAGTACCAGATATGACGGGTTGAAGAAATATTCCGAGTTGAATGTCTGTTCCTCGGAACTGCTGCGGTATTTGATGGTCGGCATCTTGCAGACGGTCTCGCCCAAGTTCGTCACCGCATCGAATACTGACTTTTCCATGAGATACATGTAATATCCGACGCAGTCCCCGGACGGGGTTACCGTGACACTTGCGTGGGAGGAGCCATAGTAAGATTCCACCTTATTGATTGTCAATGATAGAGTTACGTCGCTGGTCTTCTCGTATGCTTTTGTGTGGAAGCGTACTGTTGCCGGTTTTCCATATCCGTCTTTCTGGTCGGACTCCGGAAGAACAATCAGGATATAGTCCGTATTGTACTGTAGCCTGGATCCCTTGATGTCATTGTCGCTGTAGAGTGAAATCGGATAGCTGCTCTGTTGTCCTATGAGTTCCTGCATCACGTAATTGTCAATGCTGCTGTCGTATTTTTCTGCGAAGTCCTTCATTGTGACGAAGATGTACTTGCCGTTCCTGAAGTTTGTTCTCTTGACAGTGAAAACGGCAGAGGTGAAGGCTACCTCCTTGAGTGCGACGTCCACTGAAATGTTGTTCATATACTCGAACTGGCTGCTTGTGCTGAACTCCTTGGACTGGACACTGCCGATTTTGCCGTTCACGTCGTATGCAAACGAGAAGAGCACATAGTCCGTGTTCAATGCAAGGTCGCGAACTTCCATCTCTTCCTTGAAGTTCGTTATGGATGTGATGCTGTAGTCCAGTTTCTTGGCATCCAATTCCTGCTGGGCATATGTCGCAATTCCTCCTGCTGCATCGACTTCTGATTTCAATGCTACTCCGGTGTAGTATGCCACAGGTTCTCCCTGCTTGGTGAGTTTGACTGTCAGTATGTCCTCATTTATGTCCGGATCGCCCAGAAGAATGGCTGCATCAGACTGTCCGATGATGTCTTTCTCAGGAATCTCAAGTACATGCTCCACTATGGTGCCGTAGTCGTCGCAGATGTATTTCGGACCTTCCTGAACTACAGGGACTGCGTAGAGGAGAATCCTATCTGACTTGCTTGAAAGCCTTGTCTTGTTCCATTCCTGGAAAGAATTCCTTCTGATATCAGGATTCAGGATTGCCGTCTGCAGGTAATAGACAAACTGCTTCTTGGAATCTACCTTGAACTGTACGGACTCTTCATTGACATAAGTCTGCTCCGGGTCGAAAACTTGCAGGAAATAGGTCGGGTATTTCTGTGTGTCAACATTGGTCTTTATGAAAATTCCGTGGGCGGTCGCTACTGAAGTGATTTCGCCGAAAGGCACGAACACGCCTGTCCTGAATTCCTTTTCAACTGTCTCGGCAGCAACGTTATCCGCATTGTATGCGATGACGGAAATCCTGTAGTCTGTTTCCGCTGTCAAATCCTTGACGGTGAAGTTCATTGAGGGATTGTCCGGTACGACATCTATCATTTCAGGCTCGGAACCTGCAGCGGACACGCCGAAAGAATATGAGACGGCGTCTTTAACCGTAATCTTGAATGTTACTGAACTGTACGTTATATTGTTTATCTTGATTTCCGCGCTGGCCGGTGCTGCCGGAGTCCTTTCCGTTCTGAACGTTTTCTTGTCTTCTTTGGAGACATCACCATTCTCATTGTAAGCGACTGCTGTTATCTGATAATCAGTTTCCTGTGTCAAGCCTTCGCACACGATTGTCTTGAGGTCAGATGTCTCGATGACAGTGAACTCTTTCTTCCCGGCATTATCCGCGTCTTCAATACGGTATCCGACAGACACCGCATTGGTGTGCGCCAGTTCGAACTGCACAGAAACATCCTGCGGCACGATGTTCTGTATCTCGACAGTCGCCGGAGGATAGTTCTTAGTTTCCTCCTTGCAACCTGCAGCCGCCAACGCCAGTATGCTTAATGCGGCTAAAAGATGTTTTTTCATAATAAGAAAATTGGTAATATATTTATATTGTTGTAAGTCAATGTCTTTCACGGCATTCCGCCAGCACAATCTCCATCCCGCCGATTACAAATTTAATTATTCTATGATAATCTGCAACATTATGACGTGCTTTTATTAAAAAAAACATTTCTTTGATATGCTTTTGTTTCGTTTTGTAAGTGAAGTGATGGCTGTAATGATATTTGCATCCGCCGTTACGGGCGATTAGTTGTGATTCGGTGAAGTCTTCTCAAGTATTTCTTAACTTGCCTTCTATGTCGGTAAAATTTGCTAAATTTGTATGTTGGCAAGACTGATGATAGGAAATGAACAGCTTTACGGAAAACACTCGCGTGCAAGTGCCGGCGGCATTGCACTTATGTCGTCTGGGGTATACCTATCTCGATGACATCTCAGATTATAATCCTGACACAAACATTTTGACCGGCATATTTCTTCGCTCACTCAGGCGATTGAATCCCGAATTGGATGAGACTGGAAGCCATCAGATGCTTGACAAGATAGTTGGAATGCTTAGGAATGATGATCTGGGCAAAGAGTTCTATACCTTACTCTCTGCCAACAGTGGTCTTAAGCTTGTCGATTTCGAGAATGCTGACAATAACGAGTGGCACGTTACCACTGAATTTACCTGTGAGAATTCTGACACCGGCGACAGTTTCCGTCCAGACATAACTTGTTTTGTGAATGGGCTTCCGCTTGCCTTCATTGAAGTCAAGAAACCGAATAATCACGATGGAATTCTCGCTGAAAGAGACAGAATCAACAAGAGAATGCCCAACAAGGCATTCAGGCGCTTTATCAACATAACGCAGTTGATGATTTTCTCCAATAATCAAGAATATGATAACGACAACCGTGTTCCGATTCAAGGGGCTTTTTATTGCTGCATCTCAGAGAATAAGGCGTTCTTCAATGTCTTTCGCGAGGCAGACAAAAACTTTGTCTCTTCTTATCCTTATGAAGAGGTCTCAGAGGAACTTGAGAAGAGGGTTCTCAAGCATCGCAACTGTGTAGTTATTAAAAATCTTCCTGACTATCAGACTAATAAAGAACCATCTACTCCTACCAACAGAATTTTGACATCGATGTTGAGCAAGGAGCGTTTCCTGTTTCTCCTCCGATATGGTTTTGCCTACGTGAACAAGACGACGGAAGATGAAGACGGCAGCAAGAAGGTTTCTTTGGAAAAGCACGTGATGCGTTATCAGCAACTGTTCGCATCTTTGGCCATCAGGAGAAAATTAGCTGCTGGAGTCAAAAGCGGTATCATCTGGCATACTCAAGGGAGTGGTAAGACCGCACTCGCATACTATTCCGTGCGAAGCCTTACGGATTTTTATGCTCAGAGGCAGACTGCCGTGAAATTCTATTTCATCGTTGATCGTATCGCTCTTATGGAACAGGCAAGCGATGAGTTTGCATCTAGAGGTCTGATTGTAAGAACTGCGAACAGCAGGAATGAACTGATGAAAGATTTCAGAAGTATCGACCCTGTGGAGAACAGCGTGGGCAAGCCTGAGATAATGGTCGTCAACATACAGAAATTCAAGGAAGACTCTGAGAAGATCCAGTTGGACAATAGTTACAGCACATCTCTTCAAAGGGTGTTCTTTATAGACGAAGCGCATAGGGGCTACAATCCTGAGGGGAGTTTCCTTGCAAACCTGCTTGAGGCTGATAAGGATGCCGTAAAGATAGCTCTAACAGGAACGCCTCTTCTTAAGGAAGAAAGAGAGTCTTGGCGCGTTTTTGGTAATTACATTGACACATATTACTACGACAAATCAATCTCTGACGGATATACCCTGAAGTTGATGTGCGAGCCTGTAGAAACGGTCTATAAGGAAAAGATAAAAAGCATATTGGACAAGTTGGCCGGAGGTGTGGAAATCAAGAAGAGCGACATTGACAAGAACAAAATCCTTGAGCACGATAGTTATCTTAATGCTCTTCTTGACTACATAATCACCGACTTCCGCCGTTTTCGCAAGGAACAGGATGATGAAAGTATCGGTGCGATGATAGTTTGCAGGACAAATCCACAGGCAAGAGAAATGTATCGTCTGTGGCAGGAGAGATTCTCACGGTCTCTGTATGTCGAGAAGAAGCAGGAAGAAAAACTGATGATGCTCGAAGACCCGATGATTTCATATGGTTCTCCCAAGAAGCCTCTCAAGGCTTCTCTTATATTGCATGATGAAGGCGACAAACTTGAGAGAAAGGCCTATATCGAGGGGTTCAAGAAGCAGATGTCAGTAGATGTGCTGATTGTCAATCAGATGCTTCTTACAGGTTTCGATGCGCCGAGGCTCAAAAAACTCTATCTCGGCAGGAGCCTTGACGGACACGACTTGTTGCAGGCGCTTACAAGGGTCAATCGTCCATACAAGGACTTCAAATATGGCTACGTGGTTGATTTTGTCGATATAAAGGAAAATTTTGAGACAACCAACGACCGTTATCTAAGGGAGTTGAACCGCACTGTAGATACGGCGGATGTCCCAGTCGATGCACCAGTAGGTAACGTGATTATCGAGGACAAAGAGGCTGTTATCTCCAAGATGAAGGAGATAAAGAATATCCTTTTTAACTTCACATGTGAGAACCCGGAGGATTTTCGCAAGGAGCTTGACGAAATCAGTAGCAAGGACGCTCTCTATGCACTCCGTTCAACTCTTAATGAAGCGAAGGCTATAATCAATCAGGTCAGGGCATTCGGTGACGAGGAGCTTAAGTCAAAGGTTGAAAAACTGGCGGTGGTCGGCATTCCAACTCTGATTTCGGAGGTAAGTCATCGTATCGAACGCATCAATTTGATGGAAAACACCGAGCATATGGCTGATGTTTCGGGCATCATAAACATAGCTCTCTCTGAACTTGATTTTGAGTTCAAGAAAGGTGTCCCGGAGGAAATGAGAATAGTCGTGAATGACATCCGTGAGCGTTGTGACAAGGTGCAGGCCGAATTTGAGGCTAATTTTGACAAGGGCGAGGATAAGTATGTGATTCTTGCCGACCAGTTCCGCGAATACTTCCGCAAGAAGGGTTTTGTGCCACAAAACACGGCGGAGGCGAAAGAAAGCATCGATTATATGGATACTGTAATGGCAAAAATCCGTGAAATCAACAGACGCAACAATCTTCTGAAGAAGAAGTATAAGGGAGACGAGCGTTTTGTGCGCATCCACAAGAGAATTGAAGAAGAGAATGCGAAGAGGGAGAAGCCTATCATCTCTTCAGGAGAATACGAAATCGCAGAGAATTTGTCACAAATGAAGTCGCAGATAGACAATATGATATACCTTAATTCCCATATTGTCGACAATGAGGATGCCTTCAAAAGGGATGTGCTTGCTATTATCGGCTCCAAGTTGGTTGATATGGGCATACCGGCCACGCTTTCTGACCGCAAATTCATCAACAATCTTATTACAGCAGAATATTTTCAACAGAGAAACTATCTATAAATGAGCGATATAAACATTACAGAGTCAACGGTAGCCTTGATTGATTCACTCAAGAGTACAACGGCAGAGTTCGGTCTTGCTGGAACAGGAAGTGAATATAAAATTGTCATAGAAATCTTCCTTTATAAATTTTTCAATGACAAGTTCGGTTATGAAGCCAAGAAGGACAAGGTCTATGGAGAGCGGTTGAGGCGAGCGGAAAAATGGGATGCCGAATATGACACATTTACAGACGAGGAGGTGGAAGACCTGTTCAGCTATCTTCCAGCTTCGGTGCCGAGACTGAAGCCTGAGCACACTCTTGCCCATCTCTACAACGCCACAGGTAAGGGCGATTTTTCTACCCTTTTAGATGCGACGCTTATCGACATCGCAAAGATTAATTCTGACACGTTCTCGGTTTCCACATCTGGAAAGAGCCGTGTGAATATTTTTTCGGCTGTTACATCCTATGTGACTGACACGCAGAAACGAGACGAGTTCGCAAAGTCGCTGATGCGCAAAGTGGCTTCGTTCAATTTCGAAGATGTCTTTACTGAAAAATATGATTTCTTCTCAAGAGTGTTCGAGCATCTTCTCAAGGGCTTCAACAATGCGGGAGGAGGAAAATACGCTGAGTATTATACTCCGAGAGCTATCGCTCAAGTAATGGCAAGGCTTCTTGTCGGGGACAATGCTGAACTGCGAGGTGTGACCTGCTACGATCCGTCAGCTGGAACGGGAACATTGCTTATGGCTCTTGCACACCAGATTGGGGAAGATCGCTGTACAATCTATAGCCAGGACATTTCCGAAAAATCCAGTGAGATGCTCCGACTTAATTTGATTCTTAACAACTTCGCGGCTTCGCTCCCAAACGTAGTGCAGGGAAATACACTTCTTGAACCGTCGCACAGGAATCCGGACGGCGCGTTGAAGAAGTTCGATTTTATCGTGTCTAATCCTCCGTTTAAACTTGATTTTCCGGAATATAGGGACACTTTGGCAGCTGACGGAGTCAGGTTCTGGGCTGGAGTCCCGAATGCTGTAGCCAAGATAGATCCGGCAAAGCCGAAGATGGCCATCTATACCTGTTTCATCCAGCATGTCATCAATTCTCTGAAATCGACGGGTAAAGGAGCGATTGTCATTCCTACAGGATTTATTACTTCCAAGAGCGGGGTGGAGAAAAGGATTCTGGAGAAGATTGTGAATGAAAGGATTGTCTATGGTTGCGTGTCGATGCCGTCTAATGTCTTCGCCACCACGGGAACTAATGTCTCGGTACTCTTTTTCGATAAAAGTGCAAGTTCAGACAAGGTCATCCTTATCGATGCGAGCAAGCTGGGTGAGGGGTACAAGGAAGGCAATAATCAGAAACGACGCTTGCGGGATTTCGAGGTGGACAAGATTGTGGAAGTATTTCAGAACAAGGAGAGCGTCGATGATTTCTCCGTTGCAGTGACCTATGACGAGATTAAGGAGAAAGGTTATTCCCTTTCCGCCGGGCAGTACTTCGATATCAAGATTGACTATGTGGATATTACCGAGGAGGAATTCAATAAGAGAATGGCCGGTTACAAGGTTGAGCTTACGGCGCAGTTTGAAGAAAGTCACCGGTTGGAAGCGGAGATAATGAAGCAGCTGGATAGTCTTAAATTTAATGAATGAGAACAAAGAGAGTCGCCAATCTTACAATCGGCGACTCTCTGACGGGCGAGATGAAGCTAATACTCAGCTACTTTTTGCGGTAGTGGGCCATTACATAAACTTTCTTGCCTCGAATCACCTTAAAGTGGCCGCGAACAAGTACTTGTTTATGAAAAGCTTCCTTGTGATCATCATCAAGGCGCTTTTCCAAGCTGATAGTAATTTGGATTTTCATTTAACAAAATGTTTAATAGCAAGATTGGAAGCTGAAAGCGGCTTAGTGAAAGATTACTTCGCCCGTTATACTAAAAAAACAGGGCAGAATAATAAATTCAAACCCTGTTATTCTATCAGCTTGGAGCTTGCCTCTCCTTGCTTTGAAAATCCAATGACAAAGGTAAAAAGAATTATTTGATTTGCAAAGATGCTACAAAAATATAAACTTGGTGAATTGGTTGATGTGACTCGTGGAGCAAGCTTAAGTGGAGAGTATTACTCGGCAAAAGGTAAATATATTCGCTTGACTTGCGGAAATTTTGATTATCGTAATAACTGCTTCAAAGAGAATACATCGAAGGATAATCTGTTTTATACAGGAGCGATTAAGGAGGAGTTCCTCCTTGAAAAGGGTGATATTATCACGCCTCTAACAGAACAGGCGATAGGTCTTCTGGGAACTACCGTCCGTATTCCGGAAAGCGGAAAATATATCCAGAGTCAGGATATTGCCCTTATTAGGTGCAAAACAGACAGAATTGACCCGACATTTTGCTATTATCTGATTTCGTCCCGACTTGTTCGTAATCAGTTAAGTGCGGCTGCTCAACAGACGAAAATCCGTCATACGTCACCGGATAAGATAAAAGACTGCACTGTATGGATTCCTGACCTTGATGCTCAAAAAGCAACCGGACGATTATTGGCCTCTTTGGATGAAAAGATTCAACTTAATAAACGGATAAATGATAATTTACCGTTGCTTGACCATTCATCAAAAGAGGTAGAAGTTCATCGCGTTGCTTAGTAAATGTATTTATTTCTTTATCATTTTGTAGTCTCGCAAAAAAGTATGGTTGCATTTTTTTGTTAAACTCTGTTATACATCTATTATTCGTAGGAAATGGAATTAAAATGTTTTCAATATCATCTTTGTTAAATCCGGCTTGTGCAGCTCGTTGACCAATAGAATTAATTTTGTTATAAAATCCGTCTGACATTAAGAATATTCTGAGATATTCTGTATATTCTTTTACCTTTGGGCTAACTTTTGCAAGAGCAACATTATATGCACCATTTAACCCATAGCATATACGACCTAAAGAAGCACCGTATCTTGCAATCATAATATCCGTTTCAGCGCATAACTTATTACTTTTTCTGATAGGTATATATGTTATATGTGAATTTGAATAATAATCGCGAATTTGCACAAATCTAACATAACCATCACGATATTCTTCAATAAATTCGGAAGCTGGAGGTTGACTGCCGCCTGCATAATCCATTATTTCCGATAAAGGAATTGCTTCCCAATTGGACGGAATTGACAAATGCAACTTCTCATTCCACACCATAGCTCCACCACTAGACTTATACGGCTTGCCTTCTTCATTCGGGAAGTCAAACTGCACAAACCAATAGTCGTAGAGTTGCTTCGCCATCGCCTCTAAATTATCATTTATCAGAGTTTACATCCGTCTTTTGTCAGGTAGTCCAATGCTGTTGCCCGTGTATTGAATATCGTGCCCTTTCCATCGGCGCCTTGACTATTGCACAACTGTTGAGTAATTTCTCCAAAGTCGGGATTCATAGGGCCTTCATTTTTGAACATCTGGGCCGGTTTTCATTTCGACCCTCTTGACAGCTGATGGCTTTTATTGTTTGCTCCTAATGTATTGAATGTCAATGTTATACTGGACTGTGTCGGCCTGATGAACCTGTCAAGACCCCCTTTCGAAACCACCTCTTGACATCAGTCGTGTGGCGCAAATGATTGACTATCAGATGATAACACGGATTTACTGCTGCCAAGAGGGTCGAAAAATACGTATGTGTCTCCGCAATTTGCCATCTCGTTCCACTTAAAACGTCTCCGCGGCTTCACGAGAAGGGGCCCGCCGCGCATGCGGTGGGAAGTGTAGCCCCAATGGGGCGTGCCGGTCCGCAGGCCCCGACCGGCGGGCATTGGATACATATGGCTACTTTTCGGGCACTGACTTGCTCCAGCGGCACATTACCAAGCCACCAGATTACTGCAGGCAATAACATATAAGAAGCCCGTCTCTTCAAGGACATTGGCCAGGACGAGACGGGCTCCGTAAACATATGAACGTAAATGGTTACTGAACTTCCTTGATGATTTCCATACCCTTGCGGATAGCCTCCTCATTCTGAGGAATGAGGTTGTGGTGACGTGCAGGGAGAGTCTTGCGGAGTGCAGCAAGAACGCTCTCGATCTTGACTACAGGACGGATCTTGAGGAGACCGCCAAGTACGATCATGTTGAAAGTCTTGATAAGGTTCATCTCTGCGGCAGCATCCATAGCATCGATTCTGTAAACCTTGATATCCTTTCTTGTAGGAGGCTCAGAAATGCCGTATCCGTCGTAGATGATGATTCCGCCCGGCTTTACCTTTGGCTCGAATTTTTCGAGTGATGGCTGGTTCAGCACGATGGCGATGTCAAAACTTGAAAGAATAGGAGAGGAAACAGGATCATCACTTACGATGACAGTAACATTGGCAGTACCGCCACGCTGCTCCGGACCATAGGCCGGCATCCATGTAACTTCCTTGTTCTCCATCAGACCGGCATAAGCCAGAATCTTACCCATCGAAAGGACACCCTGTCCTCCGAATCCTGCGATTATTATCTCATCTGTCATAGCCTTGTCGATTTAAAGTTCAACACCTTTATCCTTGAGGTCACCGAGCTGGTAGAATGGGAACATGTTCTCCTCCATCCACTTATTGGCCTTCTCAGGACTCATCTTCCAACCTGAGTTACAGGTAGATACAACCTCTACGAGATTTGAACCCTTGCCCTGCATAGAATACTCGAACGCCTTTCTGATAGCCTTCTTGGTACGGTTGATGGACGCAACATTGTGAACGGACTGACGTGTAACGTAGCATGTACCTTCGAGGTTTGCAGCGAGCTCGGTAATCTTGAGAGGATAACCGTGAAGTGAAACCTCTCTACCATAAGGGCAGGTAGCCGTCTTCATACCGAGGAGGGTAGTAGGAGCCATCTGACCGCCGGTCATACCGTAGATAGCGTTGTTGATGAAGATGATTGTGATATTCTCACCTCTGTTAAGAGCGTGGATTGTCTCGGCAGTACCGATGCAGGCGAGGTCACCGTCACCCTGATATGTGAACACGAGTCTGTCTGGCCAGAGGCGTTTTGTAGCACTGGCAAGTGCAGGCGCTCTACCGTGAGCAGCCTCTTCCCAGTCCACATCAATATATTTGTAAGCGAACACTGCACAGCCTACAGGAGAGATTGCGATGGTTTTGTCAGTCATTCCCATCTCCTCGATTACCTCTGAGACTATTTTGTGCACAACTCCGTGGCTGCAACCAGGGCAGTAATGCATCGGAGTGTCATTCAATAAGGTAGGTTTCTTATAGACAACCTGTCCTTGCTCGATTATTTCTTCTCTTGTCATGGTCTTTAGAAATTAGAAAAGACGTTTGATTGCATCCACAACCTCGTCAGGGTCAGGAATGATTCCGCCCAGACGGCCGAAATGCTGAACCGGTACGCGTCCGGCTACAGCGAGACGGATATCCTCTACCATCTGTCCGGCATTGATCTCAAGTGAAAGGATGCCTTTCATCTTTTCGCCAAGCTTCTGTACTTCCTTGGTAGGGAAAGGCCAGAGGGTAATAGGGCGGAGGAGTCCGACCTTGATGCCCTGTGAACGTGCGATCTCGATACTCTTCTTTGCGATACGTGCTGCGGAACCGAATGCTACGATTGCATACTCTGCATCGTCAAGCATATATTCCTCGAAGCGCACCTCGCTCTCCTCGATTTTCTTGTATTTCTCCTGGATGCGGAGGTTGATGATTTCCATTTCCTCAGAACGGAGCTCAAGAGAGGTGATGATATTAGGCTTTCTGCCGCCGAAACGTCCGGTCGTAGCCCAAGGACACTCTTTCCTGATTTCCTCTTCTGTGCGGCGAGGCTTGAACGGAGGAAGTACTACTTTCTCCATCATCTGTCCGATGGCACCGTCAGCGAGAATCATCGCAGGGTTGCGATAGCGGAAAGCCAACTCGAATCCGAGGTCAACGAAATCTGCCATTTCCTGAACTGATGCAGGTGCGAGAACGATGAGATGATAGTCTCCGTGTCCACCACCTTTGCATGCCTGGAAATAGTCAGCCTGGCTAGGCTGGATGGTTCCGAGTCCCGGACCTCCACGCATTACATCCACGATGAGAGCCGGAAGTTCAGCTCCTGCCATGTAGGAAAGACCTTCCTGCATCAAGCTGATGCCTGGGCTGGAAGAAGAAGTCATAACCCTCTTGCCGGTGCAGGCTCCACCATAGACCATGTTGATAGATGAAACCTCACTTTCAGCCTGGAGAACAACCATTCCGGTAGTTTCCCAAGGTTTCTCTACAGCCAAAGTCTCGAGGACTTCAGACTGCGGGGTAATCGGATAGCCGAAATAGCCGTCGCAACCACAACGGATCGCTGCGTGGGCAATGGCCTCATTGCCTTTCATCAATGTGATTTCCTGATCTGCCATAGCTTAGACTGTTTTAAGACGGTAAACGGTTATGCACCCGTCAGGACATACTGTGGCGCATGACGCACAGCCTGTACAGGTGTCAGCAAGAACCTCATGGGCAAAGTTGTAGCCCTTACGGTTCACTTCCTTGGTCGTCAGAGCAAGGACCTTGAGCGGACAGGCGACAACGCAGAGATTACATCCTTTGCATCTCTCGGTATCGACTATGGTCGCTCCTTTCATTTTAGCCATAATACCTTTTTGTTTATTGATTGTACATATCCTTGTTGTAGAAATCCAGAATTTCGTTCGCTATCGCATACGCGTTAGCCGCCGGGCTTTCAGGATTTATCGCCATGGCCTCCAGATAGTTGTTTATAGCCAACTGCCAGTCGCCCTTCTTCCTGTGGGCATTGCCCAGAAGATAATAGGCGCGGTCGGATGGTTCCGGAGAAGAGGTGATATACTCTTCAAGCAGACGGATTGCCTCGTCAGTCCCGTCTTCTACAAGAATTTTTTCTATTGAGTCTAATTCAAGCATCGCTTAGTCGATAAACATACACCAGTTGTGTGTGTCTTCTTCAAGACCCTTCTGGATGCCGATGATGTGGTTGTAGAGTTTCTCGCTGGTAACGCCGCATTTGTCACCTGAAGGGAATCTGTAGCGACGTGAAATATCCTGGCACTCGAGTGCAGGTTTGTCGTCAATGCTGCAGATCGGGGTGATCACAACAGCTGTACCGCATGAGTTCACCTCATCGAATTCAGCAAGCTCTTCTACCTTGATAGGACGGATTTCCACATCCATGCCCATGTCGGCAGCCACTGTACGGAGGCTCATGTTGGTGATTGAAGGAAGAACGCTTCCTGAACGTGGGGTTACATATGTGTTGCCCTTGATACCGAAGAAGTTTGAAGAACCGAACTCCTCGATGGTTGTCTTTGTAGCTGTGTCGAGGAACAGGAGCTCACGGTATCCGGAGTTGTGTGCGAGGTTGTATGCGTGCAGTGACTGTGCATAGTTTCCGCCGAGCTTGTAGCATCCTGAACCATGTGTAGCGGCACGGTCATAGTTTCTGGAAATGACAGCATTTCCTGGAGAAAGGCTCTTGGCTCCAGAATAAGTACCCACAGGTGAACACATTACGGCGAACATTACGTCCTTTGATGATTTGATGCCCAGCTGCGGATTGATACCGAAGAGTACAGGACGGAGGTAGAGGGATGCACCTGTAACCTCATATGGAGGAAGATATTCGATGTTCTCTTTGATACAGCGTACGCACATTTCGATGAACAATTCCTCTGACGGGTACGGCATGTCGAGATATGTAGCGCTGGATGCCATTCTCTTGGCGTTGCGGTCCGGACGGAAAAGTCTGATTTTGCCGTCAACACCACGGAACGCCTTAAGTCCCTCAAAGCATGAAGGGGCATAGTGGAAGATTCCCGCAAAGCAATTGAAAGTAATGTTGAAATCCTCTGTCACAACAGGCGATTCCCATTTTCCGTCAATGCATCGGCTATATACCAATGCTTTTGTCTGAGTGTAGCTGAAAGACAGCTGGCTCCAATCGATATTTTTCATTATAAAAAAGTGTATTGTTTAATCTTCAATGATTCTGTCCTTGTTATATGTATGGATCTTGGTCTGTCCGGAAAGGATGATGTATCCGTTCTCGGCGAGACTGTTGATCTCATCTTCTCCAGGGTAAACCTCTACCGGTGCGATGAACTTCACTTTGGCAGTAATCGCGTCCATGAGCATCTTGCTGTGGGCGATACCTCCGGTGAGAAGAATTGCGTCCACCTTGCCGTCAGCAGTTGCCGCCATGGCAGCGATATACTTGGAGATGTTCAGGACGTATGCCTTCAGGAAGGTCTTGGCGAGTTCATTTCCGGATGCGGCCATGTTCTCGACATCTATCATGCTGTTTGTTCCGAAGTATGCGACAGCACCACCGCGTCCGATAAGTTTCTTCTGGATCTCTTCTTTGGTGTATTTGCCGCTGAAGCACATGTCAATCAGTTCGAAAGGAGGACAGCAACCCGCTCTTTCCGGAGTGATAGGGCCGTCACCTCCCAGACCGTGGTTGGTGTCGATTACTTTGCCGTTCCTGTGGAGAGAGATGGTGGCTCCACCGCCCATGTGGGCTACTATGAGAGTTGCATCATTCGTCTTGCGTCCATGCTCACGGAGATATCTTCTCACGATGGCTCTGGAGTTCAGGGCGTGGAAAAGAGTCTTTCTTGTGAACTCAGGAATGCCTCCCATTCTGCACTCAGGCAGCATTTCGTCTGCCATAGGAGGGTCAGCGATATATGCAACGCATTTGCCGAAGCGTGGAGTGAGATGCTTTTCGTCTCTGATCTCGTTAATTTCTTTGGCAACATCGTCGGCCAGAATGGCACTCAGGTTGCACGCATGGTTTCCGTCACGGCAACTCTGGAGGACATCACGCATGTCCTGGTTTACGTTATAGACTCCTGTAATTACTGGGGTAATGAGACCGCCTCTGGCCATCACGATATCGACATCTTCAAGAGGAATGCCTTTTGATGCCATGAAATCCTTGATTGCCTGATGACGCATGTCTGACTGGTCCATTACGGAAGGATATTTGGCAACATCCTCAGCGGTGTGCTCCAGTTTGGTGTCGAAGACGCGGACTCCGTCGGAAAAGTATCCGAGTTTCGTGGTGGTGGAACCCGTGTTTATGATAAGAATGTTCCCTTTCTGAAGGGTGTCTGTTGGTTGTGTCTTGTTATCCATCGGATGTAAGGCTTAATTTTGGGATTAAGTTATTACATTTTTTTTAACAAAACTAATAAAATCGACATTTTTTGTAACCTTTTAAGTCTTTTGACAAAAAAAAATGATTTTATTACCCCAGTTTTGCTTAGTAATCGTTATTGCCCGTGTGAGGGCTTGTCATCTCTGGCCAAACTGAGTCGTCCGTTAAAACAAAGGACTGGACATTCTCTTCACCACCACAAATATACGTATTTTTTTGCTTACGCGTATCGCTTGAGGAACCATACGACAAAACAAGCCGGCTGGAAATACCAGTCGGCTTGCCTAAAATATGTATTACTGAAAATTATTCAGCAACAACTTCGAATTTGAAAGTGCCCTTTACACTCTTGTAGCACTTAACCTCAGCCTCATACTCGCCAAGTTCCTTGACAGATGAAAGGATTGTGATATCCTTCTTGTCAACCTCTATACCTGCAGCTACGAGTGCCTCAGCAAGCTGGGCGGTTGTAACTGAACCATAGATCTTGCCGTTCTCGCTGACCTTTGCAGAAACCTTAACTGAAACTGCTGCGATCTTGGCTGCAAGAGCCTCAGCATCAGCAACGAGTTTAGCCTCCTTGTGAGCTCTCTGACGTACAGTCTCTGCGTGCTGTTTCTTTGCAGACTCAGTAGCGAGGATTGCATATCCCTGAGGAATAAGATAGTTAAGAGCGTAACCTGCTTTAACCTTAATGATATCATCTGCGTGACCGAGATTAGCCACTTCTTTCTTCAAAATGATTTCCATATTCCTGTCTCCTGATTATTTAAGAAGGTCTGTTACATACGGGAGAAGCGCGAGTGAACGAGCTCTCTTGACTGCCTGAGCCACTTTTCTCTGGAATTTGAGAGAAGTTCCGGTGATACGGCGAGGGAGAATCTTACCCTGCTCGTTCAGGAATTTCTTAAGGAACTCAGCGTCCTTGTAATCTACATACTTGATACCTGCTCTCTTGAAACGGCAGTATTTTTTCTTTCTAACCTCTACTGTAGGAGGGTTCAGATAACGGATCTCGTTACTCTGCTGTGCATTGTTTGTCTGTGCCATATTCTGTCCTCCTTATTATTTTGCAGCCTCAGCAGCCTGTGCAGCAGCCTTAGCCTGCTTGTTTGCTCTTCTCTTCTCTGCGTAAGCAGCGGCATCCTTGTCAAGAGCTACTGTAAGATACCTGATGATTCTCTCGTCACGGTGATACTGTGTCTCGAGTTTTGCGATGAACTCAGGATTAGCCTTGAATTCGATAAGGTGATAGAATCCTGAAGTCTTGTGCTGGATGGCATAAGCAAGCGGCTTAAGTCCCCAGTCCTCTTCGTACACTACCTCGCCGCCGTTCTTGGCGATGAAGTCAACGTACTTGGCAACCGCTTCCTTCATCTGAGCCTCAGACAAAACGGGAGTTGCAATGAAAACGGTCTCGTACTGTTTCAACATAATTAATAAAGTTTAAAATATTCTTTCAGCGCACTATGCGCCAAAAGGATTGCAAATTTAGGAATAATTTCTCCGAAAACAAAATCTTTGTACAAAATTCCCCGAAAACTATGCATTTTATTCAACTTGATGTTATTTTTGCAGGATAAATCAGGAAATCAATGCCGATTTCCGCGGATAGAATAATGTTCTGACTCTGCATCTGACGGGAGGAAGACGCTCAAATGTCTTTAAACCAATGAGACACAATATCTTAGTTACTGGTTCCAACGGACAGCTTGGAATGGAAATCAGAAATCTGGCCTTGGGGCGTAACATCGTACCTGGCAGAGAACACGACAATACATGCAGTCGCATTGTCAATGCCGACGACTGTTTCCTTTTCACGGCACGTCATGAGTTGCCTTACATGGAAACGGAAACCCTCGACATCACCGACCTCGACGCGGTGCGGGAAATGATAGAGGTCAATGCCATTGACACTATCGTCAATTGTGCAGCATACACCGACGTAGAGAAAGCGGAGGGAAACTTCGAAGAAGCTGACCTGCAGAACCATATCGCCGTAGATAATCTCGCGGAAGCGGCAAGGGAATTCGGAATAATATTGATACATATCTCCACCGACTACGTTTTCGGCGGTGAATCATCCAAACCATATACGGAACTTGACGGCACCAGTCCTCTGGGCGTATATGGCCTGACCAAACTGGCAGGGGAGAGGGCCATCCTCGATTCCGGATGCGACCATGTGATACTGAGGACATCATGGCTGTACTCACCTTACGGAAGGAACTTTGTAAAGACCATGAAGCGTCTCACTGCCGAGAAGGATGAACTGAACGTCGTCATTGATGAAATCGGCACTCCGACATATGCGCGCGACCTCGCGCAGGCTATCATTGACATAATCCATTCGGGGAAGACGGACATTTGTTCCGGCATTTACAATTATTCGGGTGAGGGGCTCTGCTCCCGTTTTGACCTTGCCTACGAGGTCGGGCGCCTGTGCGGAAATGTCTGCAGACTGAAGCCTTGCCTGAGCGTGGATTTTCCGACCGTAGCTGCAAGACCACACTATTCGGTGCTGGACAAGACATTGATAAAGACCACTTTCGACCTCGAAATTCCGCATTGGACAGAATCATTGCGCCATTGCATCGGCAGGATGAAAAAGATGCAGGAAGGGGAGTGATCGCAGGACACCTAAAAGACATTGACAATGCTGGACAAGAATAGCAAAATTTACGTTGCCGGCCATCGCGGACTGGTGGGCTCGGCGATATGGAACAATCTCCAGAAGCGCGGATATACCAATCTCGTGGGACGCACGCATCAGGAACTTGACCTCACGGACCAATATGCCGTTCAGAAGTTCTTTGATGAGGAACGTCCTGACGCTGTGGTACTTGCGGCCGCTTTCGTGGGCGGCATCATGGCCAATTCTCTCTACCGGGCCGACTTCATCATGCAGAACATGAAGATGCAGTGCAACGTAATCAGCAACGCCTACAGCCACGGAGTCAAGAAACTGCTCTTCCTCGGCTCTACCTGCATTTATCCGAAAGATGCTCCCCAGCCGATGAAGGAGGACGCACTTCTGACCTCGCCGCTGGAATACACCAACGAGGAATATGCGATAGCGAAGATTGCCGGGCTGAAAATGTGCGAAAGCTACAATCTCCAGTACGGGACGAACTATATCGCAGTCATGCCTACGAACCTGTATGGCCCGAATGACAATTTCCATCTGGAGAACAGCCACGTCATGCCGGCCATGATGCGAAAAATCTATCTCTCCAAGCTGATTCACGATGGAGACTGGCGTGCCATAGAAACCGACATGGACAAGCGCCCGATCAATCCTACGGACAAGCTTCGCGCGATTATCGGAGAGGGCAATGTCGATGGACGCAACAGCCGGGAGCGCATACTGAAGGCCCTTGAGTTTTATGGGGTCAATGATAATAAAGTCGTTCTCTGGGGCACAGGAAAGCCGCTCCGCGAATTCCTCTGGAGCGAAGATATGGCAGATGCGAGCGTGCACGTACTTCTTAATGTCAATTTCAGCGACATCATCGGCATTGACAAATATTCTTCCGTGTTCTACGGGGCTAGGACTGACGGAAAAGTGGATCGCAACAACAGCGAAGGCCGCGGCGGAGCAATCCCGTCACTGGGTGAAATCCGCAACTGCCATATCAATGTCGGTACGGGTAAAGAGTTGACTATCCGAAAGTTAAGCGAACTTGTGGTGAAAGCTGTGGGCTTTGGCGGTGAGGTCGTGTTCGACTCGTCCAAGCCAGACGGAACACCGCGCAAGCTTATCGACGTGACTAAACTCCACAGCCTCGGCTGGACCCACAAGGTCGAAATCGAAGATGGAGTGAAGATGCTGTTCGACTGGTACAAGGCCTCTCTGGGAGAATGAATTACTCCCCGTACATGTTTTCGTAGTACTTCTGATAATCACCCGAAGTGACATTGTCCAGCCAGTCCTGGTGCTCAAGATACCACTTTACGGTTATTTCAATGCCTTCCTCGAACTGAAGTGACGGCTCCCAGCCAAGTTCCTTCTGGAGTTTTCGGGAATCGATGGCATAGCGCATGTCGTGTCCTTTCCTGTCGGTAACGTATGTGATAAGGTCAATGTCAGAACCTTCCGGACGGCCCAGCAACCTGTCGACGGTATTGATGAGAACCTTGATTATGTCAATGTTCTTCCACTCGTTGAACCCGCCGATATTGTAAGTCTCAGCTACATTTCCGTTGTGGAAAATCAGGTCGATCGCACGTGCGTGGTCCACTACGTAGAGCCAGTCCCTCACATTCTCTCCGCGTCCATAGACAGGGAGCGGCTTGCGGTGACGTATATTGTTGATGAACAATGGAATAAGCTTTTCCGGGAACTGGTAAGGACCATAGTTGTTCGAGCAGTTTGTGACAATGGCAGGCATGCCGTAAGTGTCGTGGAATGCCCTCACGAAATGGTCTGAAGATGCCTTGGATGCTGAATAAGGGGAGTGCGGAGCGTACTTGTTCTCCTCTGTGAAGAAATCAGTACCGTAGGCGTGATGGTGACTTGAAGAAGCCTTCGTCGTGAACGGTGAGTCAATGCCTTCAGGTGCCGTGATTTCCAGAGCACCATAAACCTCATCGGTAGAAATATGGTAGAATCTGCAGGCTACCTTTTCTCCTGACGTCCCATCAGCATTGACTTTATCCACAGACCATGGTGTGGACTGGCCTTCCCAATACTCGCGAGCCGCCTGCAGCATTGACAATGTTCCCATCACGTTTGTTCTCGCGAAGGTGAACGGGTCGCGGATGGATCGGTCAACGTGGCTTTCTGCCGCGAGGTGGATGATTCCATCGACCTGATACTGGCGCATGACGGAGCGGATCGTGTCAATGTCACAGATGTCTGCCTTGATGAAAGTATAATTCTGACAATCCTTTATGTCATGGAGATTGGCGAGGTTTCCGGCGTATGTGAGCTTGTCCAGATTGATGATATGGTAGTCCGGATATTTATTGACGAAAAGACGGACCACATGACTGCCTATGAAGCCGGCACCGCCGGTAATGATTATACTCCTTTTGAAATCCATAACTTATTCAAGTTTCGTAGGGTGCTGTTATTTGTTGTTGTGTTATTTGGCCTCTATGTCATTGATAATGAACGGGCTTTCGAAATCTTTCAGTAGCGGGTGCGCCGTGTCTTTCTTGCTCAGGATTGCTGACTCGGCAGGAATTTGCCAGTCAATGCCGATGCTGTCGTCCAGGATGCTTATGCCTCCGTCTGATTCAGGATGATAGAAATTGTCGCATTTGTACTGGAAAACCGCCTCCTTGCTCAGGACTGAAAACCCATGTGCAAAGCCCTTCGGAATGAAAATCTGCCTGTGGTTCTCCTCGGACAGTTCCACGGCTACATGTTGTCCGTAAGTGGCAGAACCGACACGTATATCCACTGCCACATCCAGGACCTTTCCACGTACGCATCTTACCAGTTTGCTCTGGGCATAGGGCGGCCTCTGGAAATGCAGGCCGCGCATGACGCCATAGACTGACATTGACTCGTTGTCCTGGACAAAATCTATATGTCCTACTTTTTCGTCGAATTCCCTCTGCGAGAAACTTTCGAAGAAATATCCCCTTTCGTCCCTGAATATCCGCGGCTCGATTATCACGACGCCGTCAATGCTGGTCTTGATTACTTCCATTGCGTTATTTGTTTTTTTGCCCTGCGTCTGCAGAGTCTTGACAAATATACTCATCTTTCTTCTATAATCACGATTTTTGATTAAATTTGTCCGGGTTGGCCTGCTGTCGCCCGAACGGGCGCCGGATACCTATGTATAATATAAGTAAGGTCAATGCCGGCAGATAATTTAAATTATGACATATCAAATATGAAAGGAATAGTTTTGGCCGGAGGAAGCGGAACGCGGCTTTATCCGATTACCAAGGGCATCAGCAAACAACTTATCCCTATTTATGACAAACCGATGATATATTACCCGATTTCCGTGCTCATGCTGGCAGGAATCAGGGAAATTCTTATCATCTCCACGCCGACTGACCTCCCTGGATTCAGGAGGCTTCTGGAAGACGGCAGCCAGTTCGGAGTCAAATTCGAATATGCCGAGCAGCCTTCGCCGGACGGTCTTGCCCAGGCCTTCATCATCGGTGAGGAGTTCATCGGAAATGATGACGTATGCATGGTCCTCGGCGACAATATCTTCTATGGTGCCGGCTTTACCGGACTTCTTCGCGATACTGTGAAAATGGTGGAAGAGCAGTCGATGGCCTGCGTCTTCGGGTATCAGGTAAGTGACCCTGAGCGCTATGGCGTCGCGGAGTTTGACAAGGATGGCAATTGTCTCAGCATCGAGGAGAAACCTGCACAGCCGAAGAGCAATTATGCTGTCGTCGGACTTTATTTCTATCCTAATGACGTGGTGGAAATTGCAAAGAATGTCCGTCCTTCCGCACGCGGGGAACTTGAGATAACATCCGTGAACCAGGAATTCCTGAATCGCGGACAGCTGAAAGTCGCTACCTTGCCTAGAGGTTTTGCATGGCTTGATACAGGTACACACGAATCCTTGGCGGAGGCATCCACTTTCATTGAAGTAATCGAGAAACGTCAGGGCCTCAAGGTGGCTTGCCTGGAGGATATTGCGTTCAGCCAGGGATGGATTTCGCGCGAAAAACTTCGTGAAGTTGCGAAGCCGATGGCTAAGAATGATTATGGAAAGTATCTTCTAAGGCTCGCCGATTCAATGGAAAGGACCACATTGTGACTGTCCCTGACGGGTTCTTCAAATGTGTCCTTTCCGTAAAGTCCGGGTTTTACTTCCTGAGTTCTCCGAGCCAAGTGCTGATGGCATCGAAAAACACTTTGCGGTATGGCCCGATGAGGTCTCTGCCGAATTCGGCAGTTGTGAATCCGCAGCCATGTCCGCCGTAAGGGAAGACATAGAGTTGGGCGTCCACGCCGTTCTTTCTCAATGCGTCATAGTACATGAAACTGTTCTCCGGCGCTACTGTCTTGTCATCTGAACAGAGCAGAAGCATTGTGGCCGGAGTCTTTTCCGTTACCTGTTTTTCGAGGGAATATCTGTCCATAAGTGACTCATACTCGGCTTTTTTTCGTTTGTATTCAGTTACACTGAGACTCTCGTCCAGCCATTTGCTTTCCTTGCCTATGAGCCAGTCGTGGGTGCCTTTATGTGTGAGCCCGAGGTCCATGGTGATGACGGGATAAACCAGGATTGAGAAGTCAGGTCTGGTAATGTCATCGGTGAAAAGGGTTGAGGCAGATGCTGCCAGATGGCCTCCTGCAGAGAATCCGATGATTCCAATCTGTTTGATGCCCCACTCCTCAGAGTGTGCGCGGCAGTAGCGGAATGCGTTCTGGACATCAGTAAGCGGTGCTGTCCAATGTCCTTCCGGAAGTCTGTATTTCACGACGCAGACGGACACGCCCTGCTTTGTGAACCAGTCTGCGACATATGAACCTTCATTGAAAGTGGACAGTATCCTGTATCCGCCTCCAGGGCATACTACAATCATCTGGCCGTTAGGGCGTTTAGGCAGGTATATGTCTATTCTGGCGCTGTCGCCTACATTGTCCAAGTTGCCGTTGCTCTCTATTCTTTCAGGACCTGTAAGTCCGTTGGATACGCCAGGGCCTGCGGTTATTGTCTTGCCGTTTTCTTCGATGCCTTTGTCTGTATTCTGGCCTTCAGGATAAAGAAGGACTGTCTTGGTCGGGCGTAATTTGGTCTTGGGCTGTGGGGCAGCATTGACCTGAACATTCGCGAGCAGCATTGAAAGTCCTGCTGCGACGGTTCCTGTGATTAGTGTAAACAATTTCATGATATAAGGTTTTTTTATGTCTCAACTTCCTTTATGCCAATGAATTCAGGCTTTCTGAGAGTGTCCTTTTCAGGAGTTGGCATATGTCGCGTCCTGCAAATTCCGGCAGGGGATTGAAATGGATGTCGAACGTGAATCCCGGCAGTCTGACCGGCATCTGGAGGAGTCTGCCGCTGGCTAGTTCCTGTCTGACGCAAGGGGCCGGGACAATGCCGATGAGCGATGCGGATTCTTCGACGACCGATTTTATCGCCTCGATGGAGTCTGAGGTCAATGCTGTCCTGGCTTCCAGGTCAGGTGTCAGCAGGGAACTGTAGCCGCTCCATACTGCAAATTTGTTGGAAATGTGTATTCCTGCGATGGTCGAGAATGGCTTGGCTGTCGCTTCGGTATCTTCTTCGCTGACTGCCGCCGCATTTACGGACCTGTTTGCAGGCGAAGCTATGACGATGGCTTCCATTACGCCTATGAGCTTGCTTTCACCCTCGAAGTCAATGGTCTCCGGACTTGGCGATGCTGAGATTTCCACGTCGGCATCCTCAGGCGTTCCGAAATGCGTTCCCGGAACCTCCTCGCTGTCGGCAGCCTCCAGTATCGGCTTCCTTGCCCGGGCCTGGGTGAGGTCGAAGACAATGTCAGGATTAGAGCCTGTTATCATTGACAAAGGCTTCGGAAGCAGGTAGGCGGCAGCCACTGAATCCGCGCAGATTCTGACAGGTTTGCCGGAGGTGAGCTTCCCTTTTTGCCCGAACATCTCGGAAGTTGCTGAATACCAATATTGTATCCGCGATGCGTATTCCTTGAACACGAGGCCTTCGCTTGTCAATGATACTTCGCCTCTGGCCCTCTGGAACAGTATCGCCCCGGTTTCTTTCTCCAGGGAACTTATATTTTGGCTCACGGCCGGCTGGGATACGCCTAGTTTTCTGGATGCCTTGGTGAAGCTTCCTGTTTCTGCAACGGCCATGAATACTTTCAGTCTGAAATCCTCCAGCATGTAAATCGATTTTATATTTTTTCCCTTTATTCGTTACAAAATTAATATTTTTTTGCCGGAATGGTGTAATATTTCTATATTGCACTGATTTTGCAGTGACAATTTGTTATTGTGATATTGTGAAATATTTGATAAACTATTTTAGTATATGAAAAAATTGGTTCTTTTATTTGCGGCTCTGTGTTCTGCGTTCGCGTTCTCTGCGAATGCCCAGAATCAGGTGCTGCCGAATGATCCTGCCGTAAGGAAAGGACAACTCGAAAACGGACTGACCTACTACATCATGAAGAACGGTCAGCCTGCAAATCGTGCCGAGTTCTATCTTGCGACTAATGTTGGTGCTATCCAGGAGACCCCTGACCAGGACGGTCTGGCACATTTCCTCGAGCACATGTGCTTCAACGGTACCAAGAATTTCCCTGGAAAGGGTATTCTCGACTGGCTCCAGAGCATCGGTGCGTCATTCGGCGGCAATGTCAATGCGCAGACCGGAGTTGAGCAGACGACTTATATGCTCAATAACATTCCTCTCATCCGTCCTACAGTTGTGGACTCTTGTATCCTCATCATGCATGACTACTCTCATTTCGTGACTTGCGACCCTAAGGAAATCGATGCCGAAAGGGGAGTCATCATCGAGGAAAGACGTTCCAGAAGAGATGCCAACTGGAGAATGTATGAGAAGTCAAAACCTTACATCTATGGCGATTCCAAGTATGCTTCGTGCTCTCTTATCGGAAGTCAGGAAAACCTCGAGACTTTCAAGCCTGAGAGCCTAACAAACTTCTATCACACATGGTATCGTCCTGACCTCCAGGCTCTTATCGTTGTAGGTGACATTGACCCTGATTACGTTGAGGCTAAGATTAAGGAGATTTTCTCTGATATCCCTGCACCGACCGACCCTAAATCTAAGGATGTCATCATGATTCCTGGAAACCAGGCGCCTGTCATCGGTATCGTATCCGACCCTGAGGCTGTCAATTCTACCTTTGAGGTATATTGGAAGAACGAGGCGATGCCTGAGGAGTTCAACAATACCGTTCTCGGAAAGATTTCCGACATTCTCAAGTCATTGATTTCAAGCATCATGGACGAGCGCTTCTCAGATATTTCAGCAAAGGCTGACGCTCCGTTCATCCATGCCGGTTTCGGTATCGGCAACCTTTGTGAGACAATGGAAGTTTCCATGGGAAATATCGCTGCCCATGAGAATGACCCTGTAGGTGCTTTCAAGGCATTCTATACCGAGATTAAGAAGATGGAGAAATATGGTTTCTCAAGCGACGAGATTTCAAGAGCGAAGGAGGACCTCCTCTCATACTACGAAAGCGCTGCCAAGAAGGCCAGCACAAGACAGAACTCCGAGCTTGTTCAGCCACTCATCGACAACTTCTTCGACAACTACGCTTACATGGAGCCTGAGCAGGAGTATGAGCTCACCAAGCAGCTTATGTCAATGCTTCCGGACCAGGCTATCAACCAGACTGTTGCGCAGATTATCCCTGACAGCAATATGGTAGTCGTATTCAAGGGCCCAGAGAAGGAAGGCTATACTCTTCCTACAGCCGAAGACATCAGGAAGGCTATTGATGAAGTCAATGGCGCTGAAATCAAACCTAATGAGAGCGAGGTTGTCGCAACAGAGTTCCTCGATCCTTCCAAGCTTAAGGGAAGCGCAGTGAAGACTACTGCTGACGGTCTTTACGGAAGCAAGATTCTCACTCTCAAGAACGGCATGAAGGTTATCCTTCGTCCGTCAGATGACGAGAAAGACCATATCGCATTCCAGCTTTACAAGAACGGCGGTTTCTCAATGGTTCCTACAGAGGATCTCGACAGCTTCGACAGCAATGTATGGGGAGCATTCCAGAGCTTCTGCGGTATCTCCAAGTTCAGCGGCACTACCGTCGGCAAGATGCTTTCAGGCAAGAATGTCTCTGTTTCTCCTTTCATCAATGCTCTCCGCCACGGCGTGAACGGAAACTGCACTCCTAAGGATCTCGAGACTGCTCTTCAGCTTACTTACCTCTATTTCGCTGACCCTCGTTTTGACCAGTCTGAATATGACCAGGGCATCAAACAGCTCAAGGCTATCCTTCCTAACTACATCCTCCGTCCTGACTACAAGTTCTCACAGGTAATCAATGAGGTTCTCTATGGTGACAACCCTAGACACAAATTCCTTTCAGAGGCTGTTGTGGACAATGCAAGCCTCGCTACTATCGAGAAGAACTACAGGATGCTGTTCAATGATGCTGCGGGTGCTACCATGATTATCTGCGGTGACTTTGACATTGACACCGTTACTCCTCTCGTTGAGAAGTATCTCGGTTCCATCAAGAAGGGCAAGAAGCCGTTCACCGCGAAGTATGAAGACCCTGAGATTGTTCCGGGAAAGGTTACCGAAGACTTCAAGATGGATATGCAGACCCCTAAGGTTACCGTAATCGAGGTGTTCCAGACAAAACTTCCTGAGTTTAAGGTCATTGACAAGGTTGCTCTTTCTGCTGCAACTTATATCCTCGACATGAGATACACCAAGTCTCTCCGTGAGGATGAGGGCGGCACCTATGGCGCATCTGCTTACGGCTCAGTTACAAGTGAACCTAAGCCGGAGGCTCTTATCCAGGTTTATTTCGATACCAAGCCGGTTGCTGCCGACAAGCTCATAAGCCTCAGCCTTGAAGGTCTCAATGCCCTCGCTGCCGAAGGTCCTACTGCAGATGAATTCGATATGGCTATGAAGAATCTTCACAAGAATCTTCCTGAGTCACGTATTACCAACGGCTGGTGGATGAATTCACTCAAGTTCATGGATCTCCACTCCGTTGACTTCGACAAGGAGTACGAGAGCGCGCTTGAGAATCTCAAACCTGCTGACGTTCAGAATATTCTGAAGACAATTCTTGCCTCAGGTACTGTCAAGACAGTAATCATGCGTCCTGGCGTTACAGCAGAGGCTGAGTAATCATCTGACAAACATAAAGTTCCCTTCGCGGAACTTGAACATACAATTAAGGCCGGCCATCGATTTTGATGGTCGGCCTTTTTTGGCATTGACAGAAATCTTATTCTGTTACAACCTGAACTTTAGGATTGTTTGCAAACAACTTCTTGACGAGTTCGAATTCGGCACCCGGATCGGTGATTACCTTCTCGAGAGCGGTGTTTCCGTCAACGATGAGATACTCGCTGTTCCATTCGTCATAGAATTCGTTCTTGATATTCAGAGTCTTCATCTTGCTCATATTCTCGAGCTCGAGCGCAACGAGTTTCGCGTTTGTGCTCAGATTGACTTCTGTAAGCGGGTTGTTGGATGCCCTGAACTCTCTTAGCGCAACATTTGCAGACAAATCAATGCTTGAAATCTGATTGTCGAACACGAACAGCCACATGAGTAACGGCAGATTCGATACTTCAATGCTGGTGAGCTTGTTGTCATAAACGTTCAGTCTCATGAGCATGTTGAGGTTGTTCAGTTTGATGGATGTGAGCTTGTTGCTGTTCAGGTGAAGCTCTCTCAATGAAGGACAGTCTGAAATCTCAAAGCTTGTGAGATTGCCTTCTACCGCATCAAGTCTGGTGAGGCTAGGCAGGTTCGAAGCCTTGAGCTCGGTAAGGTTTGAACATTTGTTGATAAGGGCCTGATCCAATGACTGGAGCGGAGTGAGGTCAACCTTGCTGACTTTTGTCCTCTGGAGGTAGAGGCTCTCGAGTTTCGGAGTCTTTGACAGGTCAATCTCAGAGATGTTTGTGCCGTAGAGTCTGAGGTCTGTAAGTTCGCCGAGTTTATCGAGATTGATGGAAGAAATCGGGTTCTCGCCGAGGATGAGGACTTTCAATGTCGAGATGCCTTCGATAGGCTTGATGTCGCTTACGCTGTTGAATTTCAGGCTTAATGTTTCCAATGATGTGAAGTACTCCAGTCCTGTGATGTCAGTTACGCAATCGACTGTGCTCTCCGGTTTCTCGGCGAATCCGAGATTGAGTTCCTTCACTACAGAGGCTTCTTCGAATGTGATCTTGCCGTCTCCGTCTGCGTCAATCTTAGGCTCTGTCATTTCCAGGAGTCTTCTTGCGAGCACCATGTCAGCAAAGTGGATAGTGTTGTCCAATGTCGTCACGGTCACTGTCGCATATTCTGAGTTCGTGAATGAACCGGTTCCGAGTGCCTGGACTGAAACTGTATATGTGCTGGCCATGCTGAGTCCTGTAACCTCTACGTTTTCAGGTTTTCCGCTGTTGCCGCTAGTTACTGTGGACTGGTTCGCAGCTTTCACCTCATAGGTGTATCCTGTTGCGTCAGGAATTGCTGTCCATGTGAATGAGAAACTTGTAGTTGACAAGTTGGAGACTTCGATTTTCGGAGTCTGGAGTGTCTCGGATTTTTTCGAACATCCGGAGATAGTGATGGCTGCCGCTGCGGCCAAAGCCAAGAAAAGTTTTGTTTTCATTTACTTATGATTTGTTATGATATGTATTCCTGGGAGTCAGGTTCATGTAACCGACAATAGAACTTGTCGCTTATGTTTCAGGTAATTCAGGTGATATGTATGTCTGATTGTATTGCCTTTAAATTATAAATTTGAGTTGTTCAAAACTGTCAGGGCGATAAGATATGTATTTTTTCTTGTTCTGCAACAACCAGGGGTAATTTTTTTTGAAAAATATCGTACCTTTGCTGTTCTCTGCATGGCTGTTATTCTGCTATGAGGTTTTGCCGGAATTGTGATTTTAAAAATTTGATTCAGATGGATAATGCTTACGACATAGAGACTTACATTGACAAACTTGAGGGTGAACTTGTGCGCATCTGCCGCGAAAGCGGTTTCAAGGTGACTTCCGCTCCTGTCGAGGGTATTGTCAATGGTAGTGTGCAGACTGCTCCGTCAATGCTGTTGTCGAGTCCTGACATTGATGAGCATTGGCAGAAACTGGGCGGTGACTATGTTGCTGACGCAATGCCGCAAATCGCTGATTATCCTACAGTTGCCGTTGCCTGGGCCTCCTATCTGGGCATGGCGGTCGCCTGCGGCTGGGATTCCGACTGGTCAATGTGTTCGAACATGCCTTACTCAGTGTATTACGGAAGTCAGGGTTTCGATGACATGGATGATCATATCATGAGCGATATCATTGGCATTGACCTGAATTCTCCAGAAGCGGAATCTCTGCGTAATCTTTTCCGCCGTTGTGCCGATGCGACGATTTCCCTTATTCGTCACGAAAACATTGAGCCACAGAGTATTGCCGCATATCAGGTCTTCGTTGCATCCTGCCACGAGATGTACCGCATCGGCGCCGCCGTCGAACTGGCCCGCCTCGGCTACAAGTTCGAGAAACTCTGAAGGCGGGGAAAGCCGGTGCAAGCACGGACGGCGTTTATAGCCCGAAATATCTTTCAAAGAAGGTTCGTATCTTTTCGATAACAGTTTTCTTTTTCTCCTTCCTGTTCCCGCCACCGAAACGTGACATCGGCGGCAAAATCTTGTCAATGTCAGTGCCTGTGGTCCTGACCTGTCCGTCCCTGAAACTGCTCTCAATGAACTTTTCTGTCTCCTCTGGCTTGAGATGTTCACTTTCAATGATTTCCTGTAGTTCCTCGGCTTTGCGGCGCTGGACATACTCCCGCCAGCCCTGATCGACATCAGTATCAGCATTGACACTGCTTATGAAGTTTTCGATAAGTTCCTTCTTGCTCCTGAGCTGGAGACTGGAGCCGATAGCCTTCGAGATATTTACCAGAATTTCTTTGTCGGTGCAGTTGGAGTCGTGATATTTCTGGACCAGAAGAAGGATATAGTCAATGTTGATTTCGACTTGGCGGATAAGCTCGGTCTCGAAGATGAGGTCATCATTGATATTCTCCTTTTCTCCGGTTTTGCGGCGGCGCCACTTGTCCCGGAGATCCAGATAATGACTCTGGTAGTCCTGCATCTGCCTGTCTGAGAGCTCTTCACGTCCGTCGAACTGGTCGAATGTGGAGAGAATGTTTATGGATTTGAGGAGACTTCCGAACAGCATGACAAACCGCCTTTCTGCATCCTCGCCTATAATCGGCTGGTCTTCAGGGAATTCGCTCTTGAGCTGTCCGACCAGTTCGCTGTATCCGTAGCAGTGCTTGCCGTCCTTGTTGTCATATCCGTTGTAATATGACCAGAAATCCTTGAGCACTACGATACTGCTGGCATCTTTGTCTCCGAACAGCGCGATGGCGTCGTCTGTAGCCTGCTGCAAATCTCTGAAACAAACTATGTTGCCGAAGACCTTTACGGAATTCAGTATCCTGTTGGTTCTGGAAAAAGCTTGGATGAGACCGTGTTGTTTCAGATTCTTGTCCACAAACAGGGTGTTGAGAGTGGTCGCGTCGAATCCCGTGAGGAACATGTTGACCACTATCAGCAAATCTACCTGTTTGTTCTTCATCCTCAGTGACAAGTCCTTATAATAGTTCTGGAACTTGTCTCCGGACGTGTCGTAATTGGTGGAGAACATCTGGTTGTAATCCTTGATCGCTCCCTCCAGAAAGTCTCTTGACTGCTGATCCAGTTGCGTAGTGCTCTCTGGATTCTCCTCTGCCAAGATACCGTCAATGTCCTCCTCATTGGCACTGTAACTGTATATCGTGGCAATCTTAATTCTCTGGGCCTCAGGTAAATCTGCCTGCTGCCTTTTGAATTCGTTGTAATATGCCTTGGCCATCGGAATGGAAGCTACGGCGAACATTGCATTGAACCCGTTCAGCTTCTGTTCTGTCTTGTGCTCCTTGAGCGAAATTCCTTTCTTCGCACTCGCGACCTTGTGGATGTCGTCGAGAACCCTGAAAGAATAGTAGGAGCTTCGCATTGTCTTCTGGTCGAAATGGTCAATGATATATTTCACTATCTGCGACACTCTCTCCGGCGAGGCCATTGCCTTTTCCCTGTCAATGGCAGAAATCTGTTCGTCAGCGATACCTGTCTTCTCCTTCATGGTATTGACATAATCGATTCGGAAAGGGAGTACATTGCCGTCATTGATGGCATCAACGATGGTGTATGTGTGGAGTTTGTCTCCGAAGGCCTGTTGCGTGGTTTTTAGCCTCATGTCTCCACCGGTTCCGGCATTCTGTGCGAAAATAGGCGTGCCCGTGAAACCGAACATGTGATATTTCTTGAAGTTCTTCGTGATGGCAGTATGCATCTCTCCGAAGTTGCTTCTGTGACATTCATCGAAGATAATTACCACGCGCTGCTGGAATACGGGGTGGTTCTTGTTCTTCTGGATGAAGATGGAAAGCTTTTGTATGGTCGTGACGATGATACGGTAATCATGATGTCCGCCGTTCTTGTCCTTGTTCTCCAGTTGTCTCTGCAATACGGCAGTCGAGGAGTTGCCGTTGGCCGCGCCCTCCTCGAAACGGTTATATTCCTTCATCGTCTGATAGTCCAGATCTTTTCTGTCGACGACGAAGAGGACTTTGTCAATGTAAGGGAGCCTGGATGCCAGCTGTGCTGTCTTGAATGAGGTCAATGTCTTTCCGGAACCTGTCGTGTGCCAGATATATCCGCCTCCGTCGGTTTTTCCGTAAAGTTTGTAGTTGTTTGCAACATTGATTTTCTGGAGTATCCGTTCCGTGGCGGCAATCTGGTACGGACGCATCACCATTAGCATTCTCTCGCTGGTGAATACGCAATACTTGGTGAGGATGTTCAGCAGGGTATGCTTGGAGAAGAATGTCTTGGTGAAATCCACCAGGTCGTTGATTACCTTGTTGTTGCTGTCTGCCCAGAAGGATGAGAACTCGAATGAGTTGCTGGTTTTCTTCGATTTGTTACGGCCTCCTGTTTCCGCCTCCTTTATATGGTTGGCTCTGGTGGTGTTCGAGTAGTATTTGGTGTTGGTGCCGTTAGAGATGACGAATATCTGCACATACTCATACAGCCCGCAGCCTGCCCAGAAACTGTCGCGCTGGTATCTGTTTATCTGGTTGAACGCTTCTCTCAGCTGGTTGCCTCTGCTTTTCAGTTCAATGTGGACGAGGGGGAGTCCGTTGACGAGGATGGTCACGTCGTACCTCGTGTCGTGGTTTCCGCCTTCTTCTACGTACTGGTTGATGACCTGAACGAAATTGTTGTGTATGTTGTTCTTGTCAATGAGGTAGATGTTCCGGCTTTCTCCTGTATCTCTTCTGAGGACCTGGATGTAATCTTCCTGTATTTTGGTAGTCTTTGCTACAATATCATCATTCTTGTTGGCGATGCAGGTGTTGAAGAACTGCTCCCACTCATTGTCCGTGAAGCTATATCCATTCAGTTTCTCCAGACGGGTGCGGAGATTGGATATGAGGTCTGCTTCCGGATGAATCGGCAGATACTCATAGCCTTGCTCTGTAAGAAGACGGATGAATTCCCTCTCCAGATCAGCCTCACTCTGGTATGCTTCGGACGTGCTCACCGCGTGCTCATATTCCGAGACCACGGTGTACTCCTGACTTTCCGCTATGATATTGTACTGGGACATGATATGTATGTTTGTTTATAAACGTTTGAATGTCAATAATCTGTCACGATAGTATTCGTATTGCTGCCTGCGCTTTTCCATTTCGGCCGGGAGACCTGAGGTCAGGTCGTTAGTCAGGGTGTCGAAGCGGTCAAGGATATCTGCGATTCTTTGTTGTTCCTCAAGAGGTGGAATGGGTAACTGAATTTTACCAATATCGTCTTTATTGACCTTAATCGGAACAGCATTGACTAAAGTATATTTCCTTAATTCTTTTCGCCCTAGTTTGCTTTCGATGATGTGCTTGAGGTATCGTGGAAGTACATATTTCGGGTTTGGTCTTATCAGCGCTAAAGAAACATAGTAGGCAACTTCAACTTGCTTGTCGAATACAGCACATACACCAATGCTGCCAATCCTTGTCATGAAGATGTCCCCAATCAAAGGTTTTATCTTATATTTTTCAAAATCCTCCCTTGATATGAATTTCCTAGAATTATAGATATTGCTGATGTTCTCTACGCTAATAAAAGGGATTCCAGACTCTTTGTATGTAGGTGTTTTGTGAGTTCCATCATAGATGCTTGATATTTCACTCATCTTCATCCACTTTATTTCTTGCCCCCCCCTATTGAAATTCAATAAGTTATCGCGATAAAAGTTGTATTGTTGCTGTCTTTTTTGCAGTTCTGCTTGCAGTTCTGCTTGCAGTTCTGTAAACGTATCCAGAATCCTCACAATCTCTTCCTGCACAGGAAGTGGCGGCACTGGGATTTCGAGATCCTTTAAGTCTCCCTGTGTTAGTTTAGGGATATTTCCATGCACAAGATTATGGATGTCTATTATCTGGATGTAATAGAACAAGAACCTTAATAGGACACCTGTTTTCTCTGCAATAATATGTGCATGATTATTGACCCATATCTTTCCCTGAGCCCAATTTACAACGGGAGTACCATTTGGTGTTATAACACTTCCATCCTCACCAATCAGGACATAGATGCCATCAAAAATGTAATTTGCCACCCAATCCTGGATGCCATTTGCACCGTAGTATGGGTATGGGCCACTCTGTCTTGCTCCCTTTGTGATAGGCTTCCTCTTTCCATCAAGGATATTGCAGCATTCCCCAAGCAGTTTCCACTCCACTCCATCCGGACAGTACTGCTGTATTAACCTTTCTAACTTGCTCATGTTTTCCTTCTGTCAAGTATTGCGTTTTCCCTTAAAATCCTTACCTTTGTGTCAGAGATTTTTTTATATGAATGGTTGAGGCGCTCGTCAAACTTAATTTAAAAAGCATTCGCCTTCGGGTGAGTGCTTTTTTGCTTTGGAGATGTACTGGCGGAAGTACTCTCGAAGGCCGCTCTCAGCTCTCAAACCAACAACAATTCATATTAAAATGAAAAAAATCTCTATCATCATTAAGTTTGACGAGCGCCCTGACACAGAGTGCAGAGCAGCTCACAAACCTATTTTTGTCAGAGGCCACTTCAGATTGGTCGGAGGCAAAAAGGTTTACGTGAAGGCCCACTACCGTAACCGGTAGGCGGACAGCCTTGTTTGAACGCCCGTCAGTATCGGAGCCGCTCCTCACCCGAGCGGCTTCGTCATTACCTTCCTCTCCGAAATGGCACAATGACTTCATATCTCAATTTCGTTAATAATCTTGTCAATTTCAGCCCGCAGAACATTCTCCCGTGACACAATCTCCTGCAATTCAGCATTGAGTTTCACGATGTCGATTTTCTCGCGCGTATCTTCCTGCTCGACGTATGTCGAAACCGACAGGTTGTAGTCGCTTTTCGCGATTTCATCATTGGCCACCAGTCTGCTGATATACTGCACATCTTTCCGGTCTGTGAAAATATCGAGAATATGTCGGATGTTATCATCCGTGAGCTTGTTGCTGTTTGTGACCTTGACACATTCTTTAGTTGCATCGATGAACAATGTGCAGCTGTCCTTTTTCGCTTTTTTCAGCACCATGATGCACGTCGCGATGCTCGTTCCGAAAAACAGATTGTCAGGTAGCTGGATAACGCAGTCAACGTAGTTGTTGTCTATGAGATACTGTCTGATTTTCTTCTCGGAACCGCCTCTGTACATCACGCCGGGGAAGCAAACGATGGCTGCTGTCCCGTTGGTCGCCAGCCATGCCAGCGAGTGCATGATGAAAGCCAGATCCGCCTTCGATTTCGGCGCAAGCACACCTGCCGGAGCGAATCTCGGGTCATTGATCAATGTTATATCGTCGTCTCCTTTCCACTTGGTCGAGTACGGCGGATTGGAAACTATCACCTCGAACGGCTCGTCATCCCAATGCTGCGGTGAAAGCAACGTGTCTTCGCAGGCTATGTCAAACTTGTCATAATCAATGTCATGCAGGAACATATTGATTCTGCATAGGTTGTATGTCGTGAGATTGATTTCCTGTCCGAAGAAGCCTTGGCGGACATTGTCCTTGCCCAATATCTTGGCGGCTTTCAGCAGCAGCGAGCCGGAACCGCAGGCCGGGTCGTAAACTTTATTGACCTCTGTCTTGCCGACAGTCGCAAGCTTGGTCAGTAGTTCGCTTACTTCCTGCGGTGTGTAATACTCTCCACCGGACTTGCCGGCATTGGAGGCATACATGCCCATCAGATATTCGTAGGCGTCACCAAATGCGTCAATGGTGTTGTCTTGATAATCACCCAATTTCATTGACTCAATCCCTCTCAGGAGCTTGACCAGTTTCTCATTTCTCTTGATGACGGTCGCGCCCAATTTGTTGGAATTCACGTCAAGGTCGGCGAACAGTCCTTTGAAATCGTCCTCGCTGGCAGTGCCTTTGGCTGAACTTTCGATGGCTTTGAAAATGCCCTCCAGAGTCGTGTTCAGATTGTCGTCCTTGTCGCAGACTTTGCAGATGTTACCGAAAAGCTGTGACGGCAGGATGAAAAATCCTTTCACGCTTACCATCTCCTCTCTAATTCCCTCTGCTACTGCATCTTCAAGATTCGCATAGTTGAAATCCTTGTTTCCGGTTTCCCATTCACCTCTGTTTATGTACGATGTGATGTTCTCGCTTATGTATCTGTAGAAGAGTATTCCCAAGATGTAGGACTTGAAATCCCATCCGTCCACGGATCCTCTCATTTCATCGGCTATAGCCCAAATGGTCCTGTGGAGTTCAGCACGCTCCACTTCCTTCTTATTGTCTGTCATTGTCTGATTTTTTCCTTGCTCCGGTAAATTTAATGAAAATGCATGACCTTGGCAAATAATCAGCCCAAAACGATATCCACTCGGCGTGTTCGGGATTGTTTACGTATTCTGAAGAAGTGGGTTTTCCTGGTTCTCATGGGAAAGTTGTGTCTGCATATGGCATTTTTGTCCGAAGTATAGCCGTTTTCACAGGTTGGCATTGGCATTGGCATTGACATTGACATTGACATTGGCCGTTGGATGGAAGTATTTCGTCGTGCTCCTAATTATTGCTAAGCAAAGCAATGACATTTGTCCGTGGAATGGGCGGATTTTACGTACGTATTCAGTATGTATCTACATCATGTTTCCGATATGGGGCGCCCATTCAGCAGCTCACATCCGGCTGCAGTGTTGCTTTGTTCTGTATAAAACGTTTTCGCGGGACAAAACACTTTGCGGTATTCATTTGGTTCCATCTAAAACGTTTTCGCGGAACCAAATTGCCTGAAGACTGCCCGCTCTGGCCCGCGCGTATGAGGTGGAAAGGATCGCCCCAGCGTGGCGTACCAGTCCGCATGGTCCGACCGGCAGGCGTACGTGGGATCCTTCCTTTCCATATCATATGTTCGATGTCTATGGTTTCCCGAGGCACGGCGAAACTCATGAAACATCACAAAATGCGAACAGGCAAGGTCTTCTGCAAAACCTTGCCTGTTTTCTTGCCACTATAAGGCCTGTAGACACCTACAAAGGCGTTTTTGGTACTCCCATCGGGATTCGAACCCAAACCGTCAGAACCGGAATCTGAAATCCTATCCATTAGACTATGGGAGCAAAAGGGGACAGGAACAAATGCCGCCATGCGGAATTGATTTTCCTTATCTCCGTTGCAAAGTTAACTATTTTAATGATTAATCCGTGTAATTTTTCGCTTTTCTCTAAGATTTTATTTAATTTTGCCAGACAAGGGCGAACTGTCTCTCTTTGTTGAAATTCCGCCTGAATGTTCAGTTAGGACCGATTTTTGAGAGGTAAACGACATTTTGGCAGCCGATGGGCAATTGGAGTAGGGATAAGCGTTTGGAAGGTGGGAATAGTAGTAGATGGCTGTCAGGTTCTCACACGATTTTTTAACACGAATAAAACAAATTTTGATACTATGAAGAAAGCATATGTATTTCCAGGTCAGGGAGCACAGTTCCCGGGTATGGCCAAAGAAGTATATGAGAAGAGTCAGAAGGCCAAAGAAATGTTCGAAAAGGCCAATGAGATTCTAGGATTCAGGATTACAGACATAATGTTCGACGGAACACCGGAAGCATTGAAAGCCACAAAGGTGACTCAGCCTGCGATATTCCTCCACTCAGTTGTACTTACAGCATGTTATGACCAGTTCCAGCCGGATATGGTTGCGGGACATTCACTCGGTGAATTCTCAGCACTTGCTGCCAGCCACGCCATAGCATTCGAGGACGCATTGAAACTTGTATCCATCAGGGCCAAGGCTATGCAGAAATGCTGTGAGCAGATGCCGGGTTCGATGGCGGCTATCATTGGCCTGACCAATGAGCAGGTCGAAGACCTTTGCAAATCATGCCACGGACTCGTGATTCCGGCAAACTACAACTGCGACGGTCAGGTGGTAATTTCAGGAGAGAAAGATTCAGTTGCAGAGGCTTGTGACAGGGCTAAGGCAGAAGGAGCCAAAAGGGCCTTGCCGCTTGCAGTGAGCGGAGCTTTCCACTCGCCACTCATGGAACCTGCACGCGTTGAACTTGGAGCGGCAATCGAAGCCACAGAAATCAAGGCGCCGATTTGCCCTATCTATCAGAACGTTACGGCTCAGCCTACACAGGATCCTGAGCTTATAAAGAAAAATCTGCTTGCGCAGCTTACAGCACCGGTGAAATGGACCCAGTCCGTGAAGAATATGCTGGCTGACGAGGCAGATTATTTTATGGAGATAGGTCCGGGCAAGGTTCTTCAGGGACTCGTGAAGCGAATCGCCGGCTCTATCGTGACCGTAGAAGGTCTGGAGACTCTGTAGTCTTATAAGAGAGACATCGCCGGGATTCCGGCCGATGTCTTTATGCTTAATATAACTTGCTATGATGTAGCAGGTTATATTTGGGTTTCATATAGAAACAAACGAAAATCAATCACATAAACATTAACGATTATGGCAAAAGAAAAGAAATTCATCACCTGTGACGGTAACTATGCTGCCTCTCAGATTGCTTACCTTTTCAGTGAGCATGCAGCTATTTACCCTATCACACCATCATCGACAATGGCAGAGAACATTGACGAGTGGGCGGCCCACGGAAAAAAGAACCTGTGGGGCGAGACTGTGAAAGTTACCGAGATGCAGAGTGAAGGCGGTGCTGCAGGAGCTGTTCACGGCTCACTTCAGGCCGGTGCCCTTACGACGACATATACTGCATCCCAGGGACTCCTCCTCATGATTCCTAACATGTACAAGATTGCAGGTGAGATGCTTCCTGCCGTGTTCCACGTTTCAGCACGTGCCCTCGCATCTCATGCATTGTCAATCTTCGGTGACCATCAGGACGTTATGGCATGCCGCCAGACAGGCTTCGCAATGCTTGCTTCCGGTTCAGTACAGGAGGCTCAGGACCTCGCGGCAGTTGCTCACCTTTCAGCTATCAAGTCAAGCATTCCGTTCCTCCATTTCTTCGACGGATTCCGTACATCACACGAAATCCAGAAGATCGAGGCCATCGATGAGGACGATCTCAGAAATATGGTCAGCACCAAGTCTTTGGAGAAATTCAGAGCAAGAGCTCTTACTCCGGAGGCACCTGTAACAAGAGGTACTGCACAGAACGGCGACGTATATTTCCAGGCGGTAGAGTCCAGAAACCAGTTCTATGAGGCAGTTCCGGATGTAGTTGCACGCTACATGGGCGAACTCGGCGAACTCACCGGACGCAACTATCGTCCGTTCGAGTACTACGGAGCACCTGACGCAGAAGAAATCATCGTTGCGATGGGTTCTGTTACCGAGACCATCAAGGAGACCATCGACTATCTCGAGGCTCACGGAAGAAAATACGGTGTCGTTACAGTTCACCTCTACAGACCATTCTCAGAGAAATACTTCTTCAAGGTGCTTCCTAAGAGCGTGAAGAAGATTGCTGTTCTCGACAGGACCAAGGAGCCGGGATCACTCGGAGAGCCTCTCTACCTTGATGTGAAGGCAATGTTCCAGGGCAAAGACCAGGAGCCTGTAATCGTAGGCGGACGTTATGGCCTTTCATCAAAGGATACAACTCCTGCACAGATCGTTGCCGTATTCGACAACCTCGAGCAGAGCGAGCCTAAGAACGACTTCACCATTGGTATCGTAGATGACGTTACTTTCAAGTCCCTCCCTATCAAGAAGGAAATCTCCATCGTGAAGCCAGGCACAACAGAGTGCAAATTCTACGGACTCGGTTCAGACGGTACAGTAGGTGCCAACAAGAACACCATCAAGATTATCGGTAACCACACCAGCAAGTATTGTCAGGGTTACTTCGACTATGACTCTAAGAAATCAGGCGGTTACACCTGCTCACACCTCAGATTCGGTGATGCGCAGATCAAGGCTCCATACCTCGTATCTACCCCTGACTTCGTAGCATGCCACGTTCCTTCATACCTCCGTAAGTATGACGTTCTCAAGGGCATCAAGGATGGCGGTACCTTCCTTCTTAACAGCCTTTGGAATGCAGAGGAGACTGTAAAGAGACTCCCTGACTTCGTGAAAGCTACATTGGCGAAGAAACATATCAAGTTCTATATCATTGACGCTACCAAGATTGCATCTGAGATCGGCCTCGGCGGAAGAACCAACACCATTCTCCAGTCTGCATTCTTCAAGATTACAGGCATCATCCCTTACGAGGACGCTGTCAAGTACATGAAAGACGCTATCGTCAAGAGCTACGGCAAGAAGGGCGAGAAGGTTGTCAACATGAACTATGCGGCTGTTGACCGCGGAGGCGAGTATGAGCAGGTCAATGTTCCTCAGGAGTGGGCTAACATCACAGCCAAATTCGTCAACCCTAACAAGGACCGTCTCGCTCCAGAATTCGTAAAAGAAATCGCTGACGTTGTGAACTCACAGGCTGGTGATACACTTCCAGTAAGTTCATTCATGCCTTATGCCGACGGTACAATGCCTGCAGGCACAGCCGCTTACGAGAAACGTGGTGTGGCTGTATTCGTGCCACAGTGGCAGCCTGACAACTGTATCCAGTGCAATACTTGTGCATTTGTCTGCCCTCACGCTGCTATCCGTCCGTTCATCCTCAATGATGAGGAAGTTGCAGCAGCACCTGCGGGTCTCAAGACATCTCAGGGCAAGGCAGTCCTCAAGGACTACAAGTTCGCCCTTTCAGTTTCAGTCGCAGACTGTACAGGTTGCGGCAACTGCGTTGACGTCTGCCCTGCAAAGGAGAAAGCACTCGTTATGGTTTCTGCACTCGACGAGCAGGCTGAGCAGGAGAACTTCGATTACCTCAATACAAAGGTAGGCTACAAGGATACCATCGTTAACAAGTCTCAGAGTGTCAAGAACTCACAGTTCTCACAGCCTCTGTTCGAATTCTCAGGCGCTTGCGCAGGTTGCGGTGAGACTCCATACATCAAGAACATCACCCAGCTCTTCGGCGACAGAATGATGATTGCCAATGCTACGGGATGTTCATCAATCTATGGTGCTTCATTCCCTGCATCACCATACTGCACCAATGCTGAAGGACATGGTCCGGCTTGGGCAAACTCACTCTTCGAGGACTTCTGCGAATTCGGTCTCGGTATGAAACTCGGTTCTGACCGTGTAAGGCAGACAATCGCTGAGATTATGACTCAGGGTCTCGACTGCGAGAAGGCTTCAGACGAAATCAAGGCTCTCTTCAGACAGTGGCTTGAGAACAAGAACAATCCTGCAGTTACCCGTGAGGTTACGGACAAACTCCTGCCTCTCATGGAGAATACTGATTGCCCACACTGCAAGAAACTCTTGACATACAAGAAGTTCCTCCCTGCACGTAGCCAGTGGATTATCGGTGGTGACGGTGCAAGTTACGATATCGGATACGGCGGACTCGATCATGTGCTCGCTTCTGGTGAGAACGTAAACATCCTCGTTCTTGATACTGAGGTATATTCAAATACCGGTGGACAGTCATCTAAGGCAACTCCTGCCGGAGCTATCGCCAAGTTCGCTGCAAGCGGCAAGAAGATCCGCAAGAAGGACCTCGGCATGATGGCAATGAGCTACGGCTATGTATATGTTGCTCAGGTAGCTATGGGTGCAAATCCTGTTCAGTACCTGAATGCTATCAAGGAAGCTGAGGCTTACGACGGACCATCACTCATCATCGCTTATGCTCCATGTATCAACCATGGTCTGAAGGCAGGTATGGGTCTCAGCCAGAAGGAGGAGAAACTTGCAGTAGAGTGCGGTTACTGGCACCTTTACAGGTTCAACCCTGAACTTGAAGGAACAGACAAGAATCCGTTCTCACTCGATAGCAAGGAACCAGACTGGAGCAAGTTCCAGGACTTCCTGAAGGGCGAGGTTCGTTTCGCATCCCTCTACAAACTCTTCCCTGAGAGAGCAGATGAACTTCTTCAGAAGACAGAGGAATTCGCTAAGATCCGTCTCGAGTCTTACAAGAAACTCGCTGGTAAATAATATTGTCAGGAGTTGCGCATCAGCGTAACCTGAACAGTTACAAATAATTCATCCCGGAGTCCGTCAAGGATTCCGGGATGTTTTTTATTATGGCCTCTGAATACAAAAAACCGGCAGGACCTAATTCCTGCCGGTTCAAATATCGTTAAAATTGTGTTATTTGCACCACTTGTCGAGCCAGTCGAAATACTCACGATGCCAGAACAGCGCGTTCTGAGGCTTGGTAACCCAGTGGCACTCATCAGGGAAGATGACAAGCTTCGAAGGAACACCCATCATCTGAGCTGCATTGAAAGCAGCCATTCCCTGGTCATAAGGAATACGGAAGTCCATGCAGCCGTGGATGCAGAGGATAGGGGTGTGCCACTTCGTAACATTGTCAGCAGGGCTGTGAGAATAATGCCACTTCGCCTTTGCACTTGTGCTCCATGGAGAACCGGCCTGCTGGATACCACCGAAAGTGATGCCGTCGCCTGCAGGTCCTGTCTGTCCCGGAGTATATGAGAACTCAGTCAGACCACCATTGTCCCAGTTGCAGAACCACATCTCCTCAGTCTCGTAATACATGTATTTCTCATCGAAGATGCCCGCATGAGCGATGAAGCAATCGAAGGTATTCTCATGGACACCAGCAAGATAGTAAACCGAATATCCGCCATAGCTAGCTCCGCAGGCAGCCATCTTGTCAATGTAAGGCTCCGATTTCAGCTCACGCGCCGCTGCAAGGTAATCCTGGATGTTCTGTCCAGAATAATCACCGGAAATCTGCTCGCACCACTCCTGACCGAATGCAGTAGTACCACGTCTGTTAGGAAGCACTACAACATATCCCTGAGAAGCCATCAGACGATAATTCCATCTGTAAGACCATGACTGACTGAGAGTTCCCTGAGGACCGCCGAGGCATATAAGAATTGACGGATAAGTCTTTGTCTCATCGAACTGTGGAGGGTAGAGAACCCATGTGAGCATGTCTTTTCCGTCTGTTGTGCGAACCATTCTGGCCTCAGTCTTGTGACTGGCAAGTCTGGAAAGAATATGCTCATTCTCATGAGTAATCTGCTCGGAGGCACCGTCAGCTTCATTTACGCAGACAAGTTCGGTAGGGTAGTCCATACAACACCAGCTTGCGAGAAGTTTAGTGTTTCCGTCCTCACCCCTGACAACAGCGAAAGGAGAATCATAGTCATTCCACTGGTTCTCTTTGGTAATGCGGGTGATTCCGCCATTGAGATCAGCCTTGAAAATACCTTGGAGGCCTTCAGAAAGAGCATTGAAATAAATGTGCTCTGAATCATCAGCCCAGACAGGACCGGCAGCATTGTACTTGAAGTCTGCGGTCAGGTCACGGATGTTGCTGATTTCACCATTGTTGAAGTCAGCAGCCATGAGACGGCTCTTGTCAGCCTCGTAGCTGTCACGTGCCATGCTCAGCCAAACAATCTTCTTCCCGTCAGGGCTCCATACCGGATTTGTGTCATAACCGCCGCCCATAGGGATTACAGTGCATGTGCCGTCAGCTACATTATATATGTAGATTTCAGTATTGGTGCTGAAAGCATACTCCTTGCCGGTCTTCTTCTTGCAGGAATAAGCGATATACTTTCCGTCAGGAGTCCAGTCAAGCTGCTCTAGACCGCCGTGAGGCTCTGTAGGGAGCTCGTAAAGCTTCTCCTCATTTGCGAGAATGTCAATGCTGTTGTCCGGTGTGATTTCGCTTCCGAGTTTTGCAACAAAAGTATGAGGCAGTTCAGTTACCCAATGATCCCAATGTCTATACATCAGATCTTCAGCGACATACGCGTCAGCCTTGTCAAGTTTCGGGTCGGAATCCTTAGCTGTCTTCACGTCACTCTTGACATAACTGATATACATCAGACTCTTCTCGTCAGGAGAGAGCTTGAACTCGCCGATGCCATTGGGAACATTGCTGAGCTGTGTTCTCTTCACAAGTTTAGGATTGTCACCGGAAAGTCCGCGTACCGTAGCCTTCCAGATCTGACCGCCCTGGATATAGGTGATGGTATTTCCATTTGTCCAGCGGGCGCAGCTGATGCTCTTTCCGTCTTTGGTAAGCTGGCGAGGAGATGTCCCATCGACATTGGCAACAAACAAGTTGCGGCAAGTGCGGTTGTCCTCAATGGAAGTGTAGCTGACGCCGTAGAGAATGGTTTTTCCGTCAGGAGACAACTGCGGGTCAGAAAGCCTGCCGAAAGAAAGCAGAACCTCAGGAGTCATCTTCCCGTCGGTAATTTCAATGTCAGACGGCCCGATATACTCTGCCGCCTCTTTTTCACAATTACAGTTCATTGCTAGTAAAGCGCTGATTGTCAAGGCGGACAGACCGCCCGAGCTTATTAAACTTTTCATTATCCGTATTGGTTTTTTGTTATTAACTAATCTTGCTATAGTCTGGTTTCTGATATTTGTCTTTCCTCATCTCCAACGCTAAAGGCCTGTTCAATGGCATTGACAAGTCCGGATCTTTCTTCAGGATATTGTCTGCGTAAGCCCTTGCGTCAGAGAGAATTGCCCCGTCTTTTGCCAATGACGCGATGGAAAGCTCTATCGGAAGTCCGCTCTGCTGGGTGCCTTCCATGTCGCCCGGCCCCCTCATCTTCATGTCCTCCTCTGCAAGCACGAACCCATCCTCAGTCTGGCAGAGAAGGTCAATGCGTTTCCGTGATTCCTCGCTCAGTTTATCTCCGCGGACCAGGATACAATACGAATCTCCTCCGCCACGTCCGACCCTGCCGCGCAACTGATGTAACTGGCTGAGTCCGAACCTTTCAGGACTTTCGATTACCATGACCGTGGCATTAGGGACATCCACACCTACCTCGATTACGGTAGTGGAAACCAGAATGTTGGCCCTGCCCGCAGCAAAAGCATTCATATTGAATGCCTTATCCTCGTCACTCTGTTGTCCGTGGACGATGGCAACCTTATACGGCGGATGCGGAAAAGCAGCGACAATCTCCTCGTATCCGCTCTCCAGATTCTTGTAGTCCACTTTTTCATTGATGAAAATCATAGGATAGACGACGTAGGCCTGATGTCCCTTGGCAATCTGCTCCTTCATGAAATTGTAGAGCTGAAGTTTCTGCCGTTCGGTAATCTGGATGGTCTGAATCGGCTTCCTGCCTGGAGGCATCTCATCAATGACAGAGACGTCCAAGTCTCCGTACAGTGTCATCGCCAGAGTCCTCGGAATCGGTGTGGCCGTCATGACCAGGATATGCGGAGCGATACCGCAACTGGCTTTCTTCCAGAGCTTTGACCTCTGATCGACGCCAAACCTATGCTGTTCATCAATGATAGCAAGTCCGAGGTTGCTGAAAACGACATTGTCTTCTATCAATGCATGTGTACCGACTATTATTCCTGTCTTGCCGGATGCCAGATCTTCGAGAATCGTACGGCGCTCGGCAGTCTTCGTCGTACCTGTAAGTACGGCGACATTGACCCCGGTTCCCTCGAGATACTTGCACATGTTCTTATAGTGTTGGCGTGCAAGCACTTCGGTCGGAGCCATGATACATGACTGGTAGCCGTTTCCGTATGCGATCAGGGCAGAGAGCACCGCCACCATTGTCTTTCCCGAACCGACATCGCCCTGAAGCAGGCGGTTCATCTGTTTGCCGCTCATCATGTCAGCCCGTATTTCCTTGATAACTCTCTTCTGGGCACCGGTAAGGTCGTATGGAAGAGACTTGTAGCAGATGTTGAAAGCATCGCCTACCTTGTTCATCATCAGACCTTTGGCGTTGCGGCTGCGGATATATTTCTGTTTCAGGAGTGACAGTTGGAGAAGGAACAGTTCCTCGAATTTCAGCCGGTATTCGGCCTTCTTCAGCGAATCCACATCCTTCGGAAAATGGATGTTTGTCAATGCAAAAGCGAGTGGTACCAGGCCTTTCTCTTTGAGTATATACTCAGGAAGTGTCTCCTGAATGGAACCTCCTGCTGCGTTGAGGGCAGAGGCCATGATTTTGTTCATGACTTTTCCTGTAATTCCGGCATTTTTGAGCTTTTCAGTCGATGGATAGACGCCAGTCATCGTGCCTCCAGGCAGACTGTTCTGACACGGGTCATCTATCTCGGGATGAACCATATTCAGACGGCTGCTGAAAAGAGTAGGCTTTCCGAAGAAAATGAATGTCGAGCCGATTGTCAGTTTCGAAAAGACATACTTGATTCCCTTGAAAAAGACAAGTTCCAGGCTGCCTGAACCGTCAGAGACAATCACACTGAGTCTGCTGACTGCATTGAATTTTGCCTGAGAGGGGTCAATGCACTTGCCTGTCTTGTCAAGTAATGTGGATGAAACGACTTGAGCCCGGATTTGCACGAATGCGTTTCCGGGCTGTATTGCAGCTATCGGCAGAATATTGCTTCTGTCAATGTATTTGTATGGGTAAAGCCTGATCAGGTCGCCTGTTGTCCTGATATTCAATTCGGATTCCAGAAGTTGGGCTCTTCTGGGCCCGACTCCCTTAATAAACTGTATTTCGGAATGCGACTCTGTCTGCATTGGCATCTGAATTATTCTACTCAAGTTACGCAAGTTGTCAAACTTGCTGAACGTTAGTGCGAATTTGAGTGGTGCCACTCGTCCGAAGGCTGAAAGCCCAACGCACTTTTATTTGTACGTTACCCTCTCCCTAAATCCCTCCTCTCCAGACTGTCCGAAAAGTCCTCGCGAGACTGAAATACCCCGTACCCCTATACAAGGCCAGAAGCGGATTCTCGATTCTCACTGAGGAATGTTTGACTTTTCGGACAACCTCCCCCCTCTGCGGAGAGTTCTGGCAGACGCTCATCAGGAGAATACCATAATCTGTTTCGTACCTGACCACGCCTGCATGACATTGACAGTGCCCAAGGCAGGACGACGCCACGGCCACCTTTGTAATTCATTGATAATCAAGTATCATTTATTTTAAGCGTGGATTTCCGATGATTTTTTGGGCACTAATCCACACGCAATTTTACAACTACCTACAAATCAGACTGTTACAAAAATCAATGTGGCACCGTCCCGACGGAAAGCAAAAGTACGGAACAGCGGGACACAAGGTTCTCCCCTGACCTGGGCAAGATTGGCGACCATTCCAGGGGACAATTTAATATTGTCAATTTTAAACTATTATCGAACTAACTCCAAGGATATTGTATATTATTCCACATATCTTGCTATATTTGCCAAAGTTGACATTGAAAACTTCAAGATCGTTTCATCATAACAATAACCAATCTAAGATAACAACAAATATGAAAGAGCGGGAATCCAACATTGAGGCCGCCAGAATCCTTGCAATGATTCTAGTGGTACTTGTTCATGCAAACTACTTTTCACTGGGAGGCATTGACAGAAGCGATATAATCGCATCTCCTTCTTCCTCATTCATGAGAATGTTTTTCGAGCATCTATGCATAGTAGGAGTCAATCTGTTCGTGCTGATTTCCGGCTGGTTTGGAATCAGGCCAACAGTCAAAGGCGCAATCTCGTTGCTGTATCAGGTCCTGTTCTATTCAATATTGATATTGGCTGCGGGCATCATTATCGGCATCCCTATCCCAGAAGGTGGAATGAAAGAAGTATTTTACTTCGGTTGTTTTTATTGGTTCATTCCTGCATACCTATGTCTTTATGTATTATCTCCAATCCTTAATTCCTTTATCGAGCATTCTACAAGAAATCAACTGCTCCATGTTTTAATTGCCTTTTTCTTTATAGAGTTCATATATGGATGGATCACCAATAGTGCGTCATTTGACGGAGGATACTCCACCCTATCATTCATCGGATTATACCTACTTGCAAGGTACGTCAATAAATATTCCGACAAACTAAAGTCTATTAACCCAATGGTGAGCCTCGGAGGTTATTTCATCATGACCATTATCCCTACAGTCATCGCTTTCTTCGGAATTAAATACATCGGACACGGTCTCTCTTCATACAAGTATTGCTCCCCATTTGTAATATCAGCATCCCTATTTTTATTCCTCTTCTTTCAGAAGTTCTCTTTTAAAAACAAGTTTATTAACTGGGTGGCTTGCTCTGTATTCTCCGTATATATTGTGCACCTGAACCCCATGATTGTTCCATTCTTCACAAAGACACTTAAAAGCGCATATGAAACACTTGACGGATTCACATATTGCATTATCGCGGTCTGCTTGGCCGTGCTTCTATGCTTGGTCTGCGCTGTCATTGATAAGGTCAGGATATCATCCTGGAAGTTTATAGTATCATCCGTATCCTCTATTCTGCCACAAAAAAAAGAAACAGTTTCATAGGCTACTTCAAAACGTAAAATCAGCAAGTCAGACAGCTGATTTCCGTAACCGGCCACGCCTGCATGACATTGACAGTGCCCAGGGCGGGACGACGCCACGGCCACCTTTGTAATTCATTGACAATCAGGTGTCATTTATTTTAAGCGTGGATTTCCGATGTTTTTTTTTGGCACTAATCCACACGCGATTTTACAACTACCTACAAATCAAGTTGTTACAAAAATCAATGTGGCACCATCCCGACGGAAAGCAAAAGTACGGAACAGCGGGCAACGCGTCAAGACGCAACTCCGGAGACGCTTACGGGGTGTGAAAACAAGTAAATACATAACAGCGGGACACAAGGTTCTCCCCTGATCTGGGCAAGATTGGCGGACATTTCAGGTGAAAATCCCGACGGAGCCCCTATTGGTGGTTCTTGCAGGCGGACCATTGACTTTGACTGAGTGTAGCCGCTGCTGAGGCATTTATTCCAAATGTTGAAAAGCAGGCGGGTCACCGACTTTGGCCGAGCTTAGCCGCCTGCTTGGAACAACCGGCCAGCCGTCATCTGAGGCGGGCTATGATGCTGTCGCCCAGGGCGGACTTGCGGCGGATATGGTCAAGGACCTCCTGGACAAACGGGTTATCATCGAAACCGCCGCCTCGGACGGCATTGAAATCCTCATCACGGCGGGTCTTGTCGCCATCGGCGCCGAAACCAGTCATGCTGGTCAGGGCGAACTCCTTGCTGGCATCATCGTAAATCAGTTTGTCTAGCGAGACTACGGCATTCTTCCACTGCTTCACAATCTCGGCCGCCTCGCTTCGGGTAATCTTAGAAAGGTCAATCTTCCAGTAACGCTCGATGGCATCATATGCCCAAGTCCACTCGTAACTATAATAGTGATTGAAAATATCGAGGAAACGATCCGAAAGGACATTGACATCAGCAATCACACCGGATATCACATCATCACAGATCCTTTCGATTTCAGAAGCCGGAGCTATAAGACCTGAAATATCCACCCATTGACCTGAACCGACAGACGTATCCCGACGAAGAGCACGACGAAGGCCCTCGTCGGTGCTGATATCGAAATCTTGAATCCTGGAAATCAGCGAGTTACCCAAGAACTTCACGATTGCAGTCTGATAATATTTTATACCCTTGAACAAGGCCGCATTGCGTATCGTCGCCTTCTTATATGAGTAATTGTCGGCCCTTAGACCTGAAGCCTCCTTGAGACGCTCAAGAATGTCAATGCCGGAGAACATCTTCTGAACCGTGAACGGACTCAAATGATTGAAATTGATATGGTCCAGACGATGCGGGTCCTTGCGCCTATCCCTCTCAGGCCACTTCTTAACATCACGAATCGTGCCGACAGACTTCAAGTTCACGCCCGGGACAATGTATGTAGAACCCTGCTGCTCAATAAGATAGGAAAACGGCAAATCAGTCGTATCCAGATTATTGACATGACGGCCCATCACCAGGGAGAACGCACCGATTTTGGCTGGCCAGAGGATATATGAATCGGAAGTCGTCTTCGCTCCCCTCTCCAGGATACCCTGGTGAATCGGCCCGAGCTTGTACATGTGGTTACTCTGGTTGGACCCCGAGCCGGCATTCATAAACGAAAACATACCGGCTATCAACAAGGTTGACTTATGATGCGTAACCGTGTACGGACCGGCAAAAAGCGAACACGCCTCACCGTTTTCGCCCTGGCAATTACTGAAAAACAGGGACTCTGAGGCGCTGTAGCCATGACCAAGCACGCAAGCCTGGCCGACAAAGCATTTGGATATCATCACCCCGTCCGTTATCTTGCTTCCGCTCTCGACGATAAAGTCATCCGCGATTACATTCATGCCGATTTCGACCGGGTCCTCCTTGCACGAAATTATCGAGCCGTTACGCAGACGGGAAACACCCTTTATCTTGCAATACGCACCGACATTGACATTGACAATATGCATCGCGTCGAGGATTTCGACATTTTCGCCGATGACGCCGAAAGGCGCACAGACGCTCGCCGCATACCGCTCAACCATCGCGTCGAGGGCTTCTGTCAATGCAGGTTTGTGTCTGTAAAGTGCTGATATATAGGCTTCATGGGAGGACAGATGGTCATGGATGGCCACCTCGCGTCCGCCAGTTTCATTGAGGACTTTGATCTTTATTCCGTTGCCGAAAGTGGTCTCTCCGTAGGTGATGAGGTCGGTGACGTTTTCCAGATAGGAGCCGCGGCCGATAACGTAGTTTGCGATGTAGTTGCGGACGTGCTCTATCATGCAGTCATCCCCGACTACGACATTGTGCAGGGTGGCGTGGTAAATTCCGCTGTGCTTGTGGATGCCTCCGGCCAGGGTAAAGATTTTCCTGAAGGCGCCGAGTTTGATTTGCCCTGAGAAATTGGCATTTCTGATGTATTCCGGGTCGAATTCCGGGTCAACGAGGACATTGGTCCAGTCCTCGCATCTGCACGATTGTGCTTCCAGCTGCGCTATCTGCTGAGCTGTCAATGAGATGTAGGTTTTCATTTTTCCGTATATTATTTCTGATAAACCATTTAGCAACCTTCAAAAAATAGCTTGGTAATCTTTGTTCGCCTTTTCGGTCTACATTTCCCTTCTCATCAGTCGTGTGCGTCCAGTACACTCCTTCTTCGAAAACAGGTCTATCCTCGAAAATTCTTCACAAATCTTTACCAACTTATTTTTTAACGCTTACATATTTGATCCCAATTTACGAAATTATCGGAAAAGGTCAATGAAGAACGCAAAAATCGAGTTACGTGTCATGTTTTCCTTACAAAACGATACAATAGCACGAAAAATTTATTACATTTGTGGATGCGGGCTTAAAAAAAAACGGCCCGACATACGTATAAACCACACATAAAACCAATATGAAGACACTGAAGAACGACATTTTGTCGATTAAGGTTGACAGACACGGAGCCGAACTCTGTAGCATCAGAGACCATTCCGGCAGAGAATTCATCTGGCAGGCGGACCCTGCATTCTGGAAAAGGCACGCACCGGTTCTGTTCCCTATCGTAGGCAGTTTGTGGGAAAAGAAATATAGAATCGATGGAAAAGAATATACACTTGGCCAGCATGGATTTGCCAGGGACATGGATTTCCATCTGATTTCGTCTGACGAGAACACATTGTGGTACGAGCTCCAGTCTGATGCTGAGACATTGGCAAAATACCCTTACGCATTTACATTGAGAATCGGTTACAAGCTGAACGGCAATAAGATACAGGTGATGTGGGAGGTTTGCAATGACGATGACAAGACGATGTATTTCCAGATTGGCGCTCATCCGGCGTTCTATTTTCCGGATTTCAATCCCGATACTGAGGAGCGGGGCGCTTTCAGGCTGTATAAGCAGGGCGAGAATGGCGAGACGAAGCCGCTGGAGTCGCTGAAGTATTTGCTGATTTCAGAGAAAGGTTGTGCGGATACGGAGCATGTCCACGAGTTGCAGACTCCTGACGGAAGGCTTCCGCTGAAGACAACGACATTCGACCATGACGCCTTTATCATTGACAATCAACAGGTTTCGAAGGTGGTTCTGGAGTCGTGCGAGGGTGAGCCGCTCGTTTCATTGGAGTTCAACACACCGGCGCTTGGCCTGTGGTCGCCTGCCGGACTCAATGCTCCGTTTGTCTGCATCGAGCCGTGGTACGGCCGCTGCGACAGAGCCGGTTTCACCGGAGAGTTCTCCGAAAAGGATCTTGTCAATGCCGTTGCCCCGGGCCAGTCGTTCCGTGCCAGCTACACGATCGAAGTTTTCTAAGATTATTAGGTCAATGACAGACAGATATATGAGAGGCAGGGTGATGAGCCCTGCTTTTGTTGTGTCAGTGAGATGGCAAACCAGAAATGGGAGAAGTCAAATGGAGAAAGGTGGTGATGGAATTTGCACTTTTTCAAAATATGACAATCTGAGCATCGTTAATTCAAAATAATTCGTATATTTGCAATGTCATGTAATTATGACATTCTTGAGGAAAGCAAGGCAGGTATCTATCCCTTAAATGGATACCTGCTTTTGTCGTATAGAGGGGAAGGTGCTTGAACTTGGACGGCCTCAGCTATGTCGATGCTGGGCCTTGGGATATTTGGTGTAAAAATGAGGCTTTTTTTACACCGATTATCATTTTGCGACAAACGGTGTAAAAAACCGCGTTATTTTTCACCGTTTTTCTATGGCCATTTGTTTTCATGATTAATGTGTGTCAGTTCGGTAGCAAGACCAAGTACGTTTTGTCCGGAAAAAGGCAGGGCGTAGGGTTTTGTTCCATATAAATCGGTTTAGCGGTACGGAATGGTGGGTTTGATGGGTTTTGTTCTGGGAAAACGTTTTAGACGGGACAAAATGGAACGTGGGTTGTGACGTTTGGCGTGGCGACAGGCGAAGAGGCGTTGGAGTTGCGATTGGTGATGAAATCAGAAAACGTCCGTGAGAACATGGGTTTCTCCGGACAAACTGCATATGATGGCGCGGAAATTGGCACAGGCTTGACACAGGCTCTACTTTGTCTGAATAGTTGGGGGATATGAAAAAAGGGTGGCTGGCAAGTCTTTGGACTTGACAGTCACCCTTTTTATTGGGGATCGCATTTGAGGCTACAGTTGGAACACCTCGTATGAACCTTGTTGCGATATTCGCACTGGGATTATAACTGGTAAACCTTGTATGAACCCTATTCGATACTCGCTTTGGGCTTATATTATGGAAAACTTATATAGACCTTGTTGCGATGTTCGAATTGGGTTATGACGGGTACCCTGAACTCGGCAGAAATCGTATAGCCCTGCGATTATTGTCGTTTTTTCGGATTACTCCTTGTCACCCTCGTAGAGAGCAATGGCTGCACGTGAGAGGGCTGGATCGTCGTAGAACATGTTGCCTACACCGCCCTTGGCTGCTGTCTTGAGGAGAGAGGCTGGAACACCGTACTCGTTGACCAGGCAGTCATATACGGCCTTGGCACGATCCTGACTCAACTTCTCGTTGAGACGCTTGCTGCCGGTGCCCTCGTCGGCATAGCCGGTAATCACATAGACTACGTTGTTGGCCTTGATAATCTCTGCAAGCATACCGAGGTTCACGCGGGATGCCTTGAGAAGATCAGACTTGCCAAGTTCGAAGACAATGTAGTATGGATATGCGAGAGTCCTGGTCTTGCCCTCTTCCCATCTTGGGAGATTGCGAAGCTCTTCTACCTCCTTCATGAGACGCTCGTTCTCAGCCTTGGTCTCATCGATAACTCTCTGGTAGTCACTGACGTCATACTCAGAAGAAATGACACGGGTAACAGTCTTGGTGCGACCGAAGCCACGTGGCTTGAACTTATAGGTAACACCAATGGTAGCAGCGAGAATACCCTCACCATAGCGGCCGCCTTCCTCGCCATCGAAACGGTCATTGACATAACCGGTGCGGAGGTCGAGATTGATATCTACGGCATCACATACACGGAATGCACTCAAATAACCGATGTGGCCCATGAGCTCAGTTGTCTTAGGGTTCTGGGTGACACGGCCTACACCGAGACCCACGTATGGGATGGCGCTGTAGAACCTGTCAGGACGATAACCGCCGAAAGCATTGGAAAGATTGCACATCACGTCACCGGCGAACTCCACATATCTGAACTTCTGCTTGGTCAGCCAATAGCCGTGACCACCCTTTCCCGGAACTTCCTTGCCGGTAGAATGGACATCAGTCTGGGTAGCGCCCTTAAAACTGAGACCACTGTAGCGCACCCTACCTCCTACTACCGGGGTAAACCACTTACCGAAATATATGTCGAGAGCAGGAGCGATACGGTCACCCAGCTTGCACTGCTTGTCGTGGTCACCGAAAATCAGCTGACCACCACCCTGCAGACCGATGAACCAGTTCGCACGCGCAGGAGCGGTCTGAACACGGAATTTGTTTCCATCATAAGTTACCGTCTCAGTGGTGTCACTCTTGACCTTCACCTGAGGCTGTGCGGCTGCACCGAATGTCAATGCCAACAGCACCGGCACTAAAATAAATTTCATCTTCATATTAATTAGAATTTTCAATATCATTTGACAACATCTCGAACACAACGGACTTTGAAGCCAAGTTGAGTTTGATCACTCGTAGTAATAAACATACCCTTATTGCTGTCTCCGACAATATAATAGACTATATTATCACTAGAATTATGTCTTTGATAATAAGACCGAGAAGCAAGCATCTTAAGATTTGTTGTTGTGCCATAATTACTATCAGTTCGCAACCATTTCAGAATAAGAGTCAACTCTTTCTCATTAGGAACCCTCCATTTACCCTTATCCGAACCATTTGCATCCTCGTAATAATCACTACATGTTGCAGAGTTCGCATCCACAACTTCCTGCATCTGCCCATTAGTGAAAGTTTTATCCACCGGTTTGCCTAAAATATTAGTCGTTTTTAAATTATTCTTAGCAATCTGGAACGATGATGCAAAAACATCGGATATAGTTCCCCTTTCATGCTTTTCAAACTCTCCTATAACAGTACCTGCCTCACGAACACTTCGCGAATCCATACCAAGCATAGTAACAATTCTAGTATTTAGATTATATTTCGAAACTTCTGATGCCTTCTCATTATATAATTTCAAACTTCTTACACATCTAACCTGACATTTGCCTTCTGCTGCTCCATATGCCGACCCCTCTGCTGCCCACCAAGTTGCAAAACTACTTGTACTACTCCAATAATTATTTGTTTTTCTTGGTTCCATCTTAATTCGAGCATCCTCAGGAAGAGAGTTCATTCCAAACCAGTAATATGTACACTGATTCACAGCTGGAAGATACCACTTAATCTCGGAAGCTTCTATGGTGCCATTGCCATTCTCATCCCTATTTCTCAATAGACACTGATACTCGGCAGCGGTCGTTCTCATTCCTATATTACCATTGAAGCCATTGGTAACATAGGTGCTCCATGTCTTACCAGAGACATTTGGAATATTCGCATATCCATTATCAGAATCCGTTCCAGTTCCGCCATAATTAGTTGTCGCAGCCGTCTCCTCGACCTGCTCGATTCCGAACGGATTCGCTACAGACAAGTCATAGAATGTCTTGATAGAACGCTGGGAGATATTGAAGAAACCGTGGGTCAAGTCAGTGTATGTACTGTGACCATCCTTACTCTCAAATACGTTTGGACCGAGAATTACAGACATGGTACGGTCATCCGCATTGATGAACTGTTTAAGCACAGCAGTCTTATCTGCTCCGGCAGCATTCATCTTATCATCATAGTAGTACTCATTCACATAAGCTATGGTGTAGTAATACTCCTTTCCATTATAAGTATCTTTGCTCCAATATGTTTTAGTCGTATTTGCACTCTGAAGATCAGCAATCAATCCGAATACATCAGTCGTATTCGACACACCAGGGTAAGAGCGATAGCCTTTATTTGCAGCAGGTTTACCGAAACGAATCCAGCCGTAATCCAAATCCTTCTTCTTCGCTTCGAAATCAGCTGGTTTATCTGTACTCTTCACCATAACATTTTTGGTGTACGGAGAATTGACCCTGACGGCATAAGTACTGGCATCAACGTCAGCCTCGACCTTAAGCAACACAGTCTCGTAATGAGAATCAAGTCTTACATCGAGGTACGCATCAGTCGTATGGGTAATGTTTCCCTCAGCACCCGGCTGAATCTCACCACTATCCTCGGCCTTGGCCTCAGCGATAATATTATCCACGCCATTGACCGTAATCGTGTAAGTATAGTGATAGTTACGCCTTACTGTAAAGTCATCGGCAGACCTTTTGAAGTTACCGAGATGAATATAATAAGTCACATCACCGCTGTAATTCTCTTCAGGTATCGAAATGGTACCTTTTACGGCAACAAAAGTTCCGTGCTTAGGAGCATATTTGAACGTATTATACTGTTTCTGAGTAGGATTCTCCATGCCGTCGCTATTGCGCTCCTCACGATTGAAATAAGTCCACCCATTGTCAGGAGTTCCTTTCACATTGCGAGTCTGCACATTCTCAGGCATATAGAACACGAACTGGCTACCGGTAATAGGGAAATCACTACCGTTATGGAACCTGTTCTCCTCGCTGACCTTAGTGTCTCCCATGTAAGGGAAGTCATCTTTCCAATTATCACGCTCCATCAATGTGCATGAACGGGAATACTCATAAAGTCCGTAAGATTCAGGCTTGAAGGTCACGTGGGCCGTAGTAGTCGTTCCCGCTATAGTATGCGAACCATTCACAAACTTGAAAGTAATCTTCGCCACACTACGTCTGAGACGGATAATGCCATCAAGTATGTTCTCGCCAGGCTTGATATCCAAAGAACCGTCACACTCATCATAGGTCTTGTAAGACTTCTTGTCTGTATTTGCTCCGCAATACTTTCCGCTCATGAGCACAGAGGTCTCCAGAATATCCAACGCATTGTTCTGCTTGGTGATGCAATAATCGAGGAACTCACTACGGTTCAAACCCTTGAGAGCATTGATATCCACAGGGAAGAAGCCCTTGCCATAGTTCGCAACTGCATACATATACCATTTTCCACTGCGCATCTCCTCGAGATCCGTCGCAGGAATGACAATGTTATACTGATAGTTCGATCCGACATTAGACGCGAAAGTCGGTGTAATCTCAGACACTATAGGCATAGCATTAGCATCATTGGCCTTATAGAAGAAAATGGCAATCTGCTCTACTGCAGATTCCACAGCCTCAGTAGCCTTGGTGGAAATGGCTATCTTATCCTGACCGGGAGCTGAAATAGACATCTTGATGGATGTTACAGGCAATCCTTCCTCATAGCCCGGACCTACTTCTTTTGCACAAGCAAAAACCGATGCCAACGCGGCAATCCACGCGGCACACTTAATCAAATTTCCGAATTTCATACTTTGCTTGATTTTAGTCGAATGAAACTTCCTGACCGATTTCATCCCACTTATCGACTTCGACAAGCGGTTTGTCATCTTTCTGCACTACAGAAACATTGGAGCCGGCGCAGATACCGCTCTCCGTCAAGACCTGAACCTTTCTGGTTTCAGGAACCACATAAGGCAATTTACGTCTGTTCATCATATTATTTATTAGAGGTATATACATTTCAACCCTTAAAATTAATACTTTTTTATTGATTTATAGCAGTTTGTCATAAAAAATCACGATTTTTTCTCCGTCTTTTCCGACGACCTGCCACGTTTATGCTTTTTACCCTTCTTGGAATTGCCATAACCATATCCGTAACCGTAGCCATAGCCATAGCCATATCCATAACCGTATCCGTAACCATAGCCGTACCCCTTGTAGCTGAAATCAGCGCCATTAAGGATAATCGCCTTATTACGCAGTTTCTTCTCCTCATACATGGTCTCCAGATCAGGCAGCTGCCTTCTGTCCAGACGGCCTGCCCTCACCACGAAGATGGTCATGTCTGCAATTCTGCCGGCTATAGTCGCATCCGCAACCATTCCCACAGGAACACTGTCCGCGATTATGAATTCGTAACGCTTCCGAAGCTCGGCAAACAGCTCGTCAAGCCTTTCATCCATAAGAAGTTCCGCGGGATTAGGAGCATGGGTTCCAGAAGAAATCACATCCAACCCCTCTACATCCTTGTCATGATGGATGATGTCATCAAGCGTCAGAGAAGGATCCGCCAGATAATTCGTAACACCCACATGATGTCCGCCGAAGAAGGTACTCAATGTTCCCTTGCGTATATCCAGGTCCAGCAGGACAACGGACTTCTTGGCAGCCACATAACTCTTGGCCAGATTTCTGGAAATGAACGTCTTGCCGTCGCCCTCACCCATTGACGTAGTCATGATGGCCTGGACAGGATGGTCTTTCTTCGACATGAACGCCATATTGGTACGGACAATCTTGAAAGCCTCCTCCACAGAAGACGACTCCTCATCCTTGTCCAGAGGGACATCACCGATAAACGGAATCGAGAGCTTGCCCTTGATGTCCTTGCGACTGTGAATCTTGGTATCCAGGAACATAATCATCAGGAACACCGTTCCAGGCACAGCAAGACCGAGAAGCAACCCCAGCAGAATGTATTTGTTCCTGTCAGGAGAAATAGGACCGGACGGACCTGAAGCACCGTCAATGACACGGGCATTGTTGTCCACCATAGCCTGAGACAAAGCATTCTCCTCTCGTTTGTTCAGCAGGAACAGATACAAACTCTCCTTGATTTTCTGCTGACGCTCGATAGAAAGCATCTTCCTCTCCTTGGTAGGAATCGAAGCGACACGCACACGAGCACGAGACTCACGCGCCAATGCATCATTCCGTCTGACATTGATACTTACGATCATATTGTCCACGGCGCGGATGATGGACTGCTTCATCGCATTGAGCGAATTGTTCAGTTCCTCCACGACCGGGTTCCTCTCGCTGCTGTCCTCGATGAGCTTGTCCCTGCGTAGCTTGGCTGCATTGTACTGGCTGATCTGGCCTTCTATCTTCATGTCGCTGATACCGGTATTAGAAGGTATCAGGTCAATGTCCCTCTTGGGGTCAGTCAGATATTCCTTTATATAATCCGCAAGCCTGAGCTGTGTGTCAAGTTCCAGCACATCAGAGTTATACTGCTGAGACTGATTCACATACATGCCTGCAGCACTATTCAGATCCACGATATTGTTGGCCTTCTTGAAAGACTCGAGGTCGGACTCCACACCTCCGAGGTCAGATTCAATGATAATCAGGCGTTCATTGATGAACTCGGCAGTATTGATGGCAACCTGATTCTTGTCATTGATAGCCTCTTCGTTATAGACGGAGATGAGGGTGTTCAGCACATCCTCGGCACGCGCAGGCGAGCTGTCTTTCAATGACAATGTCAGGATGGACGCCTCGTCCTCTTCCTGTCTGATTCCCAGACCGCCCTGATATCTCGCTACAACGCTGGAGATAGGGTTTCTTGTGACGAAGACAGGTTCTCCGAACCACTCCTTACTGTAATAATTGGTAGGGGTCACTAACATCCGGACACCTGCAACATTGACAGTATCTCCAAAATCAACAATGAGTTCCTTCGCATCTTCACCGTCAACGCGCTCGACGACGCGCACGAGGAATTTGCTGAGAGGTGTCACTTTCAATGATACATATTCCCAGTCCTGAAGTCCAGAGAAGGTCACTCTGACAGGTGATTTCGTATAGAGTTCGGACATCAGCAAGCCATCCTTCACCTGATAGTCCACATCTGCATTGACCCTCTTCACCACTTCACGCATCAGTTTGCGCGAGCGGAACTGGAGAATTTCATTGGCAACGTTGACCTTGTTTATATAGTTGTCGTAACGGTCGAGGCCGGCAGAGGCAATCTTGTTCGACGGGTCCTTGATGATGACTGTCGCGCTGCGGAAGAACACCTGCGGGGTGGACGAGTACTTCAGCCAGGCCAGGCCGACGAACACGATGACAGACAACAAAAACCATTTCCATTTGGAAGCAAGATACAAGAGGATGTCCATGACATTGACCTCATCATTTCTATTCTGATTCATAGTCACTTATCCTTTTATTTTGTTGCCCAGATTACGGAACATATCGCAGTGATCGCCGACAGGAAAATCGTAATGAACTTCGATGTCGTGTCGACCTTGTCCGCCTTCACATACTTAGGTTCCACATAGATGATATCGTTCTGCTGGAGAAAGAAGCAAGGTGAATTCAGCACCTCGATACTTCTGATATCGTGATAGAATTTCTCTTTCTTCCCATCGATCTCCCTGATGACACAAACCCTGTCCAGACGAGCCTTAGGAGTCAGGTCACCGGCATTGGCAATGGCCTCCAGAAGCGTAATCCTGCCGTCTGCGACGGTATAGGTGCCGTTACGGGCGACCGCGCCCCAGACAGTGTACTTGAAGTTCTTGAAGTCAATGCTGACCATCGGGCTCTTAATGTAACCGCCTTCGACAATCATGTCGCGGATGAGTTCAGAAGCCTTTCTGGTAGTCAGTCCGTCAAGATGGACAGTTCCGAGTATCGGAAAGTCAATGTTTCCTTCAGAATCGACTTTGTATCCGTCCTCATCCGGAGATGTGGACTGGCTTGCCGTTCCATCGGCATTGATATTTACCGCACCGCCGCGGTTGAACGGGATGGCAAGTTCCGGCTGCTTGCACGTGACCGTTATACGAAGTCTGTCATTGGGCCGGATTACCGCCTCGTGTGCCGAATCATACTTGTAGCCGACTCCCGGCTCCATATCATTCAGATACACGAACTTTTTCGGTGATGCGCACGATGCCACAAGCATCAGCAACATCAGGATCAGTAATTTGTTTTTCATCGTTTTTGGGGGTATTTCACGTTTGGGTATCAGCAGCCTCCGATGTTCCGGAAGCCGCTGGATTATCCTTCAGTATTGTTTCATGACATATTATTGCAGCCTTGTCATCAGGCCTACATTCCATAAGACCGACCGGGACAGATTCCGACAGAATCTCCAGAGTGTCACACAATCTGTTCTCCTGCACAGGGTCCCGATGCAGAGCCGAGCAGCTCGGATATATGCAGAGGAACGCATCCAGACCCTCTTTCATGGTCATCCGATTCACCTGCGACTGTTCCAGACGGACAATTCCTCCGAGCGGCACTTTCTTGTCGATATAGACTGGCTTCTTTCCGCTCCAAGGAGTCCCGTATGCGAAAGCCTTTCCGTCAATGACCCTGATAGCGGGGTTGTCGTCGTTCAGCAGCCACGCTTCACGGAAGTTCCTCAGCCACAGCTCCGAATGAGTGCTCTTCCCGGTTCCGCTCTTGCCGAGAAACAGATAGGCAACGCCGCCAAGAACGACCGCCGAAGCATGAACCGAAATCCCGCCCCAGGCAAGCACCGCCTGCGACCACATAATTCTCAGCATCGAGCAAAGCACCATGCCGGCATCCGGATCGTCGAGGTCAATGTCAGCAGAAGCGCTGCTGAAGTCTTCATCCACAGACATGTAATGGTCAATGTCAGTGTAACTCATCTCCAGCCACCAGTCCCCTGCCGCTGTCCTGTACATACTTACCTTTCCGACATCGCTTTCCGTCTTCTCGATGAGCTCAAGGCCGGAAGGTCTCTCAAGCACTTCTGCATTGACCTGAAACCTGAACAGCAAGTCCTCTGCCCGGCAGGTCCCGAACGTCCGGAAGGACGGGAGCATCGTCGTGGTATCGACTCCGTCCGGCAGGTCAAGCGAGAAGACGAAATCCGCTATCTTGTAATACTTGGTCTGTCTCATAACTGCCCTCCTGCAAGCTGTACTATCTGCCAGAAATATTCGTCCGGAGCATAGCGGGCGGCAAATAAGGCATTGGCCATGAACGCTTTGAGAGTCCGGACCTTACCCTGACCTCTTCCCGGCATCGACCTTCCGAAGTTTCCGGCGAGCAACGCTCTTTCCAGAAATTCCGAAGCATCGGCATGGGGTTCCGTGTAAGGCAGGAATTCCTTGCCGAGACCGAGATAATCGGTCAGGAAGGCGTGTATCATGCGAGTCCACGTGGCCAGACCTGCTTTCCGGTACATTCTCCTGAGGTATTCCGGTTCATACATTCCGTCATAAGAATAATATGCCCTTGCAAGATCGCACATCTGCCGCAGCCCCACACCGCGACCGAAAGCATGTTTCATTACATGCGAATGAAGAACGAGCAGATTCAGCGCAGGTACTGGTCTCGACATCCCGCAGATTCCGGTCCCGAAGCCAGGATTTTCATCCAAAGTCCTCAGCCACTTCCGTTTACGCGGAGCGCAAAGGTCAATGTAAGACGGATGGTGCTCCACGACAATCCCCTGCACCGCGTAGGTAAAACTGCCGTCGGGCTTATGTTCGGGGACGTAGCCATGCTGTCGCGCCAGAGCCGCAGAGGCTTCAATGTCATCGAAATACAGGTCAATGTCTCCGCATTGGCGGCTGGAGGGTCTGGAATAAAGGCTTGCACATTCGAGTCCCTTGAAACAAACCGGTCTGAGAGTCTTGTATATCTCAGAAAGTCCGGCCGTCACATTTGCCATCTTGCCGCTGAGCCTTTCGATTCTGTCTGATTCGACTGCCCACCCAGCCAGTACTTCATCCGAAGGCAGCTGATTTTCAGGCAGATACTCCAGCGAATCCGCTACTATGGCTGTAACTGTATGGTTTCTGGACTTCTCGAAGACCTCCTTCCATTCCTCAGAACTCAAGGGGAAGAGTTCCGGGGTGTCAGGCGGCCTGTTCCAGAGACCGGACCGGAGCAAGGTCAGCAATGCTTTGTCTGTTCTTGTCAATGCCAACTTCATATTATTCTGTCACGAGTCCGTTTTCTTTCCAGTTTTCAAGCAGCACCGCGGCGTCGCCGGTTGCCGTTTCGAGTGAGACGTCATAGTTGCCGCACAGGCATGCAGCCATATCGTCTAGAGTGAAAGGTTTGTCTTTCAATGTATTCCAGAGGTATGTCGCAGTGTCATTGAAAATATAGACCTGCGACATATTGCTGTTCTTTCCGTCAGCTTTCACTACCATGTTCTGCTTTCCGAGCCGGCGCAGCACGCAATTGGGGTTTATCTTCATATTAGTATTAGAACTTCTTGCCGGTGATGATGGACATGACTGTGAGCCAAATGATTTTAGTATCCATTACCAACGTTCTGTTTTCAAGATAGTCGATGTCCATGTGCAGACGGGTCAGCATCTTGTCCATCGTATCAGTGTAACCATTGTACAGTGTGGCCCAGGAGAAAAGTCCCGGACGCAACTGGTATAGTCTCTCATAACTGTCATTGAGTTGCATAATCTTGTCAATGAAGTATTTGCGCTCAGGTCTCGGGCCCACGAAACTCATATCTCCACGGAACACGTTCCACAGCTGCGGGAGTTCGTCGAGATGGTGGTCGCGAAGGAATTTTCCGACTTTGGTAAGACGGCTGTCGTCCTTGCTGCAGAGCGCAGGGTGTCCGTCTTGCTCAGAGTCGATACGCATTGACCTGAACTTGTAGATAGTGAACGGACGGCCAAGGTAGCCGATTCGTTCCTGACTGAATATTGCCGGGCCGCTGCTTTCCAGACGGATTGCTATCCATATTATAAGGAAGAGCGGGCTGAAGACAATAAGTCCGAGTCCTGAGGCGACGCAGTCGAGGATGCGTTTCAGGGCCTCGTCGAATAAAGTAAATGTACGACTGCTCTTGATTGCAGTCAACGTGTCTGTACTCATTTTTATAATATCAGTTTTTATTAGATTTCGGCTTCAAGTATCTTCTTGTAGCAAGTGAGTTGGCGGGTTATCATTACATCTGAGGTGAATAGCGAATTGAAGCGTGCCAATGCTCCGTCGCTGTATTTCCTGTATGTTTCCTGAGAAGAGGTAATCTCACGGAAAGCATTGGCAAGTGTCTCAGGGTCACGAGGTTCGACATTGACTCCGGACACTCCGTCATCATTGACCCAGGACACTCCCGAGCCCGGGATCTTGGTCGCTACTACAGGCCGGCCGAGGGACATCGCTTCTATCTGGACGATTCCGAAGGCTTCTGTCTTCATAATGCTGCTGAGGCAGAAGATGTCGCAGGCGGTGTAGTATGCCGAGACTTTGTCGTCCGGGACACGTCCGAGGAGTCTTACTTTGGAGGCAAGTCCGCCGGCATCTATCGCTGCCTGGAGTTCATCTTTCATAGGGCCCGAGCCTCCGATGAGTATCATCCAGCTGTCATCCAGATACTTGGCCGATTCTATGAGGCAGCCATAGCCTTTGTACGGAACGAGGCGTCCCATGGTGAAGACGATTTTCTTGCCTTCGTACGTCTTGCGGATTTCAGCTGCTCCCTGAGCGTCAGGCTGTAACGGTGCGATGCCTATCGGGATGCATTCTGTCTTGTCCTGCACTTTCCTGAGGTATGGCGATGCAGACAGGTATGCCGGCGTGGTTCCGATGATTTTGTCGGCGCGGCGGATCAGCCAGCTCTGGAGCGGTTTGTACATTGCCATCAGAAGAGGACTTTTCTGGATGTCGCTGTGCCAATGCAGGACTACCTTGCCTTTGTATCCTGAAAGGAAGAGGGCCAGAGCCGCCATCGGGTCAGGATGGTGAACGTGGATAAGGTCGTATTTGTCACGCCGTCTGCGGACTTCGCCTATCATTGAGGGCGAAAGCATTGTACCGGAGAACTTTGCGATTGTCGGGCAGATGGTCACGGATGCATTGGCATTGACCTTTACCTTTCCGGGAGGGACTCCGGCGGAGGCACAGAGCATGTCGCAGTGCACTCCCCGGGGCGAAAGACCGGCGGTCAGGTCGTACATGACCTTCTCGACGCCTCCCAGCACGGGCCAGAATTTTCCTAACTGATGTATATTTATATCAGCCATTCAATAGTTCTTTGTATAGTTTTATGTAATCGGCATAGCGGTCGGCCTTCCTGAAGTTGGCCAGTCCGTATGCCCGGCAGTTGTCCCGCCAGACGGAACGGTCCGTCGCGGCTATCTTTCTCGCTGCGGCCAGAGCCTGGGCGACGTCGCCACAGTCGGTCACCATACCGCATTGACCTGTAACGGACTCGGGGCTTCCGCCTGTCCTGTAGGTCACCACCGGGGTGCCGCAGGATATCGACTCGAGGTTCACGGTCGGGTAGTTGTCCTGATAAGTCAGGTTCAGGAACGCGTCAGCTGCGCTGTACAGTTCGGCGAGTTCGTGGACGTCGGAGGTCCTCGGGATGCCGATAATGTTGGCCGGCATGCGGGTCATCTGATTCTTGTCCAGGCCTACCAGAACGATGACTTCCTGCGGGGTCAGCATTGACGCCATGCTTATGAAGTCGTCGAGCCCTTTCGCGGTGCTCCAGATACTTGCCGCTCCCATATACATTTTCCTGTCGCCGATCCCGTAGCGCTTGCGGACTGCCGTGCCGTCTGACGGCTTGAAGACTTCCGTGTCTATACCATTATGTATGACTTTGTAGCGGAAATCTTTCAGGAAAGATTGCTGCATTTCGCCTTTCAGCCAGTCCGAGACGGTGACGATGGTCATTTTGTCGGACGGGATGGAGCAGAATGCGTTTTTCTTGTCGCGCCAGTTTTTGGCGGAGCGGTCTATCAGCCAGCTTTTCGGGAATTCTCGGGTCTGGGGACATTGGCCACAGCCGTATTTCCATTTGTCGCAATCTGCTTTCATGTAGTAATAGCAGTGACCGGTAAAAAGCCAACAGTCGTGGACTGTCCAGACGACTGGTTTTCCTGAACGGCTAAGCCAATCGAACAGTATCTTGTAGTTCAGGAAATAGCCATGAATGTTATGTATGTGTATTATATCAGGATTTATCCTTTCAATATCTTTTATAAATTTCCTTGTAGCGGCGTCTGAGGCCAGGCCATGACGGTCAAACAATCTTGTAATCATGCCATGGAAAGCGACACTCAGCGGATCTCCGACAAACACTCTCTTGGAAGTGCAAGACATCTTTCCGTCACGCCCTACACTATATGCAATATAACTTTCCCATCCGGCAGACATGGCAGCCTCACCTATTTCCCTTACAATTCTACCGGTCGATGTGCTCGTCCTCAGAACAGGATTAATTTGCAACAGTTTCATCAGCAGTCGGTTTTAGTGTTTCAAACAGGTTAATCCATTTTTCCATCACCTTTTCTTCAGAAAAAGTTTCAGAGATTTCCAGCGCTGATTCTGACATGTTCTTCCGAAGGTCATCGTACGTCATCAATTTCGTAAGACGCTCCGCGAATGTGTCGATGTCTCCGTCGGTGACTATATATCCGTTGTTTCCATCCCTGATGATGTCGTATGGTCCGCATTTGAAGTCAAACGATACGACAGGAAGGCCGCAGGCCATTCCTTCAATCATCACCATAGGGAAGCCCTCATAGTGTGATGTCATCACCAGAATAGAACTCCTGAGGTATTCGGAGCCAATGTCTTTCACAGGCTTATGGATAGTCACGCTGTCCCTGATTTTCAGCACATCTATCATATCCTCAAGTTGCTGTTTCCATTCACCCTGCCCGAAGATGTCCAGTTTCCAGTCTGAAAGTGCCGGATTTCTCATGACTTTCTCCCAGATGGCCAACAGCCTGTCAAAGCTTTTCTGGTAGTCCAGACGTCCCACAGCGATTACTCTGTGAGGTGTCGAGTCCGTACTTTTGTCTGACAATTTCATGGCGGCATTCGGTATGACTTCCATATTCGGAAGTCCGCCCCACAATGCCGCATCTTCATTGGTCAGGACGATGAACTTGTCGAAACGTCTGACCATCATAGGATCCTGTCTTGTACGCCAGAGGTCAGCAAGTCTCAGAAGTCCTTTTCTTCCATAGAGGAGACGGAAGAATCTGTTATAGTGCAGTTCGAGAACCTTGCGGCTCCCGTCCTTGATTTTCGGCATAAAGGAAGACTCTGACGGATAGAGAGAGACCATTATATCAGTTTTATTCTTTTTCAAGAATTCCGTCAGGGCCTTCCTGTGAGCCCGTCTCTTATTGAAATACCCCAAAAATTTCAGAAGCGGGCTTTTATGGTTGTCATCAGAATAATTGATTCCCAGGTCTGTGATTTCCACGCCGTCGGGAAACGGATAGAACGGTGGGCGTCCATGCTGGTCTGTCGTCACAATGGACACGTCCCATCCCATCTTATTCTTCAGATATGTCACTTTATTCAGCAGCACCCTCTCCATACCGCCGGGGTTGTAGATGGAGTGGATGCAATATGTCAATTTCATGGAGGTTCAGTTTTTTAATATGTGGTTGTCAATGACAGTTTCACTTGTAAATTACGCCGTACACAAAGCGCTGGAACACATTGAAATAAACCCAGATTGCAGGATAGATGCCCCAGGCTGCGAATTGTTGCAGGAGCTTTATTCTGAACGACAGAAGCTTGTTGTTCCAGATGTATTTGTCGGCTTCCGGATACCATTCTTGCCAGCGACGGTAGTCTTTTATGCTTCCGGTCAGGAGGAACGGCAGCTTGACATTGAGCTTGAATAATGCGATTCCTTCTGTCAGTCCTTTTCCGAACACGCTTTTCAGGTATCCGATGGTTTCGTCGGTATTGAATTTCAGGTCGGCCAGTGCCCTGTCTGAAAGTGTTCCGCTGGACATGGCCACGTCGCTCTTCACATAATGATAGAATGCTTCGTGGACGTGTGCGCCACGTACTGCCCTGGACATCAGGCGAATCATGGTCATGTCTTCGCCCATGCTGTGGCCTTCCGGAAAGCGGATTCCGTTGTCGGTATAGAGTTTTTTCCTGACGATTTTGTTCCAGACATTGTACTTCATCGTGCCGTCCAGCATTGACCTTACCGCTGCGAACTGCGTGCTGCGCATCGGCTGCGACATGTACCTTTCGTTGTGAGGGAATGTCAGATACCAGTCGCACCACACGATGTCGGCTCCACGGGTCAATGTCGCCATGTACATTTTCCTCAGCATATCGGCTTCGACGTAATCGTCACTGTCACAGTGATATATGTATTCGCCTTCAGCTGCGTCCATTCCGGTATTTCTTGCTGCAGGAAGGCCCTTGTTCACGGGGTGCGTCAGCAATTTCACCTGATCTTTGCGCTCAGGATGCCTGGCAATGACAGTCTTGAGGATGTCAATGCTATTGTCCGTCGCCGCGTCGTCCACGAAAATGAATTCGATTCCCGACTTCATAGTCTGGGACAGCAGCGATTCCGCACAACGTTCTATGTACTTCCCGACATTATAAATCGGAACTATGACTGAAACATTTATCATAAAATTATTGCATATCGACAGTCTGGCTGTCGGAGGTAATATTCTCTTTTATCTTGAGTTTTTCTGGTTCAGTTTTGTAGGGCAGGCAAAGGAACAGGGCAAAAACCAGAAAAATATCTGTCGAGACCTTGCACCAAATGGTAAAATTCAGCAAGAGGAGCATTAAAAACAATGAGCCCATTTCCGGCAGACGTTTCCTGCAGGTCAACGCTACCTTTATGAAGTAGGCCATGAAGGTAATCAGGCCGAAAACACCAAAATAAAATATAAATCGAAGGTAGCCGATGTCTGTGTCCTGATAATAGCCATGCCATCGTACTCCTGTGTAATATGGCTCGTTATCGTATGGATTATCGAAATAACCATTGCCTATAATCCATGTCTTGATTTCATCTGGAAAAACGACCATGTTTTTCAGGATCTCATTTGAGTGTACCTCCCATGTGCCTTTCTCTGCCAAACTGAAAAAACCTTCGAAGGCAAATCTCAAGTTTTGCTTGAATGCCGGGCTGATGTTATAGAATAGTATTGAACAACATACTGCAATAACCAGCATTATTCCCGATGTTCTCCACAGAGTCTTGTACTTTTCTATAGAACTGAGTGAAAACGGACGCGTCAATATAAGTAAGTAAACAACTGACAATGCTATACCGATAGTGGTCGTCCTGGCAATCATATTTCCTACCACTGCTATAAACATGAATGCTGAAAGATACCATAGCATTAGCCAAATGCGTTTGCTCTGGTTGGTTTCTCCTTCAGAGATTCCTACAAGCCGATATACGCACATCAGCAATATGGCGCAGAATCTGGTAGCCGCTACATCCAGACTACAGCCGATTCCATAAAGTCTTGTCTCATTCTTACCCATGAATCCCTGTCCGGCGACAAACAAATCCACGAAATGCTTGACAGCGGGTACACTATCAATGATTAAAGCTAAAGCGCATTGTACTACACATAGCACTATGAGATAATCACAGATTAACCTGACATCTACTTTTCCGTGAATTGTCTTGAGCAAAGCCACGACTACATTGGCAGCACTGAGCCAAACCAACATTGACACGATGTAAGTAGAATAGGTATAATCATGAGTTCCATTATATGTTACAGCTATGAAACCGATGAGTGAAACCATGGCGGCCAAGACTGATATCATGAGGAAGTCGTTATCTACCACTACCTTCCTTTTCTTGGCAAACTGAATTGCCAGTACGGACAATCCGATACCAGCCATCGCCATCTTAGTATTCATTCCCGGCATGAACGTAAATTCAAACGGGAAGAAATAGAAAGATAGCACCACCAATGCCAGCGTATATAATATATAATGCATCCGTCTATGTCAATTAAACAATCCTTCTCCCGAAAACAAAGTACCTCAACAGAATCTTGACTCTTTTCCACAGAGGAAGAAGGTCATAATCATTGATTTTCCTATAGAAGAAGTCAAAGTAGAATTTCTCGTCGAAAAATGGGGACTTTCTGTAGTATTCCCACCAGATATCGAAGTTTATACTGTAACTTTCCCATGGTTTGTGACCATTAAAGTGAAGAGTTCCATACTGCTTGGCTTCTGAAATTTCCTCTTCCTTGACATATCCGGACTTTATAAGCTCGTCTCCGCTATTCAGATAGTAAAAAGTGTAGTCTGTCATGTTGTATTCTGCTGGGAGGACCTTTAGATTCTTCCCGCAAACGACATTGAGAATATCCTGATCCTGGAATTTATATTGTTTCTTCGCCTCTTCCTTAAATCTTATTACCAATCCATCATTTTTTAGTTTCGAAGAATTAAGCATTATAAATCCTGACTGGATATATTTTCCCAGAACAAGTCCTTTAGTGGCACTGATATGTGCAACTCCATCCTTCCCGAGATTCATCCCAACATCGTATGTCGCAGCCATATATACACCGGCTAAATCAATACTATAAAGGTCACTTAAATCACGCCTGAATATAACATCGACATCAGAATATATTATCTTATCGTACTCCGGTATGATTTCCGGAATCAGCAGGCGATAATATGCAGGAGTCGTTATGCCTCTGATTTCAAATGCATTATCAAACTCATTACCAACCGGTCTGAATGTCAGTTTACAATTATCATAGTATTCCGACAATTTCACAAGGTCTGTCTGGGTCATTGACTGATTTGCCGGATGCAATATAAAGATATCATAACTTGTATCCTTCTTAGCATTCATCAGCAATGATGAGATGCATACACATGCAGGCATCACCAAGTTCTTGTCGAAGGCAAAAACAACAGGAATTGTCATACTATCAACGGTAATTTTCTGTATTCTTCACTTTTGAGGAATTTACGTCCCTCCTTCATAGCATCAAGTTTTATCTTGAATATATCAAACCTGCCCTTTATCAGTGATATCACTAAGGCAAACGTAAATGCATATCCAATGCATAGAATATCTACAAGTCTCATCATAACTGATTTTTCTGGAAGATATATGAATCTATGCCAGAAAATGGTCTTATATATAAAGTCTGCATATATGAGAGACTTCTCTTTCTCGGGCTTTCTATTAGTTCCAGCATCCAGATGAACAATTCCAGTTGTAAATGCAGTAAGTTGCTTTAAGTTAGACTTATACATTTTATAGTACATCACCTGATCCTCACCAATAGGATACTTTTGTCTATCCAGCCAAAGTTCTTCTTCAAATCGTATTGACAGGAAAGATTTCTTTGAGCACAAAAAACAAGGCCCCGCATTAGTTTGTGACCAGTAAGCAACTTTAACAGGATGAGCATTATAGGAATACCCTGCTGTCCGCATAACCTTGTATCCCCAGTGCCTGTCGTTATACCTTGCTCTCATTCTTCCTGATGCCGCCATCATAAACCTTTGTTTGAATGGACGCTCAGAATTGTGAAATACATCCGGAGAAATCACATCTGCGCTATATCTTCCAAGAAGGCTAAACATTTTTTCTACGGCATCTGGAGGAAAATACAGATCGTCATCAAGGAATAGTATATACTCTGTCTTAACCTCATCGTAACGCAAAGCTCTCTGCGCCACCATCCCTTTCTTGACAAAGATATACTTCTCAGTTCCCACTGTCTCCGATGGAATTTCATATCCTTCAGCGATATAGACTAATATCTCTTCCGGCGGAAGAGTCTGGCTGACAAGCGAATCGAGCAACGTCTGATATTTCTCTCCGGCGGTTCCAAGAGTGCGGATTACTGCGGTGTATTGCATATTCTGGAGTTCATCATTCTAATTAAATAAACATTCAGCAAAGGAGGTAGGAGTAATTGTATATACTTCCTGGTAATCATAAAAAAGCCGTTTTTAAGCACTCGCAATATACAGCGATGCCACAGGCTATTGAGTTTCAGGTTGCGAATAAATAATTCTCTTTTTTTATAATACGGGTCCTCTGCAAGAGTACTCAATGTCCACAAATACATCATGATACTGTAAAACGAGTAATACTGACTTAAGCTCCCGCTTGTCAACTTGGAATAGATATCAAATTTATCGGACATCTTAAAAGAGCACTCAACATTCGCATATTTAGGACTATTCGAAACCGAATCATTTCTTTTTAAATAAGCATAGAAACATTCCGAAGTGTACGCACATGTCTGCGCTTTAATCATAAAACGAGATATAAAATCCATATCTTCCAGAAAAGACTGCTGCTCATCATATCTCAAATCTCCAATAGTACTTCTCTTGAAGATAAACAACACCCCAAAAAACTCTCCAGCCAATCCATACCTCAACAATTCATATGGGGTCAATACTCTGCCCTCCAACTCACACTTAACTTTAGGCTCCACAACAATATTTCCTCTCTCATCAACACCTTGATATTCTCCTCTAACACAGTCGCACCCAAACCTGTCCATCATTAATGTCAACGATTCCAAACAATCAGGTGACAGCCAATAATCATCCGAATCCACGAAAATTATATATTTTCCTTTGGCATGGTCTATACCTAAATTTCGCGCCGAACTAACGCCACCATTAGGCTTATGAACAACTTTGACACGAACATTCTCTTCAGTGTATTCATCGCAAATACGACCCGATTCGTCCTGGCTACCATCATCTATCAGAAGCAGTTCAAAATCCGTCATCGTCTGAGACAAAATACTGTCGACACAGCGACTAAGATACTTCTCCGCATTATACACCGGTACGATTATAGATACTACTGCGGATTCTTTTTCTTTCATAACCTACCTGCCTAAAGCAAATCTCAATTTGTCAATTACAACCACAATTGGTCTCATACCATGCGATAGCATCCACATCAAGACTTTGATTTTTTTATTACAGAACGGACATGACCAGATATATTTTCTGGAAACAGGAAAAAACTTTAGAAATTCTTCATGCTTGTCCGGAAATAACGTCAAATCCTGTTTACACTTCAGTACCCTCCAAGAAGGTACTTTTTCCAATCTTTGCCCCAGACCATGTTCCTCTATAAAGGCAATAATAAACTGATAAGTTTTCTTTTCATCCTCAAATGTTTTCCAATTCATGCTATGCATTATCGAAGACACGTTTGCACGATTGTAATAATACAATGTATCGTTTACTTTGGATACCTCTTTAGCATAATAAAACAACTGGCATGCTACATAGAAATCTTCGCAATAGGAAATCCCAAATGGATATGATATAGGATTATCCAAATAGATACGCCTCTTAATTATCATGTTCCATAAAACGGTCCAGCCATAAGAGATATAGCGTTCTAAAAAAAGAACCTTATCTTGGCACAACTCTACAGAACAACAGATTGTTTTTTGCAAACCGTAATCCATAAGAAAATCACAATATACAATCTCAGACTTTGTCCTCTCTGCCTCATCATATAGTTTCTCATACATCTCCACGGAAACATAATCATCCGAATCGCAATGCGCCACATATTCACCTGTTGCTACATCAAGTCCAGTCTTTCTTGCTTGAGCCAAGCCTCGATTGTGTTCATGACGGACATATTTAATCTGAGCCAACCTATCAGGATAGTTGTTCGCAAGATTCTTGACCAGATCTATGCTATTGTCAGGAGAGCAGTCATCTACAAAGATAATCTCAATATCTTTCAGTGTCTGTTCAAATAACGACTTCGCACATCGCTCTACATACGGAGCAACATTGTACACTGGTACGATAACCGAGACAAGAGGGGTATTATTATCTGTCATGGTACTTTCTTTCCAACATTCCGCTCAAATAGCCAAGGCTGTGAGCCTTAAGTGTTTGCAACCGAGCATATACGTTAGAATAGTCTATCGGAGCCATCAGTTCGGAGCGGCGAACGCTGTACTCCTCATAATCATTGACCATTCTTCCTTCAAGCCCGAGTTGCGACAGCATTGACACAAATCTGTCCGCGCCGCGCGAGTGATTGACAATCGCGATAAACGGCTTGCGGTTTATGATCGAAAATACGCAGCCATGGAATGAATCAGTAACGACAAAGGACGCATTCCTGAAATTGTCAAGCCAGGTCTGGATGGTAATCATTTTATCCGGGCTTCCGTCTGACTTCTTGGGAGACAAGCCCATAAAACTCTCTTTAAGACCTAACTCGCCGGCAACATCATTGGCAATTTTCGCCTTTTGCCCGTCAGTATCGAGAACATAACTGACAAGAGTATCTTGCTCTGCAGTTACAGGACATGCTGTTTTCGACCTTTCAATAACATAGTCTTCAGCGCCGAGCAGCAATGTCGGGTCCAGAACAAGTTCAGCATGCTTTCCGAAATACTGTTCCACAAGTCCGACAGCGGACTTCTCACGGACGGAGATAGCGTCGAAACGCGATGACAGCCTTTTGCAAGTCTCCAGCATCTGCTCAGAAATAGGGTTCTCAGATGTTCCGAAAGACGCACCATAGGTGATTTTCAGTATCTTGTCATCCTCAGGGAGGAATCCTGCAAAGAAATCAGGCAAATATGGAGAATAGCACTCTCGCCAAACCTGATCACTGCCAACAATAAGGCAATCTAGTTTCTCTTTCTTAACCCGTTTGAGGAGTGCTTCCGAAGATCTCAATGGACTAGTTATGTTAAGGTATTCATGTGTAAACTTAAACAGCACTGAGTAGTGATCATGTTCCCTTTTATCTATTACATATTGCTGACTCCACGGGCTCAGGATCGCAATGTTCTTCTGCCCCAGAATATATCTTCGAACCAGACACTTCAATACACTCCCACACCTCCGGAGAATCAAACCGGCAGAAGGTGCAGCGAATGTGCGATCCAGGACTACAACTTCATGCCCCATCCGTTCCAAAACTGTCTCAAGAGCATAACATTGAAGAATACCTCCGTAATTAGATACACGAGGTTGGGTCAAGATTCCGATTTTCACGATTGTTTCTATTATTTCTTGAGGCGGTCCCAGAACGAGCGCTTTGGTTCCGCAGCAGAATAAATTTTTCTGTAATACTCTCCCCAGGAGAGACCCGAATGAATCATCTCGTAGATGACACCCCAGTCGGGAAGGCCGCCGAGGTTGCGGTCATCAATGAAAAAGTCGGCAGTAAGCTTTCTCGGCTGCCGGACAATTTCATCCGCGTCGTAGCGGATCTCAGGATGATTCGTATTGACGGCATAAAACTCTACCCCGCGGGCGGAACACCATTCGACAGCCTCTTTGAGCAAATCCCCTTCGCGAACAGACCAGAGGATGAGCCTATGGCCTTCGGCGATCAGCAATTTCAATGTTGCTGTGGCAAATGGTATTTCTTTTCCAATTTCGGGGTACCTATGTTCTACAATAGTTCCGTCAAAGTCAATTGCGATGGTCATGCGTCAGATGGTTTCGATAAATTCAGGTGAGACAGAAACGAGGGCGACGGACATTACGCCTTTTACCTCGATTACAACTTTCTTGGACCTCATGCCTTTCAGTTTCACGAACATACCTTCGCAACCTTGGAAGATTCCCCCGGTTATCCGGACTTTCTGACCTTTGGAGAGGTTGACCTCGCCTGCCGGATAGTACCGGAGATTCTCCTCGCAAGAAGCAGTCACTGATATGAAACGGGCCATGTCATCATCCGGGACGATAATCTTGTTCCCGGTCCTCCCGTCCATCATGTACTGCATGAATGGAATACGTCCGGAATTCTTGACTTCCGTCATCCTGTCCTGTGTACAATTCACAAATACAAGATTCCGGACTGCAGGTTCCAGAACTCTCTTGCCGTTTTCGGTTACGTGCCACTGCATAGGTGTATAACTGGCGATGCCAAGCGAATCCAGAATTCTCTTGACCTCGGCTTCCCTGCGATAAGTGACTCGCATGGCAAACCAAAGTTTTATGGTCTTTCTGGCCTTGACCTTAAGGTAAGCACATACCTCTGGGGCTTGATTTTTAATGTATTCCATTGAAAATCCACTACTTATATCAATTTTTTAATAAATACCGCTGTTATTTTGCTTGTTATAGCCTGAAAGTTAGGTTATGTTCGGCAAGTGGACGGCTGTCTCTTCTTATTAATTCAGGAAAAAGCCTTGCTTATCAGTAAAGGTTGGTGTATTACCATGCTTCTATCCTTTATAATTTTTCTAAATGCAAAGAAAATGGATTTTGCTTTGACTAACGTGTTAATTCTTGTCAAAAATCGACTTTTTTCACAAAAAACCAGCCAAAAAATTTTACGGAAAATCTTGTCAAATCAGTACCGAACTCGACAAGTCATTTTCAGAACTATTTAGTTTTCAGTGTTTTATGAACGATTACTCGTCCCCCCCCCATTCGATGTGCGATATGCAGAAGGTGTCACTCCTGTAAAAAGTTTGAATGCTTTCGACATTGAAGATGCATCAGGAAAGCCTGTAAGCGCAGCTATGTCGAGCAATGTCATCTTAGGCTCAGTCTGCTGAAGCAGGCGCTTGACTTCCTCTACCCTGAGAGACTTTATCCAAGTATTGAAGTTCTTCTCATAAATATTGTTCAGAAAGTCTGAGAGCAGTCTCGGGCTGACTCCCATGCTGTCTGCAGCACTTGACAATGTGATGCCTTCGGTCAAATATAATTTATCCGGACTTTCGCTCCATTGTTTTACAATCTCGTCAATTCTTCGTCTGTCCGGTGTTTCAGTATCGGAATCAGTTTCTGCAGGCTCCTGCACATCAGATGCGGTTTCTTCTATGGGTGACGGTTCCGGAATCATATCCGAATCCATAAAATCTTCACTATCATTGACATCGCCTGCAACTGTAAATGTATCCTTATTCTCGTGTGGCGCTTCGTTGTAGGTGAATGCCGGCGAAACGAGATTGAAGATATGCTGGAGGTTTATCAGTACGACAGTAAACAGAATGAACAAGCCCGTATTCAGGCTCATTATTACCAGCCTGTGAACGGCGTTTACACTAAAAAAGAAGAAGAATGTCGTTATTATATAGATGGTAAACGCAAGCATTATGGAATAGACCTTGTGCCCGTCCTCAATATGGTTGTCAGTATAATAGTCGCCAAGAAGCCTGTTATATCTCGACATCTCCTGATATAGCCAAAAGCCGACGACCAGCAATTCTATCAGAAGGCAGACAAGCAAAGTTCCGGACAAGAAATTTGCAGAACCCAACTTGATAAATTCCTCATATGAGGCCAATGTAATCGAATCAGTCTCCCGTAAGAATGCCAATATATATAGGACTGTCAGAACAAATACTGGAGAAACAAGCAGCAACATACTGCGGAGATTGACCTTCTCAGATCTGAAGAGTTTCAGCATAGCTCCCACTCCCAAGAAAATCTGGCTATACATTATGAGCGGCGCAAAGAAGTGGTTTGCTACTACGTAATCGACCTTGAGCCACTGGAGATAAATGACGACCACATCAAAAAGCACATCCAGAAAAGCGGCAAATGCAATGCTTCTCAATACAAATCTGAAGTTGTGGGATCCATTGTTTTCCCTTGTCCTGACAACAATGAGGACCATTCCCAGCACAAGACAAATCATGCCGGAACACAAGTAAACAAGGAATTCCATTAACTTCAAACTCATAATTGCAAAGATAACATGTTTTTCACTTCCACGGAAGCGAAAAAACCTGAAGAATACGCAAATAGTGCAAATGAACCAAACATGAACCAAAACCACACCGAAAAACAAATTTTGTCAAGCCAAACAAAAGCCGTAAATTTAGGGATAAATCAAGACTTATGGGAAATTTTATAGATAAAGGCAACGATGGCTTTGCTTCTGTCCGCAACACTAACTTTGTGGACAAGAGTATGCTTATTGAAGAAGTTAACTCTGTAATGTTGACCGAAAACCGATACATGTGCGTTACACGTGCACGTCGATTCGGAAAATCCGTTGCAGTGAAGATGCTTAATGCCTACTATGACAGGTCCTGTAGCTCAGAGAGTCTGTTCGAGGGGTTGGAAATCAGCAGGCAGCCTGACTTCAAGAAACATCTGAATCATTTTCCTGTACTCTATCTGGATATGACAGATTTCGTGACGAAGTACGGAGACGATAATCACCTGATAGATAAAATGAAGCAGGACATCTGCAACGAACTGCTGAATGTGTATGAAGGAGTCGCAATGAATCCCAACGATGATCTTATGGACCTTCTGGTAAGCATCGTTGACAATACAGGCGAGAAGTTCGTATGCCTGATCGATGAGTGGGATGCTCTTTGTCGAGAGGGATATGAGAAGCTGATGGATGAATATGTGGATTTTCTTCGCAGGTTATTCAAGGGCAGCAGAACAGAGTATGTGTTCACGTGTGTCTATATGACAGGTATTCTTCCTATCAAACGGTATAACACACAGTCAGCATTGAACAACTTCGAAGAATATACCATGCTGAGTCCGGCCCAGCTTGCCCCTTACTTCGGCTTCACGGAGAAAGAAGTTCTTGCTCTATGCAAGGTGGCGGATATGGATGCCCATGAAATGAAACTCTGGTATGATGGCTACGAATTGGGAAACGAAAAGGCCATATACAATCCTTTTGCAGTAATGAGAGCATTGAAGAGAAGATCGTTTTCAAGTTACTGGACTAGCACGAATACTTTTGAGGACTTGCGCAGATATATCACCATGAATTTTGAGGGATTGAAGGATGACATTGTCTCCGCGTTTAATGATATTCCGGTGAGAGTCAATTCTCTTCGTTTCAGCAACGACATGCATAAGGTCGACTGCAAGGATGATGTTCTGACGCTATTGTGTCATCTGGGTTACTTGTCCTATAATGATGCCACCAAGTGCGCCTGCATTCCGAACTATGAGGTCCGTCAAGAGTTTGAAACGGCCATCGCGGACACAGGATGGGCAGAAGTGACAGATGCTCTCAAGCAATCAGAGTACTTGTTGTCTTGTGTTTTGAATGGTGATGCAGAGGTAGTTGCGACACACATTGACACAATTCATGAGCAGAATACCAGCCTCATCAAGTACAATGATGAAAATTCATTGGCTTGCGTCCTGTCGCTGGCATTTTATACTGCCAGAAGCCGTTATCAGATAATACGGGAACTGCCGGGAGGCAAAGGCTTCGCAGATATCGTAATGATACCTCACAGAAACATTGACCTGCCGGCTATTGTACTCGAATTGAAATACAATCAAGATTCCGATACGGCTATCAACCAGATTAAGCGTAAAAATTATGGGGACGCGCTCGAGAGATATTTCGGGAAAGTGATTCTGGTGGGCATCAACTATGACAAGAAAAGTAAGAAGCATAGTTGTATTATAGAGCATACCGACAAATTCCAAACAACCAATAGACCTTGAAATGAATTTTCTAGAAGAAAAGATTATCTCGGACGGAGTAATCAAGGAGGGCAACATCCTCAAAGTTGACAATTTTCTCAATCATCAGATTGACATTGACAAGCAAGCAGGTGCCGATGTCGTCGGTCTGGGCGTCGCCATTGAAAAGGGGCAGCAGAGGGGCGGCAAGTTTCTCCGCGAAGCGGGATACCATCTGGAGTCCATCGCGATTATCGACGACATGGATTTCGAGACACAGACTATTCATTTCAGAGACAACAGATAAACTATGGAGTATTTGTCTAAGGAACGCTACGACGAGATCGTCGCAGAAATCAATTTTCTGATAAATGAGGAATATCCGCGTATAAAGGATGCCTTGGCTGAGGCCCGGGCTCAAGGTGATCTGAGTGAGAATTTCGAGTACCGGGCCGCCAGGAGGGCCCAGGGCAAGACTATCAGCAGGATACGCTTTCTCCAGAGGGTGCTGGACTACTCCAGAATCATTGACACGAAGGCTCTGCCGAAGGACCAGATTTCATTGCTTAGCAAGGTGGAGTTCACGAATCTGGCGACAAATGTAAAAATGACTTATACCATAGTCAGCCCGCATGAGATGGACCTCAAGAACGGAAAGATTTCCTGCAAATCGCCGATAGGAATGGCCCTGATGGGCAAAAAGGTAGGCGACATCGTGGATGTCCAGGCCCCCTCAGGAGTCTTCCAGCTGCGAATCGAGTCAATGTCAATCGAAGGGTAAGTCGTCTTTTTCTTTATTCATTAGCAGCTTCTGTTATTTTTATTTCAAACTGTTAATCTTGACACAAACACACTGCACATGGTCGAGTCCATATAACATTGAACGAGAATCTATTCCCATCCAAGAGAATAAAGTCTGAATTTTCTGGTATTCATTGATGATGTAACTTGTGTCTATTTCCGAAGCATGAAGTCTGAAACAGATTGGTTCATGGTGAGCGATTCTATTTCTCAGACTATTCACCTTGTCAAGTTCATTAAATATGTAGGCATTGTTGTATTGAGCAGTAGCAGATGAACGAGGTTTATTTGGGAATACCCTTAACAGACATTGTCCTGTCGCACGATACTGTAGAGAGGAATACATATATTTCCATACACCGAATTCCATTTCCGCGATCAGTTTGGAATGAGAATATATGCCCTGTCTATCCAATCGGTTGAAAGCTTTTTCTATGATTTTTCTTGTCTCGTTCATGCGGCCGTTGGAGAAGATTCCATTAACTTGAATAGAATCTTTCAGCCAATTCCCTCCCAATATCGGTACCAGAAGGCTATCAATAGCATTACGCAAAGCCACCTCAAAGCAGCTAACAATCGTGAACATTTCCTGCGATAAGCGTAAGTTGTAGCGGTACAAAGCCATAGCCTTACGAGTGTCACCATTCGCAGCATCTTTATACCTCTGCATTCGCTTGGCAGACAATATTCTTTCAAATTCTAAATATTCCATAAAAACTAGTCAATTTACTTTGTTGCAACAAGAAAAAACGCTATATTTGCAACGTTGATTCCCGGTAGCCTCTGACTCGTCAAGCTATCGGGTCTTGTTTTTATCTGGTTCTCGTCTACAAAAATACATCATTTTCTGCGATCATGATTATGCCTCACTATATTATTATGGAAAATTAAGCGTAAACTTTCGCATCACAAAAAAAAACGTTTCAACTAGAACGAAACAGAAGTTATCAGTGCCCCAGGCCGTCCGAAAAGTCCTCGCGAGATTGAAATACTTCTACCCCTAATACAAGGACAGAAGCGGATTCGCGATTCTCACTGAGGAATGTTTGACTTTTCGGACAGTCTCAACCATCTATTTCCGGACAAGTTGCATATTCCAGACACTGCAAGTGGCCGCGCCGATATGGCATTGACAGCAGTACAGGGCCGACGGCATACATAAGTGTTTGCCATTTTTCCATCGTAAAAACAGATGGTGTTTCTGCCACTTTTCCAATACGGTTTGTACCGCACTCGAGAAATTGCTGTACCGCAGCGAGGACTTTTTCGACCCTCTTGGCAGCGGCCAAATCTGCTATATGACTGATAATCACATATTTATCACATTATTGTTATGCCAAGAGGTGCATTCAAAAGGGGGTCTTGGCAGCGGCTGCAGTAGCTTTTAATTAGCGTAATATCCTACTACACAATAAGTTATACGCATCCAACACCAATAAATGTCTTGCCAAGAGGGTCGAAAAAACATATCAGTCGGCGCAAGATTTGTGCATGGCGCTGCGTTATCGCTATGCGGGAGTTTTCACATTGACTACCTTTACAATTATCCTGAATGAAGAACATTTCAACTAGAACAAAACAGAAGTTATCAGTGCCCCACCTTTTTCCAGACAAGTTGCATATTCAGTAACTGGACACACAGATATTCCGTTTCAATATGTAAAACTGATGACTGTCAGGACTGCCGGCCGGGGCCCGCGGAACGGT